>Ga0078972_1009138_pt1 | contig 19849 bp, 16 predicted proteins | sample YelNatPaOPGAMG01_FD_67568 | JGI IMG/M metagenome (GOLD analysis project Ga0078972, IMG submission 67568) | Hot spring thermophilic microbial communities from Obsidian Pool, Yellowstone National Park, USA - OP-RAMG-01 (SPADES assembly) (version 2) | ecosystem: Environmental > Aquatic > Thermal...
GCGGCACGATCAAGACCGGGGAGGAAGTCGAGATCGTCGGTTTGATGGAGAAGCCGCGCAAGACGGTGGTGACGGGCGTGGAGATGTTCCGCAAGATCCTGGACCGGGGCGAGGCCGGGGATAACATCGGGTGTCTGTTGCGGGGCGTGGACCGCAAGGAGGTCGAGCGGGGCCAGGTCCTGGCCAAGCCCGGGAGCATCAAGCCGCATACGAAGTACGAGGGCGAGATCTACGTGCTGACCAAGGAAGAGGGAGGCCGGCACACGCCCTTCTTCAACGGTTACCGGCCGCAGTTCTACTTCCGGACCACCGACGTGACCGGCACGGTCCGTCTGCCCGACGGGGTGGAGATGGTCATGCCCGGGGACCACGTCAAGGTCGCGGTGGAACTGATCACGCCGATCGCCATGGAGGAAGGCTTGCGCTTCGCCATCCGGGAGGGCGGCCGCACCGTGGCTTCGGGTGTGGTAACCAGTATCGCCTCCTGACTGCGGGGCTAACGCCGGAGGACGGTGCCCCGGCCGGGGCACCGTCTTTTGCTTCCCGCGGGGGCGCCGGGGAAGAAGGAAACCGCGCCGGCAACGGCCAACCGGTTCGGGGAGGGGGCGGCGTGAGGGAGTTGATCCGGGAGACAGACGGTCTGACGATAAGGCAGATCGAAGAGATGTGCATGAACGCCTGGCCGGCTTTGGAAACCAAATTGTACGACGGATGGGTGCTGAGGTTCGCCGAAGGTTTTACCAAAAGGGCCAATTGCGTCAATCCCGTCTACGACTCTGTCATCCCGCTGGACGATAAGATAGACTACTGCGAGAAACAATATGGGTTACACGGGCTGCCCTGTATATTCAAATTAACTCCCGATAGTGTCCCGCGGGGAGTTGATGCCAGGCTGGAGAAGATGGGCTATGTCAAAGACGATGAGGTTTCCTTAAAGGTGTTGCGCGTTCGAGAATATATGTCCTCCCGGACCGGCCGGGAGATCCGGGGGGCCGGGTATGGGAGCGGCCAGGGGGTCGCCGTGGATTCGCGGTTCAGCGACGGTTGGTTGGAAGGGTTCTTTCGCTGTTCGCGTTTTACACGTGAGAAAGATCAGATTATCGTAGGAAAAATCCTGGATAAGGTATCGGATCCGGTAGTGTGTGTAACCGCGCGGGTTGATGGTAAAGTGGTGGGATGTGGCTATGGCGCCATTGAAAGGAACTGTGTCGGAATATTCAACATTATCATGCATAAGGACTTCAGGAGGCGCGGATTGGCCGGGGGCATCATGGACGCGATCCTTGGGGAGGCGTTCCGTCGCGGGATTGATGTCGCGTATCTCCAGGTGCTGATAGGCAATTCTCCGGCCGAAAGACTCTACGACAAGATGGGCTTCCGGGAAATGTACCGTTATTGGTATCGCAAGCCGGGCCAACCAGGCCTGACTTAAGGAGATGAGGGACTTTGCAACTTGGCCACATAGTGCGCGGCGGGCGGGTGGAACCGGTGGTCCGGGTGCCGGGCGGGGTGGTGGAAATCAACCGCCTGGCGGGAGCCGGCCTCCTGCCGCGCGAACTCCGCCTGGCTTCCCTGGACGAACTCTGGCGCCGGCCGGTCCTTTGGGACCGGCTGCAGGAAAGTTTCCTGGCCTTCGCCGCCGGCGACTGGTTCGACATCAGGGAACATATTCTGGCGGAAGATGACCTCGCGTTCGCGGCCCCGGTGCTCGACCCGGAGAAAATCATCTGTATCGGACTCAACTACCGCCAGCACGCCGCCGAAACGGGGGGTACGCCCCCCGCCGTACCCATTCTGTTCAGCAAGTTCAGGAACGCCCTGGCCGGTCACGGCCAGGGGGTGCCCGTTCCGGCCGGGGTGCGGCAGCTGGATTACGAGGGCGAACTGGCGGTGGTAATGGGCCGCCGCGCGGCCGGCGTGGCCCCGGAAGAAGCCCTTTCCCTGGTGTTCGGGTACGCGCCCGCCAACGATTTTTCCGCCCGGGACCTGCAGTTTGCCACCAGCCAGTGGCTTTTGGGCAAGACCTGCGACCGCTTCTGCCCCCTGGGCCCCTTTCTCACCACGCCGGACGAGGTTCCCGACCCCGGGAACCTGCGGCTCCGGACCTGGGTAAACGGCGAATTACGCCAGGACGCGGTCACGTCGGACATGATTTTTTCCTGCGCCGCCTTGATCGCCTACATTTCCCGTTACCTGCCCCTTAAGCCGGGGGACGTGATTCTGACCGGAACTCCCGCCGGAGTCGTTCTGGGCCAGCCGCGCGAGTCCAGGGTGTGGCTGTGCAAAGGTGACGTGGTCAGCGTGGAGGTGGAAGGGCTGGGCCGGCTGACCAACCCGGTGGTCTAACGCCCGAAGATGCGGGCCAGGGAAACGCCCTGGAAGAAGTCTTGGCCCATCTCCCGGCTCGCCTTTCGGGCATAGTCCAAAAAAGCGGCCAGGAAGTTTTCCCACATCGTGTTCACGGCGTCCCGCCGCGCGGGCTGGGCCCTCAGATGCACGCTCCGGTCCACGACGGGTTTCAGGTCGGCCAGGACCCGTTCCAGTTCCAGGGCCAGGCGGGAGAGTTCCTCGTCCACGGACTTCAAGCCTCCGGGGCGTCCGGTGTGCCGGTTTCCCGGGCGGCTTCTTCCATCTGGTGGAATCTGGCCTCGGCCACCAGGTCCTCCAAGTCCTCCTTGGCCTGGGTGACGTACCGCTGCACCCGGCCGGCGGCTTCCATGACTTCCTCCAGTATCTTGCGGGCGGCCGGCCGGACATAACGGCGGGCGCCCGGGGCCAGAAGCACGGCGGCCAGGGTCAGCCCCACGCCCCAACCGAAACCCCGGCCTTCCCGGCTGGCCAGCAGGTGTTTGACGCGGCCCCGGAACACGGGGCGTCCTCCGGCCCACGCCGGGGGCGGGCCGAGATCGTAGATTTCCCGCATGATCTCCCTTTTCAGGCCTTCCCGGTACGGCCGCGATTTCCGCCAATCCGGCGCCGTCCGCCGGGGGTCCTTCTCCCGCGGATGAACCGGTTCGGCAGGAGGCAGGGCCGACAACTCGGCCAGGATCTCGTTCTTCAGCTCTTCTTTGAACCGGCGGTCCCATCCCGGTGAGGTTCTTTTTTCGAACAAAGCTACAACCACCTTCCTCCCAAGTGACCCTTATTCTGCCTCGGAGGACGGAAAAGTATGCCGGTTTTCTCAGGATCCGGCTGGGTCCGGGAGGGTGGGACGACGGACGGCAGGCCTTTGGGGAGAACGGTCAGCAGGGCTCCGAGGGAAGTCAAATGGGCCCAAAGGGTGCTTTGCGCCGGGGACAGGCCACCGGTTCCGCCCAGCACCATTCCGGCCAGGTTGGCGAGACGGACCAGGGCCAGACCGCGACGGGCCCGCCGGACGGCGGCCCGGGCCAGGCGACGGGCGACCAGGAGCGGGGTGAGTCCCGGCCGGGGCAGGTACACCGCGGCCGCGGCCAGGACCTCGGGCGGCGCGTCATACTCCGCCAGGGCCAGGTAGGCCCCCCGCATGGCCGCCACGTCCCGCGCGGTGCGGCCCAGCACGGCCACCGCCCGGTCCGGCGCCGGCGTTTCCTTTTCATCCGGTTCATCCAACCGGATCACCCGCATACCGTCCGCACGCCAGCGGCGGATGTCCCGCGGATCCTCCGGGCCGCCGAGGGCCAGGGTATCCACCCCGGCCAGGGCGGCGGTGGCGCGGCGGCTGCCGATCGTGACGCCGGCCTGACGGGCCCGGAAGGCCGCCCCGGTCAGGGCGGCCGGCCCCACCAGACCGGCCGCGGATGGATTGGCTGCCAGGAGGACGGTTACGGACCGTCGCCAGTCACGGGTGATTCCGCCGGCCAGGATTCCCCCCGCCAGGGCCCAAAGGGCGGCCCGTTCGGCGTAGTTGCGGGCGGCGACGGTGAGTTCGTCCGGTTCCGTGGCCGGCCCGGCCAGGGGACAGACGGAACGGGCTTTTTGCCAAAGGAAGGCCTGCAGGAGGTCGGTGACGTTGACCAGCCAGACCACGGTCAGCCCCAGCAGCCCTTCGCCCAGGTAGAGCATGGTCAGGGTGGCCAGGCCCAGCAGCAGGTCGTGGGCGCCGCTCTTGCGGCCGATGAAATAGCGCAGGCCGTTTCTGAGGTTCGGATAACCGGCCGCCAGGGCGGTGGCGGCCATGAGGTTGAAGATCACGGGCGAGGAGGCCAGCGCGGAAGGCCCCTGGATCCGGCGGCGGAGGAGCAGGTAGGCGAGTATGCCGCCCACTCCGGCGACCCGGGAGAAGTGCCTGCCAAGCGGCTGGTCTTCCGGTTCGGGCGCGGAATCCGCCCGGCCCTCCCCGGCCAGATCGTTGACCACCCCGAGGGCTTCCTGCACCAGTTCCAGTATCCTGGTCGCGGAGAGGGAGCGGTCGTGGTGGACCAAGAGGCCGCCCGCGCCCGTGCGCACCCGGTGGACCCCGGCATGCGCGGCCAGGCGCCCGGTCAGGTGGCGGGCGCCTTCCCGGTCCAGGGGCGGCGGGTACCAGGTAAGACGGGTGCGCCCCGGCAGGTGGTGTGCCACCCGCACGTTCGATGCCTTTGGCCCGGTCATGCCCCGCCCCCTTCCGAAACGATCCGCGGTTATTCTAACCGCGCCCCGCGCTTTTAGCCGCCCGGCACTGCCGCCGCCGGTCCGCTATTGACAGCCCCCGCCGGTTGTGATAAATTGTTCTGGGCCATTTTCCACCGCGCCGGATTTTTTCATTTTTGGGGAGGTCATCATTCCCGTGAGAGTAGGGGTTACCCTGGCGTGCAGCGAGTGCAAGCGCCGCAATTACGTCACGACCAAGAATAAAAAGAACGACCCCAACCGCCTGGAGTTCAGGAAATATTGCCGCTTCTGCCATACCCACACCGTGCACAAAGAGACGCGGTGAGCGGGAAACGGTGGTTATGAAAAGGATGGGTGGCGATTATGGTTACGACCGTCAGCCATGACAGACAGGCCGGGGACAAAAAGGGCAAGGCCGCGAAACAGGACGCCGGCCGCGGCCTTCTGGCGCGGGCGGGACGGGTCGCCGCCGCGCGGTCCAAGCGCCCGGCCGCTCCCAGGGAACGGGTGGATTACATCGGCCGCACCAGGAAATATTTCCAGGGCGTGATCACCGAACTCAAGCGGGTCCACTGGCCGGGCCCGCGGGAAGTCGCGGTCTATACCGCGGTGGTTCTGGTGGCGGTGGGCGTTTTGGCGCTTTTGATGTGGATCTTCGATACGGTGCTCGGTTATGCCTTCCACTTTGTCACCAGGACGTAGTGTTTCCATGCCGGGCTCCGGGAGGTTACCCCGATGAAGAAGCAGTGGTTCGTGGTTCACACCTATTCCGGGTACGAGAACAAGGTGAAGGCCAACCTGGAAAAGCGCATCGAGTCCATGAACATGGAGGACAAGATCTTCCGCATCCTCGTCCCCACCGAGGACGAGGTCGAGATCAAGGACGGCAAGCGCAGGATCGCCCAGAAAAAGATCTTTCCCGGCTATATCCTGGTGGAAATGATTTTGGGCGACGATTCCTGGTACGTGGTGCGGCATACGCCGGGCGTGACCGGTTTCGTGGGTTCGGGGGGCAAGCCGATCCCCCTCACCGAGGAGGAGGCGGATCCCATCATCCGGCGGATGGGCGTCGACGTCCCGCGGTTCAAGACCGCCTACTGGGTGGGCGAGAATATAAGGGTTACCGCCGGGCCTTTCGAGAACTTCATGGGCACGGTCATGGAAGTGATTCCGGACAAGGCCAAGCTGCGGGTGAAGATATCCTTGTTCGGCCGGGAAACCCCCGTCGAACTGGATTTCAGCCAGGTGGAGAAGACTACTTGAGTGGAAGGGGTGGATATGTGGAATGGCTAAACGAGTCAGTGCCGTGGTGAAACTGCAGGTGCCGGCCGGCAAGGCCACACCGGCTCCCCCGGTGGGCCCGGCCCTGGGCCAGCACGGGGTCAACATCATGGCTTTCGTCAAGGAATACAACGAGCGGACCGCCGCCCAGGCCGGGCTGATCATTCCGGTGGAGATCACCATTTTCGAGGACCGCAGCTTCACCTTCGTGTGCAAGACGCCGCCGGCGTCGGTCCTCCTGAAGAAGGCCGCCGGTGTCGAGAAGGGCTCGGGCGAGCCCAACCGCAAGAAAGCGGGCGTCGTCACCCGGGCCAAGATACGCGAGATCGCCGAGACGAAACTCCCGGATCTCAACGCGACCACGGTGGACGCGGCATGCCGGATCGTGGAGGGCACCGCCCGCAGCATGGGCATCCAGATCGCCGAGGGATAGGGTGGCCCGCGAGTGGGAGGAAAGGAAACTTTCCGTCAATTACCACGCAGGAGGTATTTTCGTGAACAAGGGTAAGAAACTCCAGGATGCCTTGAAGGAAGTGGACCGGAGCCGGCTGTACGATCCGGCCGAGGCCGTGGCCCTGGTCAAGAAGGTGGCTCCGGCCAAGTTCCAGGAGACGGTCGAGGCGGCGGTGAAGCTGGGTGTCGATCCGCGCCACGCCGACCAGCAGGTCCGCGGCGCCGTGGTACTGCCGCACGGCACCGGCAAGACCCGCAGCGTTCTGGTCTTCGCCAAGGGCGACAAGGCTGACGAGGCGCAGGCGGCCGGGGCCGATTTTGTCGGGGCCGAGGATTTGGTGGCCAAGATTCAGGACGGCTGGCTGGAGTTCGAAGTGGCCATCGCCACGCCCGACATGATGGGCGCGGTGGGTAAACTGGGCCGTATTCTCGGTCCCCGGGGACTCATGCCCAACCCGAAGACGGGTACGGTGACTTTCGACGTGGCCCGGGCGGTGGCGGAGGTCAAGGCGGGCAAGATCGAGTACCGGGTCGACAAGGCCGGTATCGTTCACGCTCCCATCGGCAAGGTGGGCTTTGAAGACGAAAAACTGGTGGAGAACCTGCGCGCCCTGGTGGACGCCCTGATGCGGGCCAAGCCTTCCGGCGCCAAGGGCCAGTATCTCAAGGGAATTTCGGTGTGTTCCACCATGGGACCCGGGATCAAGGTCAACGCCTTGAAACTCGTGGGCTGAAACCGCCCGGGAAAATTTCATAGGTCATCGTACCCGACTTGAGACAGCCGGTGCCGTGGGCTTAAGGGGCGGCTTGCCGTCCGCCGGCCGAGGAAGGGGAAGGCGCGTTTGTTGCGGATTTCCCTGTTTTTTCGGGGGAAGTCCGTTTTTTGTTAGGGAGAGGGGGTGAAGTTCAAGCTTGCCGACCAGAGAACAAAAGGAGCAGTCCCTCCAGGAACTGCGCAAACTTTTCCGGACGGCCAAAGTGGCGGTCATGACCGATTACCGTGGGCTCAACGTGGCCGCCATCACCAGGCTCAGAAGGAAAGTGGCCGCGACCGGGGGACAGTTCAAGGTGGCCAAGAACACCCTGTCCGCCATCGCGGCCCGGGAAGCCGGTCTGGAGGGTTTGGAGGAATACCTCTCCGGTCCCGTGGGCATCGTCTTCGGTCTGACCGATCCGGTGGGTCCGGCCAAGGCCCTGCAGGAGTTTGTCCGTGAGTTCAAGACCCTCGAGATCAAAGGGGGAGCCATCGAGGGCCGGGTGGTGGACGCCCAGGCCGTTCGGGAACTGGCCGAGTGTCCGCCGCGGGAGGTGCTGTACGCCCGCGTACTGGGCGGGATGCAGGGACCCATGTACGGTCTGGTCAATGTCTTGCAGGGTACCGTGAGAAGCCTGGTCTATGTTCTGGAGGCCGTGCGCCGGGCCAGGGAGGAAGCCCCGGCGTGATACGGGTACCGCTGATTTCGGGAATATAGGAGGAAGACAGATGTCCAAGGTCAATGAAATTGTGGAGATGGTCAAGGAACTGACCGTTTTGGAACTGTCCCAGCTGGTCAAGGCTTTCGAAGAGGAGTTCGGGGTGAGCGCCGCGGCGCCGGTGGCGGCGGTGGCCGCCGCTCCGGCGGCCGCGGGTCCCGCTCCGGCGGAAGAGGAGGAGCAGACCGAGTTCGACGTCATCCTCTCGGCCGTGGGCGACAAGAAGATCAACGTCATCAAGGTGGTGCGCGAGATCACCGGCCTGGGTCTCAAGGAAGCCAAGGACCTGGTGGACGGCGCTCCCAAACCGGTCAAGGAGAAGGTCCGCAAGGAAGAAGCCGAGGCCATCAAGGCCAAACTGGTGGAAGTCGGCGCTTCGGTCGACATCAAGTAGCCGGGGACATACCGGGCCGCCCTTTGCGCCCCAGCCCGCCCGGCGGCGGGCTGGGGACCCCTTTTGCGGGCGGCCTTTTTCGGTGGCGCGCCGCCGAAAAACTTTTTGCGTTTTCCCAAAAATTCCTCTTGACACCTTGGCCGGCCTATGCTAAACTAATTAGGTGTCTCTTGGATTATCCGGGGACTCATGACATGCCACTATGTGTATCCGGTGGATGATTTGTTAATAATATGCCAGATGGGTAGCCAACGGGAAGAGGGTCACGAAGCGAGGTATTGTGCCTAGGCAAAGCCTTGCTTTTCGTTGTTTGTCCCCCCACCTGTATTTTTGCTTTTGGGAGTGATGCACGCCCGATGTTCATTGAGACGGTCGGCGGCAGGCAGCGCATGAATTTCTCCCGGTTGAAGGAAGTTCTGGAACTCCCCAATCTCATCGAAGTACAGCGCAATTCGTACGGCTGGTTCCTCCGGGAAGGACTGCGGGAGGTTTTTGCCGACGTCTCGCCCATCCAGGATTTTACCGGCAACCTGGTGCTGGAGTTTTTGGACTACAACCTGGGCGAGCAGAAATACTCGGTGCCGGAGTGCAAGGAGCGGGACGTCACCTATGCCGCGCCCCTGCGGGTCAAGGTCAGGCTGATCAACAAAGAGACCGGCGAGGTCAAGGAGCAGGAGGTCTTCATGGGGGACTTTCCCCTCATGACCGACAAGGGCACCTTCATCATCAACGGGGCGGAGCGGGTAATCGTCAGCCAGTTGGTGCGTTCCCCCGGCGTCTACTTCGCCGAACAGGTGGACCAGCCCAGCGGCAAGAAACTCTATACCGCCACCATCATCCCCAACCGGGGGGCGTGGCTGGAATTCGAGACCGATGTCAACGACCACATCTTCGTGCGGGTGGACCGTACACGCAAGATTCCGGCCACCATCCTGATCAAGGCCCTGGGTTGGGGCACCAACGCCCGGGTATTGGACCTCTTCGAAGAGAACAAGAACATTCAGGAAACCCTTTCCCGGGACAACGCCGACTCGGAAGAGGACGCCCTGGTGGAGATCTACAAGCGCCTGCGGCCCGGCGAGCCGCCCACGGTGGAAAGCGCCCGCACCCTCTTGGAGAGCCTGTTCTTCGATCCCAAGCGCTACGACCTGGGTCACGTGGGACGGTACAAGATTCAAAAAAAGCTCAGGCACGGGATTCTGTACCGCTTCCGGGAGGAAGGCGGCGAAACCGAGTGGGATCCCTATCTCAACCGCGAGGTTCCCAAGGCGCGGGAGTTCATAAGGGAATTGACGCCGGACGACGTGGTGGAAACGGTACGCTACCTGTTGAAGCTCATGGAGGGTCACGGCCAGGTGGACGACATCGACCACTTGGGAAACAGGCGCCTGCGCTCGGTGGGCGAACTCCTGCAAAACCAGTTCCGGATCGGCCTTTCCCGCATGGAGCGGGTGGTCCGGGAACGGATGACCATTCAGGACGTGGACGTGATCACCCCGCAGGTGCTGATCAACATCCGCCCGGTGGTGGCGGCGGTCAAGGAGTTCTTCGGGTCCTCGCAGTTGTCCCAGTTCATGGACCAGACCAACCCCCTGGCCGAGTTGACCCACAAAAGGCGGCTTTCCGCGCTGGGGCCGGGCGGTCTCTCGCGCGAGAGGGCCGGTTTCGAGGTGCGCGACGTCCACCACTCCCACTACGGCCGGATGTGCCCCATCGAAACGCCGGAAGGTCCCAACATCGGGCTGATCGGTTCGTTGTCCTGCTATGCCCGGATCAACGACTTCGGTTTTATCGAGACCCCTTATCGCAGGGTGGACAAGGAAAGCCGCCGCGTTACCGAGGAGATTGTCTACCTTACGGCTGACGAAGAGGAAGACAAGGTCATCGCCCAGGCCAACATCGAAATCGACGAGAACGGCTTTTTCCTGCAGCGGCGGGTAAACGCCCGCCGGGGCCCCGATATCATCATGATCGAGCCGGACAAGGTGGATTTGGTGGATGTCTCCCCCAAACAAGTGTTTTCCGTGGCTTCGGCTTTGATCCCGTTCCTGGAGCACGACGACGCCAACCGGGCCCTCATGGGCGCCAACATGCAGCGGCAGGCGGTGCCGCTGGTACGGGCGGAGGCCCCGTTGGTGGGTACCGGCGTGGAGGGCAAGGCGGCGCGGGATTCGGGATCGGTGGTTCTGGCGGCCAGGGCCGGCACGGTGGCCAGGGTCTCGGCCACCGAAGTGGTGGTGAAGACGCCGGAGGGACAGACCGACGTTTACCGGTTGTTGAAATTCACCCGTTCCAACCAGGGCACGTGCATCAACCAGAAACCGGTGGTCGCCAGGGGACAGCAGGTGGCCAGGGGCGACCTCGTCGCCGACGGCCCTTCCACCGACCACGGCGACCTGGCTCTGGGCCGCAACATTCTGGTGGCGTTCATGCCCTGGGAGGGCTACAACTACGAAGACGCCATCCTGGTCAGCGAAAAAGCGGTGAAGGAGGACTTTTTCACCTCCATCCACATCGAGGAGTACGAGTGCGACGCCCGCGACACCAAACTGGGGCCGGAGGAGATCACCCGGGACATTCCCAACGTGGGCGAGGAAATATTGAGGGACCTGGACGACCGGGGCATCATCCGGGTAGGGGCCGAGGTGCGGCCGGGCGACATTCTGGTGGGTAAGGTGACGCCCAAGGGCGAGACGGAACTGACGGCGGAGGAGAGGCTGCTGCGGGCCATTTTCGGGGAGAAGGCCCGGGAGGTACGGGATACCTCCCTCCGGGTGCCGCACGGCGAAAGCGGCAAGATCGTGGACGTCAAGGTTTTCACCCGCGACAACGGGGACGAACTGTCGCCCGGCGTGAACGAACTGGTGCGGGTGTACGTGGCTCAGAGGCGCAAGATTTCCGAGGGGGACAAGATGGCCGGCCGCCACGGCAACAAAGGTGTCATCGCCCGTATCGTGCCCGAGGAGGACATGCCCTTTTTGCCGGACGGCACGCCCGTCGAAATCGTGCTCAACCCCCTGGGGGTGCCTTCCCGCATGAATCTGGGCCAGGTGCTGGAAGCCCACCTCGGCTGGGCCGCCAAAATGCTGGGCATGTCGGTGGTTACCCCGGTGTTCAACGGGGCGCGGGAAGACGACCTGGCCAAAGTCCTGACGGAGGCCGGTATGGTCGAGGGGGGCAAGGTCACCCTTCGCGACGGACGGACCGGCGAACCGTTCGACAACCCGATCACGGTGGGTTACGTTTACATGCTGAAACTGGCCCACCTGGTGGACGACAAGATCCATGCCCGTTCCACCGGCCCCTACTCCCTGGTCACCCAGCAGCCGCTGGGGGGCAAGGCCCAGTTCGGCGGGCAACGTTTCGGGGAGATGGAGGTCTGGGCCCTGGAGGCTTACGGTGCCGCGTATACCCTGCAGGAGATCCTGACCGTCAAGTCGGACGACGTGGTGGGCCGCGTCAAGACCTACGAGGCCATAGTCAAAGGCGAGAACGTGCCCGAACCCGGCGTGCCGGAGTCGTTCAAGGTTCTGATCAAGGAACTGCAGAGCCTGGGCCTGGACGTCCGTGTGCTTTCGGAAGACGACCAGGAGATCGAGATCAAGGAGGTCGAGGAGGACGTCATCGAGACGGCCAAGGAACTCGGTATCGATATCCACGAAGAAGAGCCGTTGGAGGAGGATTATGGCGAGGAATCCGACGACGATTTCGATGATGAATTCATGAACGACGAGGACTTTGGTCTGGATAGCGAAGACGAGGACGACGGGGAAGAGGAATAGAATCGGTGCCGAGAGAGGTGCAAACCGCTTGCTCGAATTGAATAACTTCGACCGTATCCGCATCGGCCTGGCTTCACCGGACCAGATCAGGGAGTGGTCGAGCGGCGAGGTCAGGAAGCCGGAAACCATCAACTACCGGACCCTCAAGCCGGAACGGGACGGCCTGTTTTGCGAGCGCATCTTCGGCCCCTCCCGGGACTGGGAATGCCATTGCGGGAAATATAAGCGGGTGCGGTACAAGGGGGTCGTGTGCGATCGTTGCGGCGTCGAGGTGACGCGCTCCAAGGTCCGCCGGGAAAGGCTGGGGCACATCGAACTGGCGGCGCCGGTCTCCCATATCTGGTACTTCAAGGGGATACCCAGCCGGATGGGCCTGCTTCTGGACATGTCGCCCCGCGCGCTGGAGAAGGTCCTCTACTTCGTTTCGTACGTCGTGATCGACCCGGCCGATACCCCGCTGGTGAAAAAGCAACTCCTCTCGGAATCCGAGTACCGGGAGACGCGGGAAAAGTACGGGCAGTCCTTCAGGGCCCTGATGGGGGCCGAAGCCATCGGGGAACTGCTCGCCGAGATCGACCTGGACGTCATGGCACGCGACCTGCGCAGCGAGTTGCGGGACGTCACCGGCCAACGCCGCATCCGGGCCATCCGGCGCCTGGAAGTGGTGGAGTCCTTCCGGAAATCGGGCAACCGGCCGGAATGGATGATCATGAGCGTGGTACCGGTCATCCCGCCCGAACTCCGGCCCATGGTGCAGTTGGACGGCGGACGCTTCGCCACCTCCGACCTGAACGACCTGTACCGGCGGGTCATCAACCGCAACAACCGCTTGAAGCGGCTTTTGGACCTGGGAGCTCCCGACATCATCGTCCGCAACGAAAAGCGCATGCTGCAGGAGGCGGTGGACGCCCTCATCGACAACGGCCGCCGCGGCCGTCCGGTGACCGGACCGGGCAACCGTCCCCTGAAGTCGCTTTCCGACATGCTGAAAGGGAAACAGGGCCGTTTCCGGCAAAACCTCTTGGGGAAACGGGTCGACTACTCCGGGCGTTCGGTGATCGTGGTGGGGCCGGGGCTGGCCCTGCACCAGTGCGGTCTGCCCAAGGAGATGGCCCTGGAACTCTTCAAGCCCTTCGTCATGAAGCGCCTGGTCAACGACGGGCACGCCCACAACATCAAGAGCGCCAAGCGGATGGTGGAAAGGGTGCGCCCCGAGGTATGGGACGTGCTGGAGGAAGTCATTTCCGAGCACCCGGTGCTCCTTAACCGCGCCCCCACCCTGCACCGCCTGGGCATTCAGGCCTTTGAGCCGGTACTGGTGGAGGGCAAGGCCATCCAGATCCATCCCATGGTCTGCACCGCCTACAACGCCGACTTCGACGGCGACCAGATGGCGGTACACGTGCCGCTGTCCGCGGAAGCGCAGGCCGAGGCCCGCCTTCTGATGCTGTCGGCCAACAACATCCTGAATCCCAAAGACGGACGCCCGGTGGCCGTCCCCACCCAGGACATGGTTTTGGGCTGTTACTACCTCACCATGGACCGCCAGGGGGCCCGCGGGGAGGGCAAGGCCTTCCGGGACCCCGAGGAAGCCGTGATGGCTTATCAAAGCGGCGCGGTGAGCCTGCAGGCGGCGGTGCGGGTCCGCATGCCCGACGGCGAGATCAAGAAAACGACGGTGGGACGTCTTATCTTTAACGAGGCGATCCCGCCGGAGATCGGCTACATCAACCAGGTGGCGGACAAGAAAACCCTCAGCTGGATCGTGGACGAGTGTTACCGCAAGCTGGGCTTCGCGCCCACCTCGAAGCTTCTGGACGGACTCAAGAAACTGGGCTTTACCTATGCCACCCGGGCGGGGGTCACCATCGGCATATCGGACATCATTATCCCCGCCGAGAAAAAGGATATTCTGGCGGCGGCGGACCAGGCGGTGGAACAGGTGGAGCAGCAGTTCCGCAAGGGGCTGATCTCCGACGAGGAACGCTACCGCAAGGTCATCGACGTGTGGAACGAGGCCACCGAAAACGTGACCAGTTCGCTGATGAAATCGCTGGACAAATTCAATCCGGTCTATATGATGGCCAATTCCGGAGCCCGCGGCAACGTGCAGCAAATCCGGCAACTGGCGGGCATGCGCGGCCTGATGGCGGACCCGTCCGGGCGCATCATCGACCTGCCCATCAAGGCCAACTTCCGGGAAGGCCTCACCGTGCTGGAGTACTTCATCAGCACGCACGGCGCCAGAAAGGGCCTTGCGGACACGGCCCTGCGGACCGCCGATTCCGGTTACCTGACGCGGCGCCTGGTGGACGTGGCGCAGGACGTCATCGTCCGCGAAGAAGATTGCCGGACCACCAGCGGCATCGAGGTAAGCGAGATCAAAGACGGCACGGAAGTGATCGAAAAGCTGGCGGACCGCATCACCGGACGGATCCTTTTGGAGGACGTGGTCCATCCCGTCACGGGTGAGGTTCTGGCCTGGGCCGACAGCGAGGTTACCGCGGACCAGGCGCAGGCCATCGTCAAGGCCGGCGTCAAAGCGGTCAAGATCCGCTCGGTGCTCACCTGCCGTACCCGCTACGGCGTCTGCATCAAGTGCTACGGGCGCAACCTGGCCACCGGCCGCATGGTGGACATCGGCGAGGCCGTGGGCATCATCGCCGCCCAGAGCATCGGCGAACCGGGCACCCAGTTGACCATGCGCACCTTCCACACCGGCGGCGTGGCCGGCGACGACATCACCCAGGGTCTGCCCCGGGTGGAGGAACTCTTCGAGGCCCGGCGGCCCAAAGGCCAGGCCCTGATCGCCGAAGCCGACGGGGTGGTGTTGATTAAGGAAGCCAAAGGGCGCCGGGAGTTGGAGATCACCACGGCGGACGGGGAACATGTGAACTACCAGGTACCCTACGGCGCCCGCCTGAAGGTCCGTTCCGGGGAGACCGTGGCCGCCGGCGACGAATTGACCGAGGGCAGCGTCAACCCGCACGACCTGTTGAAAATCAAGGGGCCGCAGGGTGTCCAGCTCTACCTCCTGCAGGAGGTGCAAAGGGTTTACCGGCTGCAGGGCGTGGACATCAACGACAAGCACATCGAGGTCATGGTGCGCCAGATGCTGCGCAAGGTGAAGGTGGAGGACCCCGGGGATTCCATCCTTCTGCCCGGCGGTTTGATCGATATTTTCGAGTTCGAGGAGGAGGCCCAAAGGGTGGAAGCCGCCGGCGGGCAGCCGCCCACGGGGCGGACGGTTCTTTTGGGCATCACCAAGGCTTCCCTGGCCACCGATTCCTTCCTGTCGGCCGCTTCCTTCCAGGAGACCACCCGCGTGCTGACGGAGGCCGCCATCAAGGGGAAGCTGGATCCGCTGCTGGGCCTGAAGGAGAACGTCATCATCGGCAAGCTGGTTCCGGCGGGTACCGGGATGCCCCGTTACCGGTACATCGAGGTGGCGGCCGAGGAATACGGGCCGGAAGAGGAAGAAGAGGAAGAATATTTGATGTAGGGAACCGGGGCCGGCGGAGGATCCTTCGCCGGCCCGCTAGTCGGACGTCAAAGGTCATAAGCAAGGAAGACCCATCCAGTGCAAATAGGAGAAGGAGTCTCCTCCTAAGTAATTCGTTCGCGAATCCGAAGCCGATCTCTTACTTCCTGATAGATAGGGATATTGATAGCCTCTGCAATTTCCAAGGTTACAGCCAATCCGTACCGAACCGGTTCCGGTATGTCTCCGGCATCAGCGCGGCAGCTCACCTTCACGGCAATATTCTCCCCATCCTGAAAGGTTGCAGCCTTTGCGCTTTCAAGCACTTCATGTTGGACAGTTCCTCTCTGCACGGCATGATAATCCGCACAGATTCTATCTGTAGCGAGGGCGTTCTTGGGATTGAACCATAAATGGGCCACCCGGTAATTATGGCGCTGACAGTTAATTGGACTCAGCCAGGCAAGAGTGATCGTCAAACGCCTTTTTTCTGCTAGTGCCGACAGACTTGGCGGAAGAGGAAAGCGGAATTCGTCCCCTTCGCCATCTCCGAGTTTACCGACTCCCAGGACGGTAACACGTTGTTCTGTGCAAACCATCACTTTTCTCACGTCAGCCAGACCGTACCCCAAAAATCGCCCGACATAATCTCTGAATGTTCTGCTATTCTGCTTGTTTCGCAGAATCGACTCATAAAGTCTCCCGGCATCTCCCCATTCTGTTCCATGAACAAGAAGCGTCTTAAGTAAAACCACATCGTATTCCTGGGGGAGATCTGCTTCATAGCGCATGCGAATTTCCCCTATGACGTCAAGTAGTAAAGCAGCCCAGCGGGAGGCAAGGGCCGCCGCATTACTCGTACCTCTCGTATACATTGTCCGGTCCAATTGGCCGGCGGGTCCCGGCGTGGCTACAAGTTGGCCGGGGGCGCAGCCGAATTCTCTGGTCTGTAGCACAGCTCTAATATGCGTATTTCCGAGTTTCTCGAAGACGAACTGCCTTCCGCCGGGTAGAAAAAGGTCTGGTTTGATGCTCCGCCGGTATCCAGGCCCATGGGGACTGATAGTACTCGGTAGTCCTGATCGGGAAAAAGGATCGAAGAGGTTGGAACTAGGTGCGGGTGTGGAAGCATCCGTATGAGTAGCGCCGAGCGTGAGACCATTATATGTCTCGGCAGGCGAAAGCAAACGACGATTACGTGTGTCTGCCACGGTGGATTCAATTACGGCCTTCTCCATCTCTTCCGGGGTCATGCTTCGCAGTTTGAGTCTCGGCACGGTTAGCTCAATATCATGAGAATGATTACCCCCACTAACGAGGAACAGCACGTTGTATTTCCAGGACAGCCAGTCCAACAATCTCGCTAAGGGGCTGATACTACGGTCGAACGGCCGGGAGTGGTCACACACGGAAAGGTTGATTATCCGAACATACGGCCCCGCCGGTGCCTCCCCGTTTTCGCTTTCGTACAAGCGTCGCACGGCCCTATGTATCAAGTCTACCGGCAATACCTCCTCCGGAATGCGTTCGATGACTCGGCCATCGAAACCGCGATATGGCTGCATGATCGGTCGAACGTAGACGGGTCTTTCCAACGGTTTACTATCTTCATCCAAGTCGCCGTGACATATCAACGATGCCATGGCTGTACCATGGACACGGTCCCGGGCCTGATAGGTCCTTTCATAATCGTCCGGATCGTCAACGATCAGTCGTTCTCTGAGTAGCTGGTGTCCGGTCAAGGGCAACCCGTCAAATAAAGCAACAACGGGCTCTCCTTGAGGGAGGCTTGGCCGCCTTTTTATATCAATGGTTTTCAGATCGGATAAGTCCTCCGGCACCTGGATCGCGCACTGTCCCAGAGGGCGTACATACATAATATCTTCGCATTGGAATAAGCGGAAATTTTGTACCTTAGATAATTCAGACAGGATATTAGCGAACTGGTTAATTGGAATTCGTCCCAAAATACCATGATATGCAATTTGGGGAATTACGCATTGCTGAACAACTGTCCCCCCTAGGGATTCCAATATCATTCCTAGATGGACTTGCGCCTGTCGCCGACGATCGATATTTTCCCTAAACCAAAGCTCCACTTCAAAAGGTACTATTTCTTGCCCGTAATTGACCCGCTCCTGCCAGTCTTCAAAAAGACCGGTATCGCGAATACGGTCCTCCGCGTCCCAAGGACGTATCGTGTGGAGATGGACAAAGACATTCTTTAGGGGAGCTAGCCCTTCAGGGAACTCCACCGCATTGTCTTGTTTCCAGAGGAGAAAAAGACGCAGCAATTCCTGAAGAGCCCGCTGATCAGTCAATACAAGGAAAAGTTGACCCTTTAGCTGCTTTTGAGGATCCTTTTCATCTTCGAACCCATAATCGGGAGCTATATCATCCAGTTCTAATTCCCCAAGCCATTCCAATCCTTCAATCTTCTTTATGGCGTTGAATAAATTTTCTATTGATCCAATAGTTTCTAGCACCAGCACCTGTTCCGGCTGAATGCCAAGCGGATTGTTTTGCAGGGCAATCCGCTGCTTGTCCATGACTTCCTGAAGCCGTTGAAATTGCGGAGTTAGACGTTCGCCTTGTTTCTGTGTCCCTGGCATGCGGATATTGCCTCCGCCGCCACGGAGTTTAGCCCTTTCGGCACGCATCGGTTGTGGGAAGATCAAGAGTGGGTGTTCCGCCATAACGATTTATCATCCTCCCCATTATCCGCCGTTTTCGCCATAAAGCGTTTCTCCCACTGATCCAGACATTGTCTCACGATCTTTTTGGGGTCCGCGTCCGGCTGGTTTAGGGCGATTCGCCGCAACACATCGGTACCGAAATCCTCAATCTCGGCAAAGCTTAAGGTTATTAACTTTTGAGCCAGACTACGGGGCGCCAATCCCAAGTTGTGCCCAGTACGTCTTTCAAATTTCAGGAACCATTCCTCAATCTGGCCTTGCGTTGGTGGAGACAGTTTCAGACGGATTTGAAAACGCCGCCAAACCGCTCGGTCAAGCAGTTCCGGATGATTGCTGGCCGTAACGACGACTACGTAACTCGGCAGAGAATCGATCTGCAGCAACAAGGAACTTACTACCCGCTTGATCTCCCCGGTCTCATGAAGGTCGCCCCGCTCCTTCCCGATTGCATCGAACTCATCAAAGAAAAGCACACATCGCCTAGCCCGGGCGTATTCAAAGACCTGCCCGATTCGCTGGCCCGTCTCGCCAAGATAACTTCCTATGACCGCCTCGTAGCGGACGACCAGTAATGGCATGTTCAACTCGTTGGCAATAGCTTCGGCGAGCGATGTTTTGCCGTTTCCCGGCGGGCCGGCCAACAGCACGCGGTTGCGCGGCTCAAGGTTATACGATCGTAGCAGATCGGCGCGGTGCTGCTCTTCCACCAACTCTCGCACGACCTGCTGGGCCTCGGGAGGAAGGATCAGGTCATCAAAGCGCCGATTGGGAACAAGCTCGGCCACGAGCGGGTTTGAAAAAGCTCTCGCCATGGGTGAAGCAAGCGGCCTTGGGCATCCGTTACCATCTTGCTTAAGTTGCGCGACAAGACGGTCGGCCAAAATCAGGTGGTTCTTGGCCCGCTCATCGGCGGCAATCGCTTCCACGGTCTTCCGGAGCTGAGCCTGGTCACCGCGAACGCCAGCCTCCACCAGTTTTAGAATCAAATCCGCTCGTGGCATGTTCGTCTTCCCCGATTACTTTTTTGCATTCCAACCCATTGGTAGACTATTGGATTATATGTAGATGTAAAGTGATTACTGCCCAAAATCGTTCGTGTTTATCCTCTTCATGGTATAATTTCAAACCTTCCACAGGGGAAGCACCCGTCGTGAATCGCGGTCTTAGCAAGTAAGAAATTCGGCGGCTGCCTGTATTATCCTTCCCTATGGGGTAATGTATTTTGGGAGTTTGGCTAGGGGGCGGCCGGGTGTTCGTGCGCTGTATGGTTCCATGCCTAGGGGGCGGCGGGTTAGAGGTTAGAGTTCGTGGTTTAACACGGTGCGCACCACATCAAGATCATCATGGGCCGGAATCAACATGGGCCGGATGCTGCGCTAGACTAAGGCGAAGGATACTGGTGATCCGGTCCGTTAGCCCGACGGCCCGATCGACGTCTCGGAGTTCGAGGGGGAGGCGGAACGGATGGCATTCGTCGGCCATCAGCCGACTACCGGGCGGTGTGACCGAACGTACCATGCCGGACTGGAGAGCCGACTCCCCCCGGAGAGCAAGGTTATGTCGGGCACTTGAACAAGCCGTGGCCGGCCAGGCAAAAGGCCTCGCCGCGCCCGCCGGGTGCCGGCCCCGGTGGATATTTTCCTACAATTTCTTTCTTGACATGGTTTCCGCCTTTTGCTAATATAGTGGGGTGCGATTTTCCTGGTGGGGGGTTGGG
>Ga0078972_1009139_pt1 | contig 19849 bp, 17 predicted proteins | sample YelNatPaOPGAMG01_FD_67568 | JGI IMG/M metagenome (GOLD analysis project Ga0078972, IMG submission 67568) | Hot spring thermophilic microbial communities from Obsidian Pool, Yellowstone National Park, USA - OP-RAMG-01 (SPADES assembly) (version 2) | ecosystem: Environmental > Aquatic > Thermal...
CACCCTCTCCCATTTCCCCTCTCCCATCAAAGGGCGAGGGGAAATTAAAAAAATTTTCATTTTTATCTCTCCCTTTTCTAAAGGGAGATTAAGAGGGATTTTCAATTTTTATTATCACCTCCCATAGATAAGGGATTACGGTTTAAACTTTTTTTTACTTGAACTTAATTTGAATTTAATATATTATGAATTAAATTTTTTTAGAAAGGAAAATGAATATGCTGGATATTAAGTTAATCAGAGAAAATAAAGAACTTGTAAAAAATACAATTGCTAAAAAGAATATGAACCCTTTAATAATTGATGAAATTTTGGAAATTGATGAGAAAAGAAGGGGTAAAATAAAAGAGGTAGAAACGCTAAAAGCTGAAAACAATAAGGTCTCTGGTGAAATAGCAAAATTAAAAAAAGAAGGAAAGGATACGACTGATATTATACAAAAAATGCGAGATGTTTCTGATAAGATAAAAAAACTTGATGATGAATTGCTTGCAATAGAAGAAGAATTTAATAAAAAAATGCTAATGGTCCCAAATATGCCGGATGAAAGTGTGCCGGTTGGCAAAGATGAAAAATCAAATGTTGTTGTAAGAGTTGTAGGTGAAAAACCAAGTTTTACTTTTAAACCAAAACCACACTGGGAAATTGCAGAATATCTTGACATACTTGATGATAAAAGGGCTTCTAAAATTACAGGTGCCCGTTTTACTTTATACAAGGGGCTGGGCGCTCTTTTAGAAAGGGCATTAATTAATTTTATGCTTGATGTTCAAACAAAGGAACACGGTTATACAGAAATTATGCCACCTTTACTTGTGAATCGTGATACAATGACAGGAACAGGGCAGTTACCAAAACTGGAAGATGATATGTTTAAAACAGTTGACCCGGATTATTTTTTAATTCCTACAAGTGAAGTGCCTTTGGTAAATATACACAAAGATGAAATTTTAAAAGAAAAAGATTTACCGTTAAAGTATACTGCTTACACTCCCTGTTTTAGAAAAGAAGCCGGCTCTTATGGTAAAGATATGAAAGGAATAGTGCGAATGCATCAATTTAATAAAGTTGAATTGGTAAAGTTTACCCATCCAGATACTTCTTATGATGAACTGGAAAAATTATTAAATGATGCAGAAGAAATTTTAAAGCGTCTTAAATTACATTATAGAGTAGTATTGCTTTGCTCTGGTGATATGAGTTTTGCTTCAGCCAAGACCTATGATATAGAAGTATGGCATTCAGGAGTTGAAAGATACTGGGAAACATCTTCCTGCAGCAATTGCACTGATTTTCAGGCAAGAAGAGCGAGAATTAAATTCAGGGCAAAAGATAATAAGACATATTATGTTCATACTTTAAATGGGTCAGGACTGGCAACATCACGTCTTTTACCGGCAATAATTGAAAACTATCAAACAGAAAATATGGAGGTTTTAATACCTGATGTTTTAAAGCCATATATGGGCGGAATTGACAAAATAACAAAAAAATAGTATATTTAACCATATTTTGGGAGGTTTATTAATGGAAGAAAAAATACAGGAAAAAAAAGTTGAAAATAAAAATAGAGCTGGCTTATATATAATTGGGGTTGCAATAGCAATACTTGTTCTTGGCTATTATGTCCTTACAAAAGTAAATCCCGATGCATCAAATTGGGCAGGTGTTCTGGCGCCTATTTTAATAATAGGTGGTTACATTTTGGTTGCTGTTGGAATTTTGGTGGGTTGGGATGAATAAATTTATAAATTAAATTTAAGCGGAGGACTAGTCCTAACTGGTAAGGCGTCTGACTTGAAATCAGATGGGCTTTAGCCCTTGGGGGTTCGAATCCCTCGTCCTCCGCCAGATTTTTTTAATATTTTATTAGCAAGGATAAAACACATTATAACATATAGAGATACATTAAGAACCTATTTTTATTTGACACTTACGGAAAGGTGGCCGAGTGGCTGAAGGCAGCTGCCTGCTAAGCAGTTGGCCTGGGTAACTGGGCTCGGGGGTTCGAATCCCCCCCTTTCCGCCATATATATTTTTCTGGAGAATAATCAATGCATATTTTTGGACCTGTTGCTTCAAGACGTCTTGGTTTATCATTAGGTGTTGATTTACTGGGTGAATGTAAGGCGTGCAATTTAAATTGCATTTATTGCGAACTCGGAAGAACTAAAAAATTATTTTTAAAAAGAAAAATATTTGTAGAAACAGAAATTATAATAAATGAAATTAATGAATTTTTAGAAAAAAATGAAAGCCCTGATTTTATTACTCTTTCAGGGAATGGAGAACCAACACTTGCTTTAAATGTTGGCGAAGTGATTGAAAATATAAAAAAAATAACAGACGTAAAGGTAGCTGTTTTAACAAATGGAATTTTATTATATGATAAAAAGGTTAGGGATGGTTTAAAAAAAGCAGATGTGGTTTTACCGTCTATGGATGCCGGAAGTAAAGAGACATTTATAAAAATAAATAGACCTCCCAGACAGATAAGTTTTGAAAAGGTAAAAGAGGGGTTAGTTAAATTTTCACAAGAATATGAAGGAAAAATATGGCTTGAGGTAATGTTGGTAAAAGATATAAATGATAATGAAAATGAAATTGAAAAAATAAAGCAGATAATTAATAAGATGAAATCAGTTGAAAAAATTCAGTTAAATACGGTTGTGCGTGTTGGTGCAGAAAATTATGCAAAGAGAGTTTCTAATGAAAAATTAATAGAAATTAAGAATTTATTTGGGGATAAGGCAGAAATTATTGCTGATTATAAAGGGAAAAAAATAAAAAAAGTTTATGATTTGAAACAGCAATTATTTAATATAGTAAAATTAAGACCGGTTACTTTAGAAGAAATTGAAAAAGAAATAGAAGCAAATAGGATTGAAATTATAAAAGTAATTGATGAATTAATAAAAGAAGATAAAATAAAAAAAATAAAATTTGATAATAAAGAGTTTTATAAAGGCGTATGAAAACCTATCCCGAATGCCTTGCATGTCTTTTAAAACAGACAGTTCAAACAGTTAAACTTGTAAAAGCCGAGAAAAATTTGAAATCAGAAATAATAAGGAAAATAGAAAAAGAATTTTTACCAGCAGTTAATTTAAACTGGAATCCCCCAAAAATTAGTAGAAATATGCATAAATTAATTAAGGAACTGTTAAAGAATGACGACCCATACAAAAAAATTAAAACAAAATATAATAAAATTGCATTAGGGATGCAGGATGATTTAAAAAGAATAATAAAAAATTCAAAAGATAAATTATTAACTGCAACAAGAGTTGCAATTGCTGGAAATGTAATTGACTTTGGCGCTCAATTAAAATTTGATATAAAAGGTGATTTGCAGGATATTTTAAAAAAGGACTTTGCAATTTTTCATTATGATGAATTTAAACAAAAATTAAAGAAGGAAAAAAATATTTTATTTTTAGGGGATAATACAGGGGAAATAGTTTTTGATAAGATATTCATAGAATTTATAAAAGAAAATTACGGGTCAAAAATAGTTTATGTTGTAAAAGAAAAACCAATTTTAAATGATGCGACAAGAGAAGATGCTATTTTTTGCGGTCTTGAAAAATTAGCTGAAATAATTTCAAGTGGTGCTGATTCACCTGGAACCGTTCTCGATTATTGTAATAAAGAATTTTTAAAAATTTTTAATGAGTCAAAATTTATTATAAGCAAAGGACAGGGTAATTTTGAGGCACTGGAAAATGTAAAAAAAACAATATTTTTTCTTTTTAGAATAAAATGCGATGTGGTTGCCGATTTTATGAATCTTCCTATCGGTAGTATTATATTAAAATATAATAAAATTGTTTAAAAATAAATTGGACTTAAAAAGTGTATTGCCTAGTTATGTTTTTTGAGATGCAACATTGCTAATAAGCAATCGGGTGTAAAAACCTGGCAAGTGCCAGAACAATTTTTTCAATTTTTTAATTTTTTCCTTTTTTAAAGGGAGACACAGAGGGATTTGTTTTTATTTTTTCCTCTCATTTGAGCTTGTGCAAAAAATAGGGTAAAACATAAAAAACGAAAAACTGGCATACAAAAATGATTAAAATATAATGGGAAAATAAAAATAGAAAAAATTTAAATATCTAATTTTATGTTTTTTGCACAGGCTTATTTGTGGGAGAGAGGTAAGTAGAGAGGGGGCGGTTGCATTCAAGTCACCTTTTGCATTCCTTCACCCTCTCCCTTTCTCCCTCTCCCATCAAAGGGAGAGTGAGAAAAATTTTTTTTAAATTTCCCACTTTCCTAAAGGGGGAAACAAGGGGATTTATTTTTTTGCTTTTCTTTTTTGCAAAAATCTCCCCCTGCCCCTCTTTGAAAAAAGAGGGGAATTAAAAAAATTTTTGTTTTTATCTCTCCCTTTTCAAAAGGGAGATTAAGAGGGATTTTCAATTTTTATTATTACCTCCCGTAACTGATGCATTACATTTTTAAATAAAAATTACTTGTAAAAAATAAAAAATCCTATATAATTTAATTTGTTAAATTTAAAATTCATAATGAGGTGTTTTATGCCAAAGGCAAAAATATATGTAACTTTTAAAGACGGTGTTTTAGAACCGCAGGGAAAAACAGTAAAGGCAGCCCTTGAAAAAATGGGCTATAAAAACGTAAAAGATGTAAGAATTGGTAAATTCATAGAAATGGAAATTTCAGACGGAGATAAAGAAAAGATAAAAAAAGAAATTGATGAAATATGCGATAAACTACTTGCAAATCCAAATATTGAAAAATATACTTTTAAAATAGAATAAAATGAATAAAAAAATAAAATTTGGCGTTATCGTTTTTCCCGGGTCAAATTGTGATGCCGATTGCCTTTGGGCAATAAAAGATGTCCTTCATCAGGATGCAGAATTTATATGGCATGAATCAAAAAACATAGAAAATTATGATGTCATTGTTTTACCTGGGGGATTTTCATATGGGGACTATTTAAGAAGTGGAGCAATTGCAAGATTTGCAAAAGTAATGGAAAAAATAAATGATTTTGTAAATAAAAAAAATAAATTTGTAATTGGTATTTGTAATGGTTTCCAGATTTTGCTTGAAGCTGGAATTTTACCGGGAGCAATGCTTCATAATAAAAATTTAAAATTTATATGTGAATATGTAAATTTGGTTGTAGAAAATAACGATACACCTTTTACAAATAAATGTGAAAAAGGGCAGGTGTTAAAAATACCAATAGCCCATGGAGAAGGTAATTATTATTGTGATGATAAGACCTTAAATAAATTAATAAAAAATGATGAAATTGCTTTTAGATATTCAACTTTAAAAGGAGAGATTACAGAAGAGGCAAACGTGAATGGTTCAGTGTATAATATTGCAGGCATTTTAAATCGTAAAAAAAATGTTCTTGGTATGATGCCGCATCCGGAAAGAGCAATGATTGAAGAACTCGGTTCAACCGATGGAAAATATATATGGGAATCGTTAATAAATTTTATTAAAAAAAGTTAAATGCGGAGTTAATTATGCAAAATTATGAAATAGCAATAACAGATGAAGTTTTAAAAGAACATAATTTAAAAAGAGACGAATATGAAAATATCTTGAAAATTTTAGGGAGAAAACCAAATCTTGTAGAACTTGGAATTTTTTCTGCAATGTGGTCAGAGCATTGCAGTTATAAACATTCGAAACCCATATTAAAAAAATTTCCTACAAAAGGAAAATATGTTTTGCAGGGTCCCGGAGAAAATGCGGGTATAATAGATACCGGATTTGATATTGGTATAGCATTTAAAATAGAGTCGCATAACCATCCTTCGGCAGTTGAACCATTTCAGGGAGCTGCAACAGGTGTTGGCGGAATATTGCGTGATATTTTTACAATGGGAGCAAGACCAGTTGCAGTTCTTGATTCTTTGAGGTTCGGAAATTTGAATTCAGCAAAGACCCAGCACCTATTACAGGGTGTTGTAAGTGGGATTGCATTTTATGGCAATTGTGTTGGAATACCAACAGTTGCCGGAGAAACAGTTTTTGAGCCTTGCTATGATGATAATTGCCTTGTAAATGCTATGACTGTTGGAGTTGTTGATAAAAAGAAAATAAAAAAAGGGATAGCAAAAGGGGTAGGGAATTCAATTATGTATATTGGAGCATTAACTGGTAGAGATGGGATTCACGGTGCTTCTTTTGCCTCTGCGGAATTAAATGAAGAAAATCAAAAAAGGCGTTCATCTGTGCAGGTGGCAGATCCGTTTATGGAAAAACTTTTACTCGAAGCCACGCTTGAATTAATAGATAAAAATTTAATTATTGGCATACAGGATATGGGAGCGGCTGGTTTAACTTCTTCTTCTTCTGAAATGGCTTTCAGAGCCGGGACCGGAGTTGAAATTTATATCGATAGAGTTCCAAAAAGAGAGCAGGGAATGAATGCGTATGAAGTAATGCTTTCTGAATCACAGGAAAGAATGCTTTTGGTATGCACAAAGAAAAATGAAAAAAAAGTTGAAAAGATATTAAAAAAATGGGGATTGCATGCAGTAAAAATAGGAAAAGTAATAAAAGAGCAAAAATTTATTGTATATGAGAAAGGCAAAAAAGTGGCTGATATTCCTATTAGAGCATTAACCGATAGCGATTATAAATATTTTCCTTTAAAAAAACAAAAAGGGAAAAAACCGACATATTTAGAAAATAGTACAATAAAAATTAGTGACATAAAAGAACCAGAAAACCCAGAAGAAGTTTTAAAAAAACTGATATCTTCTCCAAACATTTCATGTAAATCAAATATTTGGCGTCAGTATGACCATATGGTTCAAACAAATACTTTTACTTTACCAGGTTCGGATTCTGCTGTCATAAACATAAAAGATAGAGACATTATGTTGGCAATGGCAACGGATGGAAATGGTAGATATGTTTATCTTGACCCATTTAAAGGTGGGATGATAGCAGTTGCTGAAGCGGCAAGAAATGTGAGTATGAGTGGGGCTATGCCAGTTGCATTTACAAATTGCTTAAATTTTGGTAATCCTGAAGACCCTGAAGTATTCTGGCAATTTGAAAAAGCAGTTGAAGGAATGGCATACGCTGCAAAAATTTTAAAAACACCTGTTATAAGCGGAAATGTTAGTTTTTACAATGAAAGTGTTAAAGAGGCAATTTATCCAACGCCTGTTGTAGGTATGGTTGGTTATATAAAAGGTGATAAGAAAAATTATGCCAAACAATATTTTAAATCAGAAGGCGATATAATTGTTTTACTCGGTATTACAAAGGAAGAAATAGGGGCATCAGAATACTTAAAAGAAATTCATGGATTGGTTAAAGGTCCTGTGCCAGATATTGATTTAAAAAAAGAAATTGGCTTGCAAAAAACATGCATAGAAGGTATAAGAAAAGGCATTATAAAATCTGCACATGATATAAGCAAAGGTGGATTTGCAATTGCGCTTACCGAGTCCTGTATTTCTGCAAGGTTATTTGGGGCAAAGCCGATTGGTGCTTATGTTGAATTGCAAAGCGATATTAGATTAGATGCCCTTTTATTTGGTGAGACACAATCAAGAGCAATAGTTACAGTTGAAAAAGATAAAGTTATGCAATTGAAAAAAATTGCAATAAAAAATAAAATTTTGGCAACAGAAATTGGAAAAACAGGTGGGAACCGTTTAATAATTAATATTGATTGGGCATCAAAGAAATATTCAAAAAAGATAAATCTTACATTAGAAGAATTAGAAAATCTATGGTTAAATGGAGTAAATAAATATGTATAAAGAAGATAAAATAAAGGAAGCATGCGGAATAGTCGGAATTTTTGGGCATAAAGAAGCGTCAAAACTTGCTTACCTCGGACTTTATGCTCTTCAACATCGTGGTCAGGAAAGTGCTGGTATAGTTACTATTGACGCCAATGGCAAATCATACGAAGTTAAAGAAATGGGACTGGTTTCAGAAATATTTGATGAGAGAAAATTAAATTATTTGGTTGGGGATAAAGCCATAGGGCATGTAAGATATTCAACCACTGGTTCCACGACTATTGAAAATGCCCAGCCGATAAAAGTTAATTACATAAATGGTCCACTTGCAGTTGCCCATAATGGAAATTTGGTTAATTCTTATGAAATAAAACAGGCGCTTGAAAAAAGCGGTTCAATTTTTGAATCAACCGTTGATAGCGAAGTCCTGGTTCATCTTATTGCTAAATATAATATGCTTGATTTTGTAAGTGCTGTAAAACAGGCATTGAGTGAATTAAGTGGAGCGTTTTCATTTGTTATCTTAAACAGGGATTATTTAATTGCAGCTAGGGATCCAAATGGTTTCAGACCATTGGAAGTCGGTCAATTTGACGGTGCTTATATTGTGGCATCAGAGACCTGTGCTTTTGACCTTTTGAATGCAAAAAGGATTTTTACAGTGGAACCAGGAGAAATTGTGATTTTTTCAAAAGATGGAATAAAAACCGAAAAATTTGCCGAACGCGGCAGAAGTGCGATGTGTGTTTTTGAATTTATTTATTTTGCAAGGCCTGACAGTTTCATATTTAACAGGACAGTTAATGATATAAGAAGGGAGCTTGGTAAACAGCTTGGGAAAGAGTCCCCTGTTAATGCAGACGTTGTAATACCTGTTCCTGATTCCGGTGTTACAGCAGCCATTGGTTATTCTGAAGCAACAGGGATAAAATACGATATGGGATTAATAAGGAATCATTATGTGGGTAGAACTTTTATTGAACCAGAGCAAACAATAAGAGATTTTGGGGTTAAATTAAAATTAAATCCGGTAAGAGAAATTCTAAATGGGAAAAGGGTTGTAGTAATTGATGATTCAATTGTAAGAGGCACAACAAGTAGAAAAATTGCTAAAATGATAAGACAGGCAGGGGCAAAGGAAATTCATTACAGGATATCATCCCCACCAATTTTTAATCCCTGTTTTTATGGGATGGATTTTCCAACTAGAACCGAACTAATAGCGAATAACCATACAATTGAAGAGATAAGAAAATATCTAAGGGTTGATTCCCTTGCTTATTTATCGCTTGATGGTTTAATAAAAGCCACTGGTGGCAGAAAAGAAAAATACTGTATGGCTTGTTTTGATGGAGATTATCCTTTATCTTTTGATAAAAATCAAAACAAATTTATGTTTGAAAAAAATTAATCTTTTTGTGCTTCTACTTCTTTTTTAATTTCTTCTGCCTGTTTTTTTGCTTTATCATATTCACTAAAAGGTAAATAGTCATAATGTGAAAATTCCATTTCAAAGAAGCCCTTACCTTTAGTCATACTATTTAAAGCAGAAAGATAGGTAAGCATTTCACTGTATGGTATATAGGCATTTACAACTGTGTAATCATCGGAAAATTTATCCATTTTAAGTACTTTGCCGCGTCTGCTGCTTATATCACTCATTATGTTTCCAATATCATTTTCTTCCACATAAATCTGAACTTTTGCAATAGGTTCAAGAATAACCGGTTTGGCAGCTTCTATGGCAAGTTTCATAGCATGGAGACCTGCAATTCTGAAAGATAAATCCGAAGAGTCAACCTCGTGATAAGTTCCGTCATAGACCGTTACTTTTAAATCAACAACAGGATAGCCAGCAACAGCACCTGACTGGCAGGCTTCTATTGTTCCTTTTTCAATTGCTGGAATGTAATTTTTTGGAATTGCACCGCCAAAAATTTCTTCAGTAAATATAAAACCTTCATTTCTTTTTAATGGTTCAATTCTTAAGTAAACTTCACCGTATTGTCCATGTCCACCGGATTGTTTTTTGTGTTTGTAATGACCTTCTGCTTTTGTAGTGATTGTTTCTTTATAAGATACACGAGGGACCCGTGTATTAAAATCCAGTTTATATCTGTGTTTTATCAGGTCAAAAATAATTCGTGCTTGTGTTTCTCCAACACAGGAAACAACGACTTCCTTTGTAATATCATTATAAGCATAATTAAAAGATGGATCTTCTAATGCTATATTGTGAAAAACCTCTGATAATTTATCAGATGATTTTCTATCATTTGTTTGTATGGCAACAAAGTATGATGGTTTTGGTGGTTTTAATGGTTCATATACTATTGGATTATTTGGGTCTGATAAAGTGGTGCCGGTCTCAAAATTTTCCTGTTTTGTAAATGTAACGATATCGCCTGCTTTTAAAACAGTCGCTTCTTTAAAATTTTTGCCAACGGCAAGCCAAAGGTGAGCCGGCTTTTCTTTTAGATTTTTATTTGAATTGTATACCTCTTTACCTGCTTCTAAAATACCAGATATAATTTTGCAATAGGAAATTCTGCCGGCAAATGGGTCAATTCTTGTTTTAAAAATTATGCCACTGAAAGGTTCAGAAGATAAACATTTTCTTTTAATTTTTTGCTCTGCATTTGATGGTAAAAAACCTTCTTTTTCAATGATTTCAGAAGGAGAAGGCACATACGATAAAATAGAATCAAGTAATAATAGAGTTCCGAGATTATTAATTGCAGAACCACAGATTAAAGGAATTAATTTATTATTTAAAATAGATAGTTTAATTCCTGTTTTAAATTCTTCTTCTGTCAATTGTTCACCGTTTAAAAATTTTTCAGTTAACTCGTCTTTTGTTTCTGCGGCAATTTCCATAAGGTTATCTCTGAATTTGTTAACAATTTCTTTTAAATCAGAAGGTATTTCTGTTTCTTTAAAAGAATTTTTATCAAATAAAAAAGCTTTTAAATTAATTATATCAATATAACCCTTAAAGTCCTTCCCGGTTCCAATGGGATATATTACAGGTATTACAGATTTTTTAAATTTTTTTGCACCCTCTTCTATTATTTTTTCAAAACTAATATTTTCGCCATCCATTTTATTTAAGAAAATAATTTTTGGTATGGAAAATTCCTTAATAATATTCCAGTTTCTTTCTGTGTCTATGGTTATTCCATCTGTTGCACTTATTGTAAAAATTAAGCCCTCTACAAAATTTGCTGCACTTTTAATTTCAAAAATTAAATCAGGGATTCCTGGTAAATCAATAATGTTTATTTTATAATTTTTCCATTCAAGAAAAGCAAGAGTTGCTTTTAAAGACATTTTTTTTGTAATTTCTTCCTCATCAAAATCCATAACTGTTGTTCCCCTTGTGGTGTTTCCCATCTGTGGAATCTGGTTTGCAGAAAAGAGCATTGCTTCGGCTAAAGTAGTTTTTCCAACGCCTGGAGCGCCACAAATAGCAACATTTTTAATAAGCTCGGTCTCGAAAATTTTGCCCATCTTCTCCTCCTTTTCAAATTAGATTTTTGAAAATTATAACATATAAATAAAATAAAATCATTAAAGAAATTTTAATTCTGGGTAATTCATCAGTCGCGGTAGATTTTTATAAATTTTTTTACCTGCATAAAATTTCCCTATTCTCCTCTTTAAAAAAGAGAGGAATTAAAAAAATTTTTTCATTTTAATTTCTTTTTTTTTAAAGAGAGATATAGAGGGATTTGTTTTTTCTTCTCTCCCCAATTTGCTAACAATTACCCACAAGTTAGCCCGTGTTATGTAGCACATTCAATTTTTTTTGATTTTTATGTACTAATAAGCAACCGGGTATAAAAAACATGGCTGGTGCCAGAGCAATCTTTTCATTTTTTAATTTCTCCCTTTTCTAAAGGGAGACACAGAGGGATTTGTTTTTATTTTTCCCTCGCTTCTTAATTTGTGGGAGAGAGTTAGAGAGAGGGGGAGATTGCATTCAAATTTACTCTTGCATTTCTTCACCCTCTCCCTTTCTCCATCAAAGGGAGAGGGGAAAAATTTTTTTTAAATTTCCCTCTTTCCTAAAAGGAGAAACGGGGTGATTTATCTCTTTGCATTTCTTTTTTGCATAAAATCTCCCCCTGCCCCTCTTTTAAAAAGAGGGGAATTAAAAAACAGGATACAGAGAGATTTGTTTTTTCCTCTCTCCCCAAATTTGTGGGAGAGAGTTAGAGAGAGGGGGAGATTGCATTCAAATTTACTCTTGCATTCCTTCACCCTCTCCCTTTCTCCCTCTCCCATCAGAGCCTGTGCAAAAAACATAAAATTTGATATTTTAATTTTTTCTATTTTTATTTTTCCCATATTTTTTAATCATTTTTATACGTCAGTTTTCTGTTTTTTATATTTTTTCCTATTTTTTGCACAAGCTCATCAAAGGGAGAGAGGGAAAGCACTTGAACTTTCCGCTTGAACTTTAATAACAGGATTCAAGAATATAGTTCCAAAACGTCCTGATTTTATTCAAAAAATTGCCTGGCTGCAAGCCACGGGCTAAGACTAAAGATATAGGTAATGTATAATTAGAAAAAAAGCATAATAAAATATTTTACTAAAAAGTAAAAGAAAATATTAAAGCATCATTTTTATTAATAAAAATTTAACCTGTTGAGAAAATTAAAAATACAAGTTTAATAAATAAAAAAATTAATGAACCGTTGCAGAAAAATTATAGCTGCAAATTGTTTGGTTATTATTTTTTTGTTTTATTTTAATATAATATACAATAGAATAGGTATGTGCTGGTATAGATATTGAATAAATTATTTTGGAATAATTTCCTGTACCCGAATCATCATCAGATGCAATAAGCGATTCACCGCTATTATATAATTCCATATAAGTATCGCCTGAACTTATTCCTGGACTTGTTTCAAATACTAACTCTCCATTAAAATCATTATCACTCATATTATCTAAACTTATTTGTATATAATCAACATCACCAGCAGTGTGTATATTATGCCATTGAACTGTTGCTGTTGGGGCAAATGCGAGATTAAAATAAATTGAATTTGTTGTTGAAAATGAATTATCATTTGGCTCAAAACTATCAGATGAACAGTCAGGAGTATCTGTTGGTGTTGGTGTTGATGTATTTGTGGGGGTAAATGTATATGTGGATGTTGGTATAGGGGTGTTTGTTGGAACTGGTATTTCATCAATTGCAAATGTAAAATTTTGAATAGAAGAAATAGAAGTGATAGCAGCGTTAGGCATTGGTGGAGGAGTTAACTGAGGAGTTAAAGTGACATCATTATAGTATCCAAAAATATCACCTGGGTCAATTGAACCAGGAGGGTTTATATCAATGTGTGAATATATATAATAAGTTCCCGGGGACATAACTATTAAATTACCAGTTGCATAATCTTGATTTGTTGGTAAGTCATCATTAAATAGGGTTATAAAACCATTATATGTATTTGAGTCAGAGTCAATAAAAATTTTATATTTATATGGGGTATAAAATGTTCCCGGTAAATAATTATAAATGCTTACATTTGTTTGAGTAGCAGCGACTAAGGTAACATAGGCATATACAGCAGGTGAATAAGTAACAGGTACTGCTGAAAAATTTGGTGTTGAGGGCCAGTCAGATGGCCATAAACCACCCCATATACCTAAATAATTACCAATTGAAACAAAATTACTTGAATTTTTATCAATATGTGCAGACAGACAATAATTTCCCTGGTTAACAGTTACGGTTATACATAAATAATTCCCTGAACAAGTTCCTGTGACGGTATATGGTGCTTCTCCACCATATAGATATATATCTTTATCAAAATTTATTTGATAGTTCTTTCCAATAGCGTCAGAAGGAATTTGCATTTCAACCTGAACTTTTACAGTTGGAACAGGTGTTGGATTTTGTGATTGTTCTGGATTTGACGGAGTTTCTGATTTTGAACAACTTATTCCAAAGATAACCGAAAAAATTAAAAATAGTACTGATAGGGTTAATAAAGCATGATATTTTTTCATTTTTTCCTCCTTGTTTTTAAATATAATACTATATTACCAAAATAATTACAAAATGTCAAATTTTTTAGTAAATAAAAAAATTGTGGGTTTTTATTTGTTTTTTAAAAAATAATTTTTTATATTAATGTTATGAGTGCATAAAATTAGTCAGTAAAGGGCTAACTTATGGTTCGTTTCTAAGGGGGATTTTTAATTCTTTGTGTATTTTTTTATTCTGCTTTTACCTTTCGTGAATGAGGGCTTACACGAGTTTCAGGAATTTATTTGACATTTTATCTGAATTATTGTAATGTAATAATAATTGATATGAGGATGAATATGGGAAATAAAAAGTTTTTAATTTTTTATATTTTTATATTATTATTAATTTCCTGTGAAAAAATTGATAAATCAAAACAGGAATTTGAGAAGGCGCTTTTAGGAGAATGGAAGGGACAGGGCGAACATATTTACTTTTCAAAAAATTTTTTAAAATACAGTATGTATAAAAATAATATATGGGCAATCAGTAAATGGAAAATTATTAAAATAGATAAGACGCAAAACATTATTTATGTATATTTTTATGATATAAAATTGAGTGAATATGCAATAAAAATAAATGAAAAATATGGAATGCCATATAGCAATCTTTTAAAACCAGTTATTTATTTATATAAGTTTGATAGAGATAAAAAGAAAATAACAATTTATAAAGAAAAAAGTAATAGAGTTGAAAATATATTAAAATATGTTAGTGAAAAACAAAAACCAGAGAAAAATTAAAGAGGAGGTGTGAATATGAATGATATTGGGGCATCAATGATGATTTCGTGGAAGATTATTGAGTCGTTGCTTTTGTCACTTATTGTTGCGGGAAGTATTCTTTTATGCATTATTTATTTTTTTCAGGAAAAAGGCGAAGAAACAAGGATGAATGAAAAAGAAAGGAAATTATTTGAAAGAAAAATTGCAGGGCTGGTTCGTGGTTTGATTTTGCCGCTTGCGATTTTAATTTTTATAGGGCTATTTGGCAAGACACCGATTTTAAGTAAATCGTTACTCATATTAACAGCAGGAACAATTTGTGCATCATCCCTTGCTGCGCTTTTAAAAAAGACATTTGGGCTGGAAAAAGAAGGGGGAACATTCTGGACATTGTTTATTGTGTTTTACTGTCTTGTAATGTTTATTATTATAGGAGAAATAATAAGATAAAAAACATAGTAAAATAAAAAATTTGACATAACCCTTCTCTTGATAAATTCAATTACTATGTTAAAAAATAAGATGGTAATAGTTATTTAAAAAAGCGAAAAATAAAATTTTTTGAATTCCTGCTTTTTCAAACAGTGGTTGTGGAGATTTTATTAATGCTAAATGTTTAGAGAAAAAAATTTTTATAATATATTGACATAAAAAAATTAAGTTGTTATAATTTAGCAAGTTTATTTGAAATTCATAAAAGAAAAGCCGGGATGACGAAATTGGTAGACGTAGTGGACTTAAAATCCACGGGAGCTCACCCTCCATGCCGGTTCAACTCCGGCTCCCGGCACCACGCAATTTAAAGAAAAGCCGCGGGGTGGAGCAGTGGTAGCTCGTTGGGCTCATAACCCAGAGGTCGTTGGTTCAAATCCAACCCCCGCAACCAGATAAAAAAGCCAGCAAAATCAGCTGGCTTTTTTAATTTCAGGAGGTAAGCAAATGATTAAAACAAAATCAATTTCTTTAAGCACAAGAGGGGATACGGATATTATAGATATTACAGATAAGGTAAGCAGATTAATAGAAGAGTCAGAAATAAAAAGTGGTATTGTTACAATTTTTGTTCCTGGTTCAACAGGCGGGCTTACAACAGTAGAATACGAACCGGGACTTATTAAGGACTTAAAAGAAGTTTTTGAAGAATTATACCCTTACAAAAAAAACTGGGCGCATAATGCAACATGGGGAGATGGAAATGGGGCATCTCATATCAGGGCATCAATGTTAGGTCCTTCTTTAACAGTTCCGTTTGTGGATGGAGAAATGACCCTTGGCACCTGGCAGCAGATAATTTTTATTGATTTTGATGTGAGGTCAAGGACGAGAAAATTAATTGTGCAGATAATGGGAGAATAAATTTTTTATTATTTGGTTTTTTAAACTTTTTTCGGAAGCAAATGTCTTTTTTAAAATTATATGCATAAAACCAAAATAAGATATTTGTTAAAGATTTTCCTTATTATATTTTTTTAAAAACAGTAAAAGCATATTTATATCTGCAGGGGTTACGCCATCAATTCTTGATGCCTGCCCTATTGTCTTTGGCTTAATTTGGGTAAGTTTCTGGATTGCTTCTTTTGGCAACCCTTTTACTTTTGAAAAATCAAAATCATCAGGTATTTTTTTACTTTCCATTTTTTGAAATTGTTTTACCTGTTCCAGTTGCGTTTTTATGTATCCTTCATATTTTATTTCAGCATCAAGGTATTGAATAAAATGCGCCGGTAAATTTTCATTTATTTCAGTAAAAAGTTTTAAATCCCTGTATGAAATTTCAGGTCTTTTAAATATGTTAAAAAGTGAAGTTGGTTCTTTTATTGGTGTTGTGTTCAGGGATAGCAATTTTTTGTTTGTTGTTTCATCTGGTTTTAAAAACGTCTTTTTAATTCTTTCAATTTCTTTTTTAAAAAAATCTTTTTTATACAATAACCTGTCATAAAGTTTTTTATCAATTAATCCAAGTTTATAACCAATTTCCATAAGTCGTATATCAGCATTATCATTTCTTAACAATAACCTGAATTCAGCACGTGAGGAAAATAATCTATAAGGTTCTTTTATTTCTTTTGTGGTTAAATCATCAATCATAACTCCGATATAGCACTGGCTTCTATCTAAAATCAAGGGTGGCTCACCACGAATTTTTAAAACAGCATTTATTCCTGCAACCAATCCCTGCGCCGCTGCTTCTTCATAGCCGGATGTTCCGTTTATCTGACCTGCAAGAAATAAATTAGGAATTGATTTTGTTTCAAGTGTCTGGTTTATCTGACTCGGAAAAACAAAATCATATTCAATACCATATCCGGGTTTTAAAATTTTTACATTTTCAAACCCTGGTATTGTTTTTAAATAAGCATATTGAACATCGAGTGGCAGGGAAGTTGATAAACCATTTAAATACATTTCATCTGAGTATCTTTCTTCTGGTTCTATGAAAACCTGATGTGATTTTTTTTCAGGAAATTTTACCACCTTATCTTCTATTGAAGGACAATACCTTGCACCTATGCCAACAATTTTTTTATTAGTTTTACTGTAAAGTGGGGATCTATCTAAATTGTCAGCAATCACTTTATGCGTATTTTCATTTGTATTTGTAAGATAGCATAGAACTTGGTCTATTTTTATTTTTTCAGTTGAAAAAGAAAAAGGAGTTGGCTCTTTATCGCCTTCCTGTGGTTTGAATTTTGAATAATCAAGAGAGTCCTTATGCACACGCGGATTTGTGCCGGTCTTTAATCTTCCTAATTTTAAACCGAGTGATTTTAATGAATCCGATAAAGCACAGGATGGAGGGTCACCAAGTCGACCGCCTGGGGTTGATTCAAGGCCTATGTGCATTAATCCATTTAAAAATGTTCCAGGTGTAACAACGACTGCTTTGCAGGAATAATATTTTTTATCAGCGGTTTGAATACCAATTATTCCTTTATCATCAATTAAAATACTATCAACCATTGCTTCAATTAAATCAAGGTTTTTTTGATTTTCAACTATGCGTTTCATATACAAGGAATATTCTTTTTTATCTGCCTGAGCGCGTAAGCCGTGAACAGCAGGACCTTTTGTTGAATTTAAGACCTTAAACTGGATGCAGGTTGCATCTGCTGCTTTTGCCATTTCGCCGCCTAATGCATCTATTTCCCTGACAAGCTGGCCCTTTGCAAGCCCACCAATTGCAGGATTACAGGACATCTGGGCAATTTTATTTTTGTTAATTGTAAAAAGTGCGGTTTTTGCATTCATTCTTGCTGCTGCAAGTGCTGCTTCACATCCAGCATGCCCGGCGCCTATGACAATTATTTCATAATTACCTTCAAAATTCATAAATTAAACTCCTAATGTTTTTAATAAATTTTACCTGAAAAATCACTGTTGCGATTTTCAGTATATGTTATAATATATTATATTATAAAAAAACAAAATAAAAAGAAAAAAAGAATCGCCTTAGTTATTGGAGGCATCAAAATAAAAAAATGCACAAAAAATTAAAAATTTCCCATAATTTTTTTTAAAAAGGGGCAAGAAAGATTTTATTAATACATATTTTATAAAAACTTACCATACATAATTGAGGAGGCATTAAAGGAAAAAACAATGGATGATTTAAAAAATTTTGATTTAAATAAGTTAAAAGAGATAATTAAAAATTTTGGCTTTGAACAATTCAGGGCAAAACAGGTCTATGAATGGATTTATAATAAAGAAGAGCTGGATATTGTAGAAATGAAAAATTTACCGGAAAAATTAAGGCAAAAATTAAAACAAAATTACACATTATCTTCACTTAAAATAAAACAGATTCAGGAATCAAAGGATGGAACAAAAAAAATTTTATATGAATTAAAAGATGGTTATAAAATAGAAAGTGTTTTAATACCTGATGATGATAGAACGACTCTATGCATATCGTCGCAGGCAGGTTGTGGATGTGGATGTCGTTTTTGTGCAACAGGTAAACTCGGATTTAAACGAAATTTAGAAACCGCGGAAATAATAGAGGAATTTATTTTAGCAGAAAAAGAAAATAAGAAAAAAATTGACAACTTAGTATTTATGGGAATGGGAGAACCATTATTAAATTGGGAAAATGTGAAAAAAGCAATATTGATCATCTCTGATAAAAGTGGAAGAAATTTTTCCCAAAGCAGGATTACTGTGTCAACTATTGGCATTGTGCCAAAAATAAAAGAAATTGCAGAAAGTGATTTAAAATTTTATCTTGCCATATCGCTTGTTGCTGCTGATGATAAAATGCGTTCAGAACTCGTGCCTTTTAATGAAAAATATGGACTAAAAGATATTATAGAAATTTCAAGATATTATAATGAAAAAACAGGGCGAGAAATTACGTATGAATATGTTATGCTTCAAAACAAAAATGATTCTGATGAAGATGCAAAAAAAATAATAAAAATTTTAAAAGGAATAAAGTGTAAAATAAATTTAATTCCTTATAATGTAAATGAAAAATTTGAATTTAAAAAACCAGAGACAGAAAGGGTTTTAAAATTTCAAAAAATTTTGTTAGACGCTGGCTTTAAGGTCTTTATCAGAAAAGAAAAGGGGAGCGATATTTCTGCTGCCTGTGGCCAGCTCGCCGGGAAATAGAAAACTATATGGAGGTGATATTTTATGCTTCTTTATTTAATCCAGCACGGTGAAGCAAAAAAAGAACAAGAGGATATAAAAAGACCTTTAAATGAAAAAGAAAATGAGGATATAAATAAAATAGGCAAGTTTTTAGAGCAGAACAAAATTTCAGTTAATAGAATTTTACACAGCACAAAATTAAGGGCAAAGCAAACTGCTGAAATTCTTGCAAATTATATAAAAACAGAGCAGGGTTTAATTGAGGTATCTGGCTTAGAACCAAATGCAGATGTGAATGAATGGTATGAAAAAATAGTAAAAGAAGAAAATGATATTGCAATTGTTGGCCATCTTCCTTATTTATCAAAACTTACATCAAAATTAATATGCGGGGATGAAAATAAAAAAATTGTTGATTTTAAACAAGGCAGTGTGCTTTGTTTGGAAAAACAGATTGAGAATTTATTTGTAATAAAATTTTTTATTTTACCTGAAAAGTTAGTTTAAAATTTACCTAAATAATGACAATTGGGTTTTTTATAATAAAACAGTATCTATCTGTTAGCTAAAATTTAAAAGTGCACTGTATTCAAATCAATATTTTTTATTTTTGTATTGCCAATAAATTTATTTTTATACCATAATCTTACTTCAGCAATTCCTGTCTTTTCATTTGGAATCATTCTTAATTCAACTTTTTCACCAATAGGTGC
>Ga0078972_1009141_pt1 | contig 19848 bp, 24 predicted proteins | sample YelNatPaOPGAMG01_FD_67568 | JGI IMG/M metagenome (GOLD analysis project Ga0078972, IMG submission 67568) | Hot spring thermophilic microbial communities from Obsidian Pool, Yellowstone National Park, USA - OP-RAMG-01 (SPADES assembly) (version 2) | ecosystem: Environmental > Aquatic > Thermal...
GGTTGCAGAGCCTGTCAGGTAGCCTGCAAGGATTGGAATCAGCTTCCTGCTTCAAAGACAAAAAATAATGGAACACATGAAAATCCACCTGACCTTGATGGCAATACATACAACAGAATCAGATTTATAGAGACAAAAGATTCCAAGGGACTTCGCTGGCTCTTTGTAAGCCATAGATGCATGCACTGTGGAGAGCCTGCCTGTGTTCAGATTTGTCCTGCCGGAGCATTAATGAAGGATAAGGAAACAGGAATTGTTTATTATGACAAGAATAAATGTATTGGATGTCAGGCATGTAAATCTGCATGTCCTTTTGGTATTCCGAGATATGATGCAAAAGGAAAGATTTCAAAGTGTCACATGTGCATTGACAGAGTTAAAGCAGGACTGACTCCAGCTTGTGCAAGGACATGCCCGACAGGAGCTATCAAATATGGTGACAGGGATGAGCTTGTAAAGGAAGCAAAAGCAAAGGGATACAAGCTATATGGTGAGACAGACCTTGGTGGATTGGGAGTAGTGTTTGCCCTTAAGGATTCACCAAAGATTTACCAGCTTACAGAGAATCCGAAAATATCTGAGTCTGTAGCATTCTGGGGCTCTGTATTAAGAACACTTGTAGGCAGAAGTGGCTCAACAACAACTTCTTTTATCAAATATCTCGCTCAAAAATCTACTGAAGAAGTAAAAGGATAAAAAACTTTTAAAATTTGAAAAAAAGGGGGGAGACTCCCCCCTTTTTATTTTTCTTTTTCTATGTTATAATTATTTTAATATAGAAATTAAACAAAGGGGTAAAAATGAAAATATTTAAATTGATAGTTTCTATTTTTATTGTTTTATTTATAATGACACATGCTTTTGCTGGAGAGCAGAGATATAATATACCAGTTGAAAACTCACCAGTGATTGGTTCTGAAAATGCTCCTGTTACAATTATTGAATTTATTGATTATCAATGACCCCATTGTGTAGAGGTCGGTCCGACCATTGATGGATTGGTAAAAGAATTAGAGGGTAAGGTTAAGCTTGTTATTAAGTTTTATCCCTATAGGTACAGGGATTATGCAAGAATAGCAGCAGAGGCAGCAGTTGAGGCATGGAAACAGGGTAAGTTTGCTGAGATGCATGAATTATTAATAAAAAAGTCACCGAGACTTGACAGGGAATCTTTAATAAGTTATGCAAAAGAGCTAAATCTTGATGTGGAAAAGTTCATAAAGGCATTAGACAATCAGGAAGGTGCTTCAATAATTGAAAGAGACCTTAAACTTGCAAAAGAACTTGATCTTTATATAACTCCTGCTTTTTATATCAATGGAGTAAAAGTTCTTGGAGTAAGAGATTCTGATTATTTTAAAGAAATAATTTTAAAGGAGCTTCAAAATGTTAAGAAAAAATAGCATAATTTTCATTATAAGTGCTTTTTTAATCATTTTAATTCTTTTAAATATTGAAGGCTTTGCATCTGATAAAAAGAAAAAACAACTTGAACCTCTGCCTTCTCCGCCTGTACCAAAGAACAATCCTATGACACCAGAAAAAGTTGAACTTGGTAAAAAACTTTTCTTTGACAGAAGGTTTTCAGGTGATGGAACAACAAGCTGTGCAAACTGCCATGATCCAGAAAAAGCTTTTACAGATGCCTCTGAAATATCTTTAAGTTATCCAACAACAAGAAACTTCAGAAATGCTCCTACATTAATAAATACTGCCTATGCAAAATCACTTTTCTGGGATGGAAGAGCTAAAACTCTTGAAGAACAGGCAGAGTTTCCGATTATGTCAGCCTTTGAGATGAATCAGAATCTTGAATTTTTAGAAGAAGAAATTAGAATTGTACCTGAATACAGAGAAGCGTTTAAAAAAATCTTTGGTCAGGAGGTAAATATTAAATTAATAGCAAAGGCAATCGCTGCCTTTGAAAGAACTCTCATCTCCAGGAACGCTCCAATTGATAGATACTTAAAGGGAGATAAAAATGCCTTAAGTGATGAGGCTAAAAGAGGAATGGAAATTTTTACAGGAAAAGGGAAATGCATAGAATGCCATTATGGTGCTTATATGAGTGACCAGAGATTCCACGCTTTGATGGTTCCAGAGAATCCAAAATATGTGAATGAGCCTAAATTTATAACTACAAGGCGCTATGTAGCTAAAATTAATAAATATCCTGATTACATGAATGTAAAGGAAGACCTTGGAAGATATTTTAAAACAAAGAAAAAGCAAGATTATAAAGCCTTTAAAACACCAACTTTAAGAGAAGTTGCAAAAACTGCTCCATATATGCATAATGGTATATTTAAGAGCGTTGATGAAGTTATTGACTTCTTTAACAAGGGAGGAGGAGAAGGTAATAAAGTATTGAAACCTCTTAATTTAACTGAAGATGAAAAGAAAGCACTGAAAACCTTTCTCGTAGAGGCTCTTTCTGGTGAAGATTTAAAAATTAAACCACCAGAAATTCCATAAAATTTAATTGGAAGAATACAGATTCAAACCAATAGGAATCTCCTCCATTTACTCTGGATAAGCTTATTCAGAAACCACCACATTCTATTTTTTTCTTATCTGACATCCTCTGAGTTTTCTTTTTTTCAAGCCTTTCTTCATACTCTTTTATTGAATCCTCAATGTCCTTCAAACCTTCAGCAAAAATATATCTTAAAAAGCCATTAGTTCTGTAAGGTGTTATAGCCCTCAGTCTTTCCTTAAGAGTAAAAAAATAACAGTAATAAAAAAGATCCTCATCAACTGTATAGCCTTTTACATAAATCGCTTCTTTCAACTTATTCAAAAAAATGTATTTTTCTGATGGGGTGAGTTCCTTTATAAATCTTTTAACAACTTCTTTTTCTGACTCTGAAAGCAATTTTAAATCCTTTATTTAACTTCAAAAATAAAATCCATTTCAACAGCCGCATCAAATGGAAGATTATATACTCCCACAGCAACCCTGCAGTGCTTTCCTCTTTCACCGAATATTTCTGTCATAAGCTCAGATGCTGGGTTAAGAACCTTTGGCTGTTCGGTAAAATCTTTAGCTGAAGCTATATATCCTGTAATTTTCACACATTGTTTAACATTTTCAAGATTACCTAAAAAATCCTTAACAATTGCTAAAGCATTTAGAACAACCCGAATTGCTTCTTGCTGAGCTTCTTCAATTGATAAATCCTTGCCGACTTTGCCTTTTTTTAAAACATTCCCTTCTCTTAAAGGAAGTATTCCACTTAAAAATAGAAAGTTTCCAACCTTTAAGGCAGGTATATAAGAGCCTGCTGGCTTTACTGTAGAGGGCAAAGTGTATCCGAGTTCAGTCAAAATCTTTTCTGCATCCATAATTTTTTAAATATACCATATTTTATAAATTTGCTTTTAAAATTTTTCAATTCATTTATCAGAAGGTTAAAATAAATTATGCAGAGAAAAATTCTGAAACTTTATGAAACAATTGCATGCAATCTCTATTTTGGTGAGGAGATACTATATTTAAATGATAGCTCCTATGATCCGGTTATTCTTTTTGGGATCTTTACTTTGCTACTTGATGGAAAAGAGCTTGTTTTTGGAGGTTATGGAAGTGGAAAAACAACATCTTCTGAAAGAATGGCTTCGTTGGTAAAAGGACTTCCTCTTGAATTTGTTCAGGCTACAACAATTCATGGTCATCCTGAGCAGACAGAGGAAAAAATAAAAGCAGTGCTTGATCTCGGAGTACTTGAAAGGGAAGGAAAAGAGATCATACGATGGAAGATAATTCCATACTCACCTGTTGTTATTATTGATGAAATAAATCGTCTACCTGTTGGTAAACAGAATATAATTCTTAACGAGGTTGACAGAAACATCTGGAGTTACAGGGGTGAAACACTTATAGTTAAAACTCCAAAAGCATTTTTTGCAACAATTAATTATCATGATACAGGGACAACAAAACTTATACCACCTCTCTGTGACAGATTTGATGTTGCTGTTGAAACCGGAAGTCTTCATCCATTAAGAAAAAGAGTAATAAGAAGAGGAATAGACGATAGCCTTCTTAGAGAAAGCTCTCTAACAGAAGAGATGGTTAAGTTTATTCTGTCACATAATCACACTGAGGAGGTAAATGCTGTTACAGATTTTATAAATAAGATATCTAAAGAATTCAAAAAGGAAATGGAAAGAAGATTTAAAAATCACGGTATAGATTTAGAGATACCTGAAGATGAGGAAGTCAAAGAAATAAAAGAAGAGATAGCAAAAATTGAGCTTTCAGAAGATGCTGAACTTTTTCTTGACTACATAACTCAGGAAGTTTACTGTCATTACTCAACTGTTAAGGATTTTTCAAGATGTCATGGCTGCCACTACTACAACTATATTTGCTCTGATCTTTACAGTATTTCCAACCGGGCAGAACAAAGCCTTCTAAGGTATGCAAAAGCTTTAGCATGGCTCAGCAAGAAAGATGATGTTACACTTGAACATATTTTGACTGTCATTCCATATTCCTTGTGGCACAGAGTCAGCATAAGCGATAAAAAGATAAGTGAGGTTAGAGAGATTGAAAAGACAACATCTGATAGTTTTCATGCATTAATTGAGCTTATGACTCAGGCAAGAAAAAGATGGGATGAACACAGGGATTATCAGATTGAGCTTTACTTTGCCTTCAAGGAAGGAGACTTCAAAAGAGTCAAAGAGATTGCTGAAAAACATCATCATCCTGTATTTAAAGCCTTTCTTAGAGGAATTTGATGGAAGAGTTTGTTAATGAACTTTTTAAAAGAGCAAGAAAGAATTTACTTTATCCACCGATTCTTAAAGTTGAGCTTTCAGATATTGATATAAGTGAGATTGACTTTTCTGGAAGGCATAAAATTCGTATAGGTAAGAATGCGATAAAAACTCTTTCTAAGGATGCTCTGCTTGGTATTTTTCATCATGAATTGAATCACTGGATAAAGCATCCCTATGATGTAAAAACGATTATTCTTGAAAATTACTATCTTGGTAATATTCAAAACAAAACAGAAATAAGAAACCTTTATGATGATGTTGTTGTAAATCTTGATCTTTTAATAAACAAGGAATTATTTGAAATAACAGCCTCTTACAGAGAGATTCCACCAAAGGGCAAAGCTGATAGGTTATTAAGATTTTTTTATAAAGAAGTCACCGGCTTAAATTTTGGATATTTTTCTGTTGAGCCAGAATTAAAAGAAAAGCTGAAAGCTCTTTTAGAAATTGACTTTTTGAACACAACTGAAGAATCATTAAAGATAAACATTAAAAAGTTCGCTTCAGTTATGAAAGATCTTGTTGATGAGGAAGTATTTATTCCTTTCAGCATATTTTCACTTAAAGAGATGAAGCCAGATGAAATAAGGAAAGCTTTAAGAACCCTTGCAAAAGAGATTGATCTAAGTGATTATAGAGCTATTGTTGAAGCTGTATTTAAAGAAATAAAACCTGGAATGACTCCAGGGGATAAAAGTCTTTTAAAGGATTTTCAAAAACCAGATATAAAATGGTATGAAACAAGAGCTTTTGATTACGCTGTTTATATTAAATCAATATTTAGAGATGGTTCTTTTTATCCAAATGAAATAAAAGATTTTGATATAGAAGAGAGCATGGATCTTTACAATCCTGTTGAAAGTTATGGAAAAGTAATACCAGGGATTGCAAAGAAGCACTCACTGGAAGGATTTGATGGATGTGGTGATACAGCTCTGCCAGATGCTGTGATAATTATAGACTCTTCAGGAAGCATGACACATCCTGATATAAAGCTTTCTTATGCTGTGCTCAGTGCATTCTGTATAGCAAGAAACTATATTGAAAATGGCTCAAATGTTGGAGTGATAAATTTTTCAGATAGAAATATAAGTATTCTACCAATGAAAGACAGACAGAAAATTTATGAAACTATAAAACTATATCAGGGCGGAGGAACAACTTTTCATATAGATGATTTTGATAATTATCTTTCTAAGGCAGGCATTAAGGAAAGAAAAATAGCTGATTATATCTTTATAACAGATGCAGGAATTCATAATTTGGAGGCTTTGCTTAGTTATTTCTCAAAAATTCAAGGAAGAGTCACAATTTTGTGGATAAAAACAGGACAATTTAAAGAAAACTTTCAGAGTATAAAAAAATCTCTTAAAGACACAGTTACCCTAATTGAAGTTGAAAATGAAATGGATTTACCAAAGATTATAGTTGGAAAATCTTTTAGGGAGTATGCAGAGTCTTATTAAAATTTTGAAGAAAAATCCTGATCTTATAAGAGTTGAGTCTTTCAAAGAAAAGACAATAAAAAGAAAATATGAAAAATCAATTAAATATGATAGACTTACAGAAATTGCAAGACAGTATGCTGAATTTGTTTCAGATACACCAAAATGGAAGGTTGATCGTTACAGTATAGAGAAAAATTTCAACTTCGGATTAAAAATTTCAAAAGACTGCTCTCTTACTTTAAATGATGTTGAAAAACTTTTTAATAATATTTTACCCGAGTATTTCGGAGGAGGTTTTATTGGCTTTTTCATATCAGGAACATATCATGAGATAATTAAAGAAAGCGATACATTGAGATTAAATCTCACGGTATATCCAGCAAGTATTTCAGGTCTTGGATTCAGGCATCCCTGTGGCAAACTTGAAATATCTGGAAATAAAGCATACCATGTTGGGATGCAGATAACAGGTGGACAGATAGTTATATTCGGTAATACAGGTAATTATATAGGAAAGGAAATGAAGGAGGGCAAAATTATTGTTCATGGAAATGCAAGAAACTTTATTGGAGATAGAATGGAAGGGGGATCAATTCTCATAAAAGGTAATGCTTTAGATGCGGTAGGAATGAGAATGATTGGAGGAGAGATAGTTATAGAAGGAACTGCGGGTTACTGGATTGGAGAAGGCTCAAAAGGTGGAGTTATTAAAATACTCCTGCACAGGGAATCTTAACACCCTATGCAGGAGCTTATTGTTTTTACCTAAGCATAGCCTCAATATTCTGCTGAGTGCCAAAGGGATCTTTAAATTCCTGCTCTGGTTTGAAGTTGAGCTTCTTTTCGCCACGATTGTTTAAGTACTTTTTAAGTTCAAGCTCAATATTCACTGGAACCTGCACTCCTGCCTTTGCAAGCATTATTCTTAAAACTGCTTCAGACTTTGATGCATAGGCAACAGCATCTGCAAGAACTCTTTCTGCTTCTGTTGGATTATGAAAACCTATTGAGTTTTCAGCACCTATAAATATAACTCTATAAAGTGCCTCTAAGTATAAATCTTTTGCTTTATTATAAAGGGGCTGTTCAATCTGCTTTCCTTCTTGCTGAGCTTTATTAGCAACTTCAAATAGTTTTGCTGCTGTGGCTGTCTGATAACCTGCTCTAAGAAGAAGACTTATTGTTCTATCCTGAATTGCTATTACCTGTTGTTTTAACCATTCAGGAGTTTCACCATGACACTGCTGACAAGCTTTCATATCAGACTTTAGGGGACTCATGATTCTGTGCTCAGAAACCTTGAATCCTCCAGCTTTTTTATAGGGCATATGACAGTCTGCACAGGATACTCCTGCATTCCAGTGAACAGAGTTATTTGAGAAAAATTCAAACTCAGGATGTCTGATATAGGCAAGTTTAAAACCTGTGACAGCCTGTTTCCACTCTCCATAGGCAGGGTCACTCTTCAGAACTTTGATTATGTTTTCAATTGATATTCCTCCAAGTTTGCTTCCCTGCCATGGGAAGAAAAGTCCTGTTGGTTTCATTTCATGGTCTCTTGGAACAACATAGGTAACATGGCATTGAGCACAAATTATACTGCGCATCTGTCCATGGGATATGCTTGATACATCAACACCCATTGTCTGAAGAGCCTTAACAAGAGTAAATCCTCTTCTGATATGTAAGGAAGCATCTTTTGGATTGTGACAGTCAAGGCATGAATCTCCGAGTTTTCTATGTTTTTCAGGTATCCAGCTCCAGACTTCTTTATAGGGTTTATTGTAATAAGCAAGTCCGTATTTTGCTTCAAGCTCTGGTGCATAAGTTGTCTTGCAGGTTAAACATACTCCGCCTGGTTTTAGTCTTGAGGGGTCTATTTCAAGCTGATCAATTACTCTGTAAAAATGTGCTCTTGGTTCATTGTATTCAATTCCAAATCCCCATCCATTGTAAAGCAAAGCCATAAAAGGATACTCTGATAGTTTGTCATATATAACTTTATCAGTATCCCAGCCTCTTTTATATTTACTTTTACCTGCGGATGTTGGTTCCTGTGATTGTTTATACATTTCATAATGTATTGGATAAACCTTTCCCCATACTTCCGGGTCAACTTCATTTTCAGAAAGAGGCACTGCTTTGAACTCTTTAGCTTTTCCAGGCTGGCATCCAAGAATAAATACAGCACAAATTAAACTAAAAATTAAAAATAAACCACAGCGTTTCATAAAAACCCTCCTTTTAAATTGTCTCTCTTAATCCTGCTTGTTTATGAGATACTCTTCTATGACAATCCCAGCATTTTCTGTCAGCTATTGTAATCCTTGAAACCATGCCCTCATGACATCTTATACAGTTTTGCTGAATTGTTTTCTTTGCGTGTTCTGAAGCCTGAATTTCTTCTGGAACATTACCTGAATAAAAATGCAAAACATCACTTGTCCCATCAATTCCTTTCCAGATGTAGAAACTGATTTTGTTACTGTTTGGCAGATGACAGTCAACACATTTAAGAGAGTTATGAAGCCCTCCTTTCATCAAAGTTAAATACTGCTCCTCCATAACATGACATCTGGCACAGAATTCTGCAGTATTTGTCTTCATAAGAATTTTTGGAGAGACAGATACTGCAATAACAAGAAAAATTAATGCTGAAATAACAATAGTCAGTGACTTTTTCATATTTTACTCCTTTTATGCTTTCTCTTTAAGAAATTTCCTTGCATAATCTGCCCACTTCCCGAAGGGATCCAAGCTTAAATATATTCTCCAGTGATTTACTGCATTTTGTCTTTCACCAAGTTTTTCATAAAGCCTTGCAATATTAAAATGTGCATCTGCAAATGATGGCTCTTCATAAACTGCTTTAATATAAAAAAGCACAGCTTTTTTAAGATCTCCTCTTTCTTCAAGAAGATTTGCAAGGTTATAGTTTGCTTCAGGATGATCAGGATCAATTCTTAAAGCTTTAATATATAAATTTTCAGCTTCCTCAAGCATCCCCTCTGAGTAATAAATATTTCCAAGATTTACATATGCATTGACATAATCTGGATCTATTTGAATTATTGAGTGATAAATTTTTTTTGCTTCTTCATTAAATCCTTTTTCCTCATACTCAATAGCTTCAAAAAAAAGGCTATCAACTCTTTTAGGAAATAGTGTAATTAATTCTTTCTGTTTATCTTCAAAATTTATAAGAAACTGTCCTTCTGATGTAAAAACTTTGTCATTTTTTGAAAGAACTATACTGCTTCCCCATTGTGATATTTTAAGTTCTGAAAATGGTTGCTCCAGTAGTGGCATAAATCTTTTCATATTTTCATAACAGGTTTTTAACTTCTTTATTGATAATCCCTTATCATGAAGTTCCTTTACTGTTCTAAAGGCAACAATTCCTTTAAAATCAAAAAAAGATTCATTTCCTTCCTTTTTAAAGGGCTTAATTAAACCTGCATTTTCAATTTTTAAAAGAGTTTTATAAGGTATATTAAGCAGTCTTGCTAAATCTCTTAAAGTAAAAAGCTTCATATAATTCTTCTAAAAACAGGAGCTCTAAGTTGACCTTTTTCTGTAATTTCTTGATAGCTTACCTCGCATGCAAGCTCAGGATTTATCCATATAGCATCCTTTATTCTCCATGTGTCAACAGGAGGTTTTTCTGTTTTCAGTTTTAAAAGAATGGGCATTATCTCATCCATAAATTTTTCATCAAATCCTGTCCCAACTTTTCCCCTTAATATCCATCCTTTTTCTTCTTCTGTTGCTATAATTAATGCTCCAAAAAAATGATGCCTCTTTCCCTTTCCTTTTGTATAGCCTACAATATAACATCTCATGGATGATTTCCTTTTTATCTTTAGCCAGTATCTTGATCTTTTACCAATTAAATATGGGCTTTTTATGTTTTTTGCCATTATTCCTTCATAACCAAGTTCTACAATCTTCTGATAAAACTCTCTACCTGCTTTATGTATAAATTCAGATTCCAGGATATTGGAACCATCTTTAAGAATATTTTTTAGTATTCTCTTTCTTTCAATAAGTGGAAACCCTGTAATTTTTTTGTCATTTAAATAAAGCACATCAAAAACAGCATAAGTTGCAGAAATTTTTTTTGAGAGAAGCTCAATCTTGAATGGTTCAGATGCCTGCTCTCTTATCTGGAGTTTTTCAAAGTTTGGTTTACCATCCTCAAGAACAATAATTTCTCCATCAAGGATTGCATTTTTAGCCTTAATGCATTTGTTCATATTAAGAAGCTCTGGATACCTGTAAGTTATATCAAGAAGCCTTCTATTCTGAAGTCTTATTTTTTTATCATCAAGAAAGAGTATACATCTTGTTCCATCCCATTTTATCTCAAATATATGGTTTAAGGAATCAAAGGGCTCAGAAAAATAAGCAAGCATTGGAGGAATCTTCTGATCAAGCATTTTTAACTTTCTTTTTAGCAGAAACTCTTCTGCCAGCTACAGCCTGTGCTTTCTTTGGTATTTCTGATGTTTCTTTAAGACTCTGTTTTAAAGCCTCCATAAGTGTTATAACCTTTGCTTTTTCTTCCTTTACCTCAAGTTTAATCTCTTTACCCTCTGCCTTTGCCTTAATTATTTCCATAAGTGCTTCTCTATATTCATTTTTGTATTCTTCAGGAACAAAGCTACCACTTAAGTTTTCTATAATTCTTTGAGCCATCTGTAATGCATCTGTGTCTATCTTTATTTTTTTCAGCTCATTTAACTCTTCTATATCATCAGCTGATTGAACCTCATCAGCATAGTGCAGATTATAAGCAATGAAGCTTCTATTATGAGGACATATTGCAAAAAGATGCTCTTTATTTCTTATTACAGCCTTTGCAATTGCGGTTTTATTTGTCTCAATCATTGCCCTGTGAAACAGAGAAAATGCTTCTATGGCAATTTTACCATCAGGGACAAGATAATAGGATTCAGAGAAAAACTTTGGATGAATCTCACTTGAGTCAACAAACTTTAAAATCTCTATCACATCAGTTGACTCCTTTTTTATTCTTGAAAGCTCCTCATCAGTTATAATTACATACATGTTTTTACCATACTGAAATCCCTTAACAATTTCTTCACCTGATACCTCTCTGTTACAGACAGGACAGAAAATCTTCTGCTTTATTCTTGTTCCACATGGCTTATGAATGAGATTAAAGCTTATGTCTTTCTTTTTTATTGCGTTGTATGTTTTAACAGGAATTGTAACAAGGCTTATTTTTAAATATCCTTTCCATGATGCTTTCATTTTTCTCACCTTTTTTATTTAATTGTATCACATTTACAGATCCTTTATTATCATTAATACTTCTTCATCGGTCAGATCATACCAGTTTCTGTAAGCATCTGCAACTGCATAGGGATAACCTTCTCTTATGTTAAGACAGTAAATAAAATCTACAGCTTCTGAAATTCTTTTTACAGTTCTCCATGAGCCAGTCGGAACCGCAACTATAATCTTTTCAGGTTCGCGTTTTTTAACATATTCAATACCTGCTATCATTGTGTATCCAGAGGCAACTCCGTCATCAACAATTATTGCTACTTTGTTTTTTAGAGAAGGAAGTGATTTATTACCTCTGAATAATTTATTTCGTTTATTAAGTATTTCTCTGGTTTTTTCAATCTGACTCAGAATTTCAGCCTCTGAAAGCTCAAGAGACCTGATAAGTGATTCATTCAATATTACATCTCCATCAAGATTCATTGCTCCGAATCCTGCTTCAGGATTCCATGGAATTTGAATCTTGCGAACAACAAGAAGTTCAATCTCTGCTGATAAAAAGTCTTTCAATTCTTTGCCAACAGGAACTCCTCCGGACGGAATGGCAAAAACTATGGAATCTGTATCTTTATAACTTGATAAAAAAAGTGATAGTTTTTTACCAGCATCTGAGCGATCTTCAAAAACTAATATCTTATTTCTTAAATCTTTATCTTCAATTATGTTGCCCATTATAGTCCTGATTTTTTGTATTATATTATAACTCACAAATTCTAAAATTAAGCTTTGTAGCTTAGGGTCTTGCAAGCAAAAGGAAAAGAGTTACATCATGTCCTCTTCTTACAAATTCCTCTGTTATATTACTTACAACAGCCTCTGTTCCTCCGTATCTTTCAGGTGGTACAGGCTTCCAGAGAGGTGAAATTATTCCTATTCTCATATGTTCTTCCTTTTTTTGTTTGCCGAATTTCTGAAAAACCTCTTAATGCCCAGACAGCTGAAAGATATATGAGAAAATTAGTAATACCTATTATCGCAATGTATTTTTTTGCTTGAATCAATCCTGTAACAAAAATTCCAAGACTCAGTAAAAGCATCTTCTGTTGTATTGTTTACTATCACACAGACTTCATAATCGGGATAATCTAACTGGCTCAGTGCTATCAGTGTTTCTCTTACCATTTCTACAGGTTCTCTGCAGATAGGCACATGTATAGAGACCTTTGGTATGCTTGAAACTGAATTATTGAAAAGTTTGTAATTTTTATGACTCTGCTTTGCATCAAAAATAAAAAAAGATTCAAACAAAAGAAGTAAAAAAGAGACTAAATTTAAAAAAGCATTTACTATATCAAGATTTAAAATGAAGCCAGCATATAGAAAAACTATTCCCTCATATAAAAAGATATAAGTCTTTGTCCAGTAAGGAAAGTTCTTTTTAAAAAACTGATAGAATATAAAAGCTGCGAATAGTAAAACCGACCCGATAAAAAATAGGCTTTGGTGGTCAACATTACCCTTTTAAAGACCTTCGGTGATTTATAATATTAAAATGATTGAAAATTTCATGCAATCCATTTCTCCACCTGTTCAGGCTCTTGTAGCTGGGAGTTTTACATGGGGATTAACAGCTCTTGGGGCAGCGATGGTTTTATTTATTAGAGATGTAAATAAAAAACTTCTTGATACAGCACTTGGATTTGCAGCTGGAGTTATGATTGCAGCAAGTTTTTGGTCACTTCTTGAACCAGCAATTGAAATGTCTCAGAAATTGAATCTTCCTGCTTGGATACCTCCTGCCACAGGATTTATCTCAGGCGCAGCATTTCTCAGATTGATTGATATGATTTTACCTCATTTGCATTTACAATCGCCTGCTAACCAAGCAGAAGGTATAAAAACATCTTTCAGAAGAAGCACGCTTCTTGTTCTGGCAGTAACATTACACAATATTCCTGAAGGGTTAGCTATAGGAGTTTCATTCGGAGCGCATGGAATAGACCCTGAATCTGTGAGCCTCACTGCTTCAGTTATTCTTGCTTTTGGGATAGGAATTCAAAATATTCCAGAAGGATTCGCCATATCAATGCCTTTAAGAAGCGAAGGCATATCAAATGGTAAAAGTTTCTTTTATGGACAACTTTCAGGCCTGGTTGAACCAATTTTTGCTTTTATCGGTGTTTTGCTTGTCGAATTAATGCAGAATCTTTTACCATATGCACTGGGATTTGCTGCAGGTGCAATGATTTTTGTTACAGCAGAGGAATTGATTCCTGAATCCCAGAGAAGCGGAAACTCTGACATTGCCACTGCAGGGCTAATTATAGGATTCACCCTTATGATGATTCTGGATATTGCATTTAAATAAAACTATCCTTTAAGCTTTCTTGTAAGCTTTCTTGCTATTTCGGTAAGTCTTCTACCAAAAGCTTTACATATATTTGCTTCATTTTCATCAATCTCTCTTTTGTTTTCAGCCTCTGCAACATGACCCGGTCCGTAGGGAGAACCTCCGCCTTTTGTTAAATACAAATCAGGAACTGAATATGGCACTCCTACTATCACACATCCTAAATGAAGCAATACTGCCATGAATGTAAGTATTGTGCTTTCCTGCCCACCGTGCATGGTACCAGTAGATAAAAAAATATCTCAGAATTTAGAAGAAAAAATTAAGTTCAATTTATTAAAGGATTTAAATGAGAAATTGAAGATAGATTTCTGGCTGAAAATAATTAAAAAAATGTCTCAGAAGTCCTATTTGCTAAAAGATTTATCAAATACCAGAATTAAAAATTTAAAAAAATTTTTCATACAATACCTTCTGAGCATTCTTATATTGTTATAATAAAATTTATGCAATAGAAAAAAGAAAGAGAAGAAATTGTCAAAGTTGCAAAAGAAATTTATAAAAAAGGTTTTGTTACTGCAAATAGCGGAAATTTAAGTGTAAGAACTGCAGATGGACCTTTATTAATAACTCCGGGTGCTAAGCCGTATGAAAAACTTAATTTTTCTGATATTATTGAGATTAATTTTGATGGTAAAATTGAGGAGAAATTAAAGTGGCAAAATATGCAGCCTCTGGCACAGAAGAGCTTGCAAAGGAAGCTGTTAAAGCCCTTGAAAGTAGAAAGGCTGTTTTATTATCACGACATGGGCTGTTAGTGTTGGCAAAAATCTTATTGAAGCAAATGCTATATGTGAGCTTCTTGAAAAGTTCTGTCAGGTTTATACCCTCAATTGGTTGGGTATATTTGGTAGTAGTGCTTGATTGGGATACTAAGAAAATAGTTGGCTGGAATTTGTCCTTAAGGAGTAGGAGTTTGGAATGGCGGGAAGCAATGGATTTCGCCATACAGAAAGAGTTTCCGGAGGGAGTAAGGGGTAAGGAATTAAAACTTGAGGGAGTATGGCAGTCAGCCAACTTCAACATCCTTCATGAGGGATATGGCATTGCCTGGAATTGAACAGATATTTACCTCTTATATAATCCGAAAGGCAATGCGAAAGCCTTGAGGGTAATGCGGGCTTAATGAGTTTGGAGGAATTTGAGTTAAAATACTACATAGAAAAGGGGAAAAATGTTACATAGACCTCTACAAATTGAAACCCTAAAAAGTGTCCACAAAAATGGGGTGCAGTACATTTTAACATTTCAGACAGACTCCGGCGTGAAAGAGATAAAGGCTGATATAGTAGTGCTTGCAATTCCTTTTGCAGTATTGAAAACAATTGATTATACTCATGCAGAATTTGATCAATTAAAAGTTAAGGTTATAAAAGAACTTGGAGCAGGAGTAAATGGAAAGCTTCATCTTCAGTTTTCTGAAAGGTATTGGAATAGAAAGGGTTCTTGGGGAATTATTAATGGAACTACTTATAGTGATACAGGTTATCAGAGCACATGGGATACAACTCGAGAACAGCTTGGAAAATCTGGAATTCTTGTGAAATATACAGGTGGAGACATAGCGCTAAAAATGAAGACTAAACATTCTGCAGGAACTGTTAAAACAGATGATGTAGCAGAGGATGTTAAAATTTTTTAATGGAGCTTGAGCCTGTTTTTCCAGGAATCAGTAAATACTGGAATGGTAAAGCTACTTGTGGTATAGCTCATCTTAATCCTTTTTTTAATTCCTCCTATTCTTACTGGCGCGTAGGGCAGTACAGTACAATTGCAGGTTATGAAAGAGTGCGTCAGGGAGGTGTATTTTTTGCTGGAGAACACACTTCGTATGAATTTCAAGGCTTCATGGAAGGAGCAGCCAGTGAAGGCAGAAGAGTAGCCAAACAGATAATTAGAGAAATTTCTGGCAATCTTTATTTGCTTAAGACAAACAAAGTTAAGAAAAAATTTTAATTCATCTAGCAAGCTGTGTCAAAAAATCAAGAACTTTTTAATGCAACTTCTTCTACAATAATGTGCTTTTTTACTTAAACCCTTGATTTTACTGGCAAGTCTCGATCAGTAATGCATAAATCTACGCAATTCACTTAATACGATTTTTTATTTCTCTAATCTCTTTTGCTTCACCTATAATTACAATAGAATCTCCTGCATTTATACTTTCATCCTGAGCCGGATTAAAGATATATTGATTTGCCCTTTTTAATGCCACAACAGTAATTCCTTTTTTGTTGAAAAGTTCTGTATCCTTTAACTTTTTTCCAATAAACTTAGATTGTTCATCAAAAGAAATATCTTCTACCCTGTATATTTGATCTGTCCTTTTGAGCATTTCATCAAGAAAATTAACAGCAGTAGGTCTTATCATTTCTGAAGCCATTCTGAGACCTCCTATAAACATTGGCAGAATTACTCCATCAGCACCTGCATTTTTCATTTTTTCACGAGACTCATCTTCATTGGCTTTTGAAATAATTCTTAATTTTGGATTTAAGGCTTTTGCAGTAATAATTAAAAGAAGATTATCACCATCACTGCTTAAAGCACAAAATAATCCTTTTGCATTTTCAATATTTGCTGATTTTAAAACATGGCTATATGTTGCATCTCCCTGAACATATAAAATTTTATTCTCAGATAGTTTTTTACATACATCTTCACTTTTTTCAACCACAACAAAGTTTCTTTGTGTCTTAATAAGCTCATCAATTATGTGCATTCCTATCTGCCCAGCTCCACATACAATATAATGGTCTTTTAACTCTGAAATCTTTTTCATCATCTTTCGCCTCCTGAAAATAACATTTATCTCACCTTCTACTAAAAAAGCAGTAAAAGTTGATACACTGAATAATAAAAAACCCATGCCTAAAAGAATAAGTACAATTGTAAATACCATTCCTTGTGGAGAAAGAGGACCTACTTCTCTAAATCCAACAGTGGCAATAGTAATTATTGTCATGTATAAAGAGTTAAGAAAGTTCCATCCTTCAATATACATATATCCGACTGTTCCAAAAGAAATAACTGATAAAGCTAAAATAAAGGCTAAAAAGAGTCTTTTTTGCGACATGAAAGATTATATCAGACCTTAAATACAATCGGTCAATAAATACTTTTATCCCTGAAATTGCCATTAGGGAAGAGATGTCTTTCGCTCATCCCGTCATTCTGAGGGGCTTAATGCGGGGTCCCCAAAAAGTCAATAACTTTTTGGGGTGCCCTGCCCCGAAGCCCTGTTCTGAGCAAAGCGAAGGAATGACCCCTTTTCTGTCACCCTGAGGCGTAAGCCGAAGGGTCTCCTGTGGAGATTCTTCCCCTTCGCTTCGCTCAGGGTCAGAATGACAGAATAAGGCGCGGTCCTGAGTCGAAGCCCTGTCCTGAGCCGAAGCCCTGAGCTTATGCGAAGGGTCTGCGAAAGGGGAGCAAAGGAATGACAAAATCACCCGAAAAGAGATTTATATCAGCAATTTCAGGTTTTTTTATAGTTTAACTTTACCGATTCAGTTATTATCTGCTAAATTAAAAAATATACTTATTAAAAGGAGGCTGATTTGATGGAAAGAGTTCCAATGACTCCCGAAGGCTATGAAAAGCTTAAAGAAGAACTTGATAGACTAATAAAAATTGAAAGACCTGCAATAATAAAAGCAATTGCAGAAGCCCGTGCACATGGTGATTTATCAGAAAATGCTGAATATCACGCTGCAAGAGAAAAACAATCCTTCATAGAAGGAAGAATTCAGGAACTTCAGGCAAAGCTATCCCGTGCATATGTCATAGACCCTTCAAAGATAAATCAGAACAAAGTTGCCTTTGGAGCAAAAGTCAGAGTAATAGACCTTGATACTGATGAAGAAAAAGAGTTTATGCTTGTAGGAGCTGAAGAAGCAGATGTAAAAAATGGGAAAATATCAATAACTTCTCCTGTAGGTAAGGCTTTGATAGGAAAAGAAGTTGGTGACAATGTAACTATTAAAGCACCTGCAAGGACTTTAAACTACGAAATAATTTCTATAAGCTTTGAATAGACTAACAGAAGCAGAGATAATAAGTAATAAACCACTTACAGAAGAAGTTTATCTTCTTTGTCTAAAGACCCCTAATAACATAAAATCAAAACCTGGGCAGTTCTTTATATTAAGAACAAATAAAAGGCTTGACCCCCTTCTTGGAAGACCTTTCAGTGCTTTTGATATTGAAGAAAACACAATCAAGTTTCTTTATCGTGTTAAAGGAAAAGGAACGCTTATTTTAAGCAAACTTAAAAAAGGTGATAGAATTAATCTTTCAGGTCCTTTTGGCAGATGGTATCCTTATCCAGAAAATGATTTCATTGTTATAGCAGGTGGGATTGGAATAGCCTCAGTTTTCTATCTGATTAAAAATTTTCCTGATAAAGCAATACTTTTTTACGGTGCAAGAGAAAAAAAAGAAATTTTTTTCCCTGAAAAACTCAAGCTTCTTACAAAAAAACTTTATATAGCAACAGAATGTGGTTCATTAAATTATAAAGGATTAATCACTGATTTATTTAAAGAAAAGGGATTGAAGCTTCAGCTACCAATTTATGCCTGCGGTCCTATGCCAATGATTAAAGAACTGAAAAAAATCATTCAAAACACCTCTATACCCTGTTATGTAGCTGTAGAAGAAAGAATGGCATGCGGTGTAGGTGCTTGTCTTGGATGTGTTATTGAAACAAAAGAAGGATTAAAAAGAGTATGCACTGAAGGTCCTGTATTTGAAATTAGGGAGCTAAAACTATGAAACCATGTACTGAAGTTAAGATAGGCAGTCTAACTTTAAAAAATCCTGTTATTACTGCATCAGGAACATTTGGATACGGAGTTGAATATTCACAATTTATTGACCTTAACCGATTAGGAGGAATTGTTGTAAAAGGACTTTCTCTTAAACCAAAAGAGGGAAATCCTCCGCCAAGAATTTACGAAACACCTTGTGGAATGCTCAATTCAATTGGCTTACAAAATATTGGATTTGAAGCTTTTGTTAAAGAAAAACTGCCCTTTTTAAAAAAATTTGACACAAAGATTATAGTAAACTTTTTTGGTGAAAACCTTGATGAATATGTTGAAATGGCAGCAAAACTTAATGATACGGACGGGATTCATGGTATTGAAATGAACGTGTCATGTCCTAACAAATCAGGTGAATGGAAAAAAATGGGGTTGGAGCCTGAATTACTAAGAAAAGCAGTAAAAGAAGTAAGAACAGTAACTTCCAAACCTCTTATAATTAAGCTTTCACCACAGGTAACAGATATTGCAATTATGGCAAAAATTGCTGAGGAAGAAGGAGCTTCGGCTGTTTCCCTAATAAATACAATACCTGCAATGGTTATTAATGTAAAAACAAGAAAAAGCATGATAGGAACAGCTACTGGCGGCCTTTCTGGACCTGCTATAAGACCTGTTGCAGTAAGAATGGTCTGGGAAGTCTCTAAATCAATAAAAATCCCTGTAATCGGTATTGGTGGCATAATCACAGCAGAAGATGCTTTACAGTTCCTGATTGCAGGAGCTACTGCTGTGGCAGTAGGAACAGCAAACTTCATAAATCCTTTATCTACAATTGAGATAATAGAAGGCATTGAAAAATTTATGGCTGAAGAAAAAATACAAGACATAAATGAACTTATTGGAAGCTTCAAAGAATAAAATTATAACCCTTATCACTGACTTTGGCTATCGTGACCCTTTTGTTGGGCAGATGAAAGGAGTAATTTTAAAAATAAATCCTTATGTAAAAATTATTGATATAACACATGACATTACTTCACATGATATTGAAGAAGCTTCCTTTATTTTATGGGAAAGCTTCAAATACTTTCCTGAAGAAACTATACATTTAATAGTTGTTGACCCTCAGGTTGGCTCAAAAAGAAAAGCATTAATAGTTAAATCTCAAAATCATTACTTTGTA
>Ga0078972_1009142_pt1 | contig 19847 bp, 19 predicted proteins | sample YelNatPaOPGAMG01_FD_67568 | JGI IMG/M metagenome (GOLD analysis project Ga0078972, IMG submission 67568) | Hot spring thermophilic microbial communities from Obsidian Pool, Yellowstone National Park, USA - OP-RAMG-01 (SPADES assembly) (version 2) | ecosystem: Environmental > Aquatic > Thermal...
AAGTTCCTTCTTCGCGGGCCTCGCGGGGGCGTTGATCGTCCATTATCGGGGCACCGTGTCGCCCAGCCTCTACGATGTTCCATTGATGCTTCTCGTCATTTTAGCCGCGGTGATCGGTGGTTTAGGCACGATATTCGGCCCAATGGTCGGTGGGCTAATCGTGTATTTAGCGAAGCATTGGTGGTTGAAGGGAGCGGTGGCCGCGTTAACGTCAACGGGGCTTCCGATAAACGACGACATAATCCTTTACGCGGTGCTCATCGCCATGGCTGTGCTTTTACCAGAGGGAATATGGATGAGGGCTAGGAAGATTATTCGTGGAACACGAATTAGTTAAATATAACTGTTTCCCGTAAGGTTAGAGTCGCTCCACGTAACTTTTTTCTAAGCCTCTAAGCGACTCAACGGTTCCCCTCTCCACTATTTCGCCACCGATTAACACGTTCACTCTGTTGGCTAACTCCAAGGCTAGGTGAATGTTTTGTTCAACCAACAGAATGGGGGTTTCAAACTCCCTTTGTATATCCTTGAGGGCGTCTCTGATTCGCCGTATAAGCTTCGGCGCCAGGCCTAAGGACGGTTCATCCATCAAAAGCAGTTTAGGCTTGGACATCAAGGCTCTGCCAATCGCCACCATTTGCTGCTCTCCTCCACTCGCCATTTTGGCGACATGTTTTCTTCTTCCTCTGAGTTCTGGAAAAACCCTGTAAACGAACTTTAACTCTTCATCGAAGCGATTAGTTTTCGCTCCAAGTATGAGGTTGTCCTCTACGGTCATGTCTGGGAACAGTCTCCTCCCTTCTGGGCAGACGGCGATTCCCTTCAATACCCTTTCATGTGGTTTAAGCTTGTTGAGGGATTCGCCGTTAAACTTTATTTCTCCTTCAGTTTTCACCAGTCCGATTATCGACTTCAACAACGTGGTTTTGCCCGCGCCGTTAGGGCCAAGTATGGCGACGGTTTCACCCGGCTCTACGTCGACGCAAACATCCCTCAATATCAACGCTTTTTCATAGTAGGCTTTTAGGCTATTAACCTCAAGAACCTTCATATTCCGCCCCCAAATAGACTTGCACTACCTTTTCATCCCTAACTAGCTCCTCAGGGGTCCCTTCAAAAATGAGTTGCCCATAGTTTAAGACCAGCGTCCTCTCAACATGGCCGAAAAGCTCCCTCAGTTTATGCTCTATGAGGATCATCGTCATGTTTTTCTCCTTCAGCTTTTCGATGAAGGCCCCTAACCCTACGCTCTCCTTTGGACTTAACCCCGAGAAGGGTTCATCCAGCAACAGCAACCTAGGATTCGTCGCCAAAGCCATCCCGATGTTCAGCCTCCTCAAATCGCCTTGAGGAAGGTCCTTAGCTAGATGATTTCTCTTCTCCCAAAGATCCAGCTCCTTCAGCAAACCTTCCCACTCTTCAGTTACAACCAAAACATTCTCGCGGACGGTAATGTTCTTAAAAACTCTGATGACTTGAAACGTTCTACTTAAACCCATCTTAACCAATTCATGGGGCTTCTTGCCTACTATGCTTTCGCCGTTGAACTTTATGCTGCCTGAGGTTGGCTTCATAAACCCTGATATGACGTTGAACAACGTGGTTTTGCCCGCGCCGTTAGGGCCAATGACGCCTAAGCACTCTCCCTCCTCCACGTCGAAGCTTACATCGCTTAACGCCTCAAGCTCCCCGAATTTTTTGGTTAAATTTTTAACCTGAAGTAACAATGCTTTTCCATCTCAACGTTGCGCGGTTTCCCTCAACGCTCAGATGTAAGTTTAATATAAAAAAGTAACTGGATGGTTAAGTTAATCTGGACAGCTCTGCATAGGCTGAGGAGGGTGATGGGTTCGTCTTGACGAGTGAGGAGTGCAAGTCTATAATTAAGTCTTGGATGAACGACGATACCTTGTATAGGAATTATGGAATTAAACTCGTGGAGTTAGGGGAGGAGTACGCTGAAACCGAGATGGTGGTAAGGGAAGACATGAACAACTTTCTAGGAATCACTCATGGAGCGGTGATTTTCGCGTTAGCTGACCAAGCGTTCGCGGCGGCGTCGAACTCTAAGGGCCAGGCCTCGGTGGCCTTAAACATGTCCATCGCCTTCCTAGAGCCCCCTAAGATTGGGGAAAAGTTAGTTGCTAAGGCTAGGATGCTAAGCTCCACCAAGCGAACTGGACTGTACGATATAAAAGTATACGGGGAGGATGACAGGTTGATCGCGGTCTGCCAGGGTTTAGTTTACAGGAAGAAGGAGAGCGTTCAAGAGTTGTCTACGGTCAAGTTAAACCTTTGAAAAAGGTTAGATCTTCCTCCTATCGATCACCCTCTTCGCCTTCCCCGTGGATCTCGGTATGCTGCCCGGCTCCGCTAATTCGACTTCAACGGAAAGGTTCAGCACATTCTTCAACGCCGCCTGGGCCTTCCTTCTAACCTCATCCAAGCTCGCCGTCATGCCTTTATACGCCTTCTCGTCTACTTCAACTCTGACAGTCATCTTGTCCAGTTCATGCTCTCTATCAACGATCAACTGATAGTTTTCACTTAATTCAGGGATTCTCATCAAAACTGATTCAACTTGGCTGGGAAAAACATTAATGCCCCTTATCACAAGCATGTCATCTGTTCTACCGTGAATTCGCATTATCCTAGGATGTGTTCTACCGCATTCGCATTCTTCAATGTTAAGATAGGTTACGTCGCCGGTTCTATACCTCACTAAGGGCAACGCCTCCTTCGATAAGGTGGTCGCCACCAGCTCACCTTTCTCCCCTTCACCTAGAACCTCCCCTGTTTCAGGGTCCACAATTTCCACAATGTAAAGGTCACTCCAGACGTGGATGCCGTTTTGAAACCTGCACTCCGTGAACAATGGGCCACCTAGCTCTGAGGTCCCGTAAACATCGTAAGCCTTTATTCCAGTGGAACCCTCGATCCGTTTCCTCATGTCCTCGGACCAAGGCTCTGCGCCGAACAACCCGGCTCTTAGCTTCGTATCCTTTCTGAAGTCGACGCCTAAACCTCTAGCCACCTCGGCTAAATGTAGAAAGTATGAGGGAGTACACGCTATGATGGTGGAGCCTAGGTCTCGCATAAACTCTATCTGTCTTTCAGTCCCCCCAGTCCCGATGGGTAGAATGGTGGCTTCAACCATCTCCGCCGCGTAGTGGAAACCCAACCCACCCGTGAATAAACCGTATCCGTAGCTATTCTGTACGAGGTCGCCCCTTCCGATTCCTAAAGAGGTTAAGCCCCTGGCGAGGGAGGTGGACCACTGTTCTACGTCGCTCCGCGTATAACCTACGATCGTGGGTTTTCCAGTAGTGCCGGAGGACGCGTGATAGCAGGCAATTCTATCGGGTGGAACGCAAAACATGCCTACAGGATAGTTTTCTCTGAAATCCCTTTTAAACGTGAAAGGAAGCTTTTTAAGATCCTCCAGCGTCCTTACATCCTCGAAGTCCACGCCAGCCTCTTTAAACCGTTTCCTGTAAAATGAAGAATGAGCTTTTAGGTAGAGCATCAGCTGACGAAGCTTCTTCTCCTGAAGCATTCTTAACTCCTTTTGAGGCATCCTCTCCGTAACCGGATCCAAGTACCCCAAGGTTAACCTCCTCCAAACGGCTTTGGAGCCAATCGCGGATTTAAATACGTTTGAGGAAATACTTTAAAAACGTTCTCTTCAAAATCCCCGTTTTCCAACATTTAGTCCGCGGCCTGAACTGGCTGTGAAAGCGGATGTAAATTAATATAGCTTTGGGTGGAAGCTTATGTTGTGGGGGTGGGGAAGGATGCCGCTTCTACAGTTAAGCGTTTTCGTTGAGAATAGGCCTGGGGAGATGGCGAAGGTAGCGTCAATTCTTGACAAAAGTGGCGTAAAGATCTTCGCGCTTTCAATAGCGGACGCTGGGGAAGCTGGTTTAATAAGGATGGTTGTAAACGATCCGGAGAAGGCCACTCAACAGTTAGAGGCCGCGGGGCTGACCTTGGCGAAGTCTAAGAAGAACGTGGAGGTGATAGCGGTTTTGGTGACCGAGGACCATAAGCTCTCCGAGATCACTAAGATTCTAAGCGACAACAACATAAACATCGATTACGCTTATTCCTCTTCAATCCTTGTCGACGGAAAATCAGCCATGATACTGAGGGTAAGCGATCCTGAGAAATCGGAGAAGATCCTCGAGGGGAAAGGTGTTAAGGTCCTTAGAATAGAGGACCTCAGGATTCTATTCGCTTTTTCATACTTCAACCTTTAAAAAGCCTTGAAGATGAAGATAACAGAATTCGTTAGGAAATATGGGCAGCCATACTCCGAAACGTTAGGAATAAACCTCAAGTCAGGTAGCGTGGAAGAAATAACAAAATGGTTCCTCGCCTCCATCTTATACAGCAAGCCGATCAGGGAAAACAGCGCTACCAAAACTTACAAGTGTTTTGAAAGACACAACGTTCATTCAGTCGAGAGCATACTTAAAGCAGGATGGGAGAAACTTGTCTCAATACTGGATGAAGGGGGATATACACGCTATGATTTCAGCACCGCCGACAAGCTCTTAGAGGTGTTCCGCAACTTAAAACGCCTGTATGGAGGAGACCTAACGCGTCTGTACGAGGACTCGAAGGATTCAAAGGACCTAGAGGAGAAGATTAAATCCTTAGGTAAGGGAATAGGCGATACAACGGTTTCCATTTTTCTTAGAGACATGAGAATGGTTTGGAGGAAAGCCGACCCTAAGCCCACACCCCTCGTCGAAAAGGCCTTAAAGGCCTTAAACATAGGGAACTTGAAGGCATACGCTGATGAGAAGGGCCTAGACATAGTATGGCTTGAAACAGCGCTGTTAAGGTACGCCAAAGACTTCTTGAAGAAAGGTAAGACCCTCACCTTAGAAAGATGAAATCCCATTTAAAGGCTTCAACATGGGTTAAAGAAGTAGAGATCAACGTTGTTTTAAGGTGAAAACCCCATTACCTCTTTTTTCAGCTTCATGACGATGAAGGTTGATTAAACGATTCGCCATCTCGGGTTATATGAGCTTCAGTCTTTCCTGTGATGTGAATTGAGGCTCGGTTTAGCTAGGCGGGTTTAAGGCGGGATTCTCCTTAAGCTAGCTCTTTAAGGGGCTTTAACTTCTTCTCGCAGTTGTTCGCGTAACCATTGTCCAGCGATTCTGAGGAGGGGGATTCCTATGAGTGTTGTTACCACTATGATGAAGGCTCTTTCAGCAGGGTAAATCCAGAAGATGGTGTACCATAGTAGCTTAAAGGCTTCAGGCGCCTTTCCGAGGAACATGCCCCACACAGTTTCGTATAGAAGGTTTCCGGCTAGGTGTTGAGCCATGGTTCCCATTAAGCTTAGCAGGATGATGGCCGCTGACAGCTTGGCGGTGGATTTCTTGTTAAGCCATTCACCTGCCTTCCCGCTTAACGGGGAGATGAGGATTATAAGCGCTACTAGGTGTAGCCATGGGTAGAAAAGCTGGATTTCTCCTTTTAATCCGGGTATGTGAGCTGGAACGGTTATGGCTGTGTATGGATGTAGGAGAAACAGCGTGAATAACGCTATGTTCAGGGATATGGGTTGAATCCTTCGCTTTCTAGCGAGAAAGCCTACCATTAACGTGTTAACGGTGGCGGGTAGGAAGTCGAGTCCGAGGAAGATTATGGGTTTGCCGGCGGCTATGGCTAGGAATGTTCCGATGATAACGGTGGCCGCTCCCATGTAGGGGCCTAGGATTACGCCGTATAACGGGGCTAGGACATCTGCGAGGGTGAAGGTTCCGCCGCTGACACCTATCATTGGGAAGGTTGGTAGCATGCGGAAAATGAAGTAGACAACTGAGAGGACAGCGATGGAGGCTATGGCTTTTGTTGAAACTCTCTTACTGTTCATAGGAGTCAGCTCTGAAAATTGTTACATTCCAATGTATTTTATAACATTTATATTTAAGGTTTTTCAAACATTCCCCTTCGACATGCATGGTCCTGCTTTCGGTTATTGGGTGAAAAGAGGCTCATCTTGAATGTAGGTCTTCCCAGTTTCCAGCGCCACTTGGGCTTTCATAAGCTCAGCTCCAAGGTAAGCTGCGTGATCCATGCGGGAAATCAAACCCTTCCTCAACACGGCTCTACATATTTTAAGCGGATCCCTACCCTTAAAAGCCGCGTCGGGTTTTCCATCCTTATACGTATAGTGGAGTAGTAGAATCTCGCCTTTAAGTCGGTCAACCATTATTTTGAAGCATCCCTTCGGGTCAAATGAAACCCTATGCTCACGATTGGAGGAAATGGGTTTAACGTCTCCCAGCTCAGGTGGTTCCAACTCATCTCTCACCGTTTTATCCTTTAACACCAGTAGGTCCAGGCCTAAATCCTTAGGAGGAGACTTCCTTTCCCTAGCCAACGTCATCATCTTAACAGCCTTCACCAATTCCTTTACGCATCCCCTCGTCTTGCTACTGGCCTCCGTTGTTAAAATGACGCTGGCGTTAAGCTCTGAGGCTAGGCCTGCGAGGATCAAGTTAGCGCCGAGGGAGTCGCCGTCCATCAGCTCCGTCACGTTCCCAGCTCCGAACAATATGGGGATATCTGGGTTTCTTCTCCTAAAGCTCCAATACGCTACGATGGATTCCGTTAGGCTTGGGGTAAGTATCGGCGTTAGGATAGGGTCGGCTATGATCCATTTAAACCCAAGCTGTTTCGCGGTTACAATGTTGTTTTCCAAAGCTTCCATTTTCTCATGAACATCTGTTGGGCATCCTCCGCGGCTCTGATAGGGTGTGATCACCACCGGTATTCCACGCGCGAACCTCGCGTCCTTTAAGCTCTCTTCGCCTAGACTTAGAATCAAATCCACACCGGCTTCCACAGCCGCCCTAATTTCCTCAACGCTTCCCGTGTCGATGCTGACAGGATTAGAGACGCTTCTCTTAACGACGTTTAAAGCCCTCACCGCGTTCTCAACGTCTTCTCTTCCAGCCGCCATGCCAACGTCTATGATGTCCGCCCCAGACTTGGAGTAGTAAACGGCCGTCGAATGAATCTTCTCCGAAGACATGAGTGAGGCGTCGACGATTTCAGCCAGTACTTTCGGCGGTTGTAATCCTCCAATCCAAATCTTCCTCCTTCCCCTGCCGATGGGTATGGATCCCCGATACGTTCGGCTTCTCTCAGCTTTCCTGTATATGGCTTTCAGCTCCCTGAGCGTGTTCGCGCGTATTTCCTCTTTAAGAATTTCACACGCCGGTTTGGAGTAGGAAAGTTTGACCTTACCGAGGGATCTTAACACCAAAGGCAGGTCGGAAGCGTGTTTAGGCCCCTTAAACGCTTTAACACCCAACGACGTGGTGATGAAGGAAACGTCTCCTGGCATTAACCCCGGTGTGAGGATGAATTCAATGTTGGAGAGGTCAAGCCTTCTAAGATGCTCAACAATCATCCTTTGCGGTATAAGCGCCGCCACATCCACCGGCAGCGAGACGACTTCGCATTCAACGCCACTTTTCCCCACGTAATTCTTAACGGTTTCCGCAGCCAACCTTCCCGTAACAACCAATATTTTCGTAAGTTAGTCCCCCTTCAAACGTCCATGAATCATCGTCATTTTAGAAGCTTTACTGTAGCTCCCCTATTATTGGCTGATGTGTAAAATACCTCGCCGCCGCCGGTTCGCTGTAAGAAGTCGTTAGTGATTCTCATAATTTTTCGGGCTTGGGAAACCCCCTTTACTAGGGCGTAGGCGTTAGGGCCGAAGGAGCTTTGACCAGCCCCGTACGCGCCGAGTTTAAGCATGAGCTTCACGCATCTTTTAACAGTTGGATGCATAAAGTCTTTTGTGGCGGCTGCGAAGCCGACTTCCTGAAGCTGAGTGAGGGATGAACCGAACTCCTCTATGTCTTGCTCCTTTAAGGCGGGTAACATTTTCATGAGTATTAAGCGGCATACTTTTCCAACCTCCACGTCTGGGATTGGACATCTACTCTGGAACACTTCCACCTCTCTGGGGCCATGTAACCCCTTAGGCAGATTTGGGAGGGCTATTACGAACATCCAATCTTCCGGAAAGTCGTATCTTAACAGTATGGGCGGCGGGGGAGCCCTTGACGCATGGGATGGGAGAAAGCTTCTTTTTCCACCCTTTTTTCTGTAGAGATGTCCTCCGTCCAGTATGAATCCTCCACGGTGAAAAGCGGCTACTCCGATGCCTGAAGTCCCTCCTCGACCCATCACTCTGGCCAGATAGTTGACGTCACGTTCTATATTGAACAACTCGGCTAACGCTGAAGCTATGGCCATGGAGAGCTGTGTGGTTGATCCTAAACCTACATGGGAGGGTATATTTGACTTAAGGTTGACTCGAACCCCCTCCTTTAAGTTGAAGTGTTTCATGAACCTTTTAACGAGGGTCCTCACCTTTCTCGGCGTTAAGCCCTCAACCCGGAGGGTCTCGTCTGATTGAGCCTCTAACGTTACGTTAGGATAGTTTAACGCTAATCCAACGCTTCCGTCAACTCTTCCAACGCTTCCACTCATATCTATTAGGGAGAAATGCAACCTACAAGGCGTCTTCACATAGACTTTCAAGGCGTCTTCTTCCACCTCTCTACGTCCCGCAAAACGTCATCGACGACCTGAGAGTACGCTGAGAAGGGAGACACCCTATTGACGAGTTCTCTATAATACTTTACTAGGTGTAGCAGTTTTCCAGCCTCGTCGAATCGTTTCTCCTGGATGTATTTCCGTATCCTAGTAGCGTGGATTATGCATTCTATGGACGCGAACAACCCCCTACAATATGGGTTTGGCGCCACCGTGGCTGCTTCACTGCGGGTTACTTGACAGCCAAGCTTTACCCTTTCAACTTCATCGATAAATTCCATAACCTTGAATTCTAAATAGAGGCTTGAAGATTTAATTCTTGGAGCTTTTACAGATTGAGCTGGTTCAAATAAGTCCTTCGGCACTTTCCCATCTGGGTTCTTTTCCTTAAAGGCGGTGATGTAGAAGAGACGGGGATCTAGGGTAAAGTTCACCACCCCGCATCTTGAGTGGCGTAATCCTTTAAGAAGGGTCGTGGTTTTGAAGGGTCTGATATACAGCTGAGCGCCGGAAACCGTTATCCCCATAGGGGAAGCAGTCGGCGTTTCATCCGGCATGTAGGTTGAAACGATAGCTTCGTAGATTTGGCCTTCCATTAAGCCGAGGTCAGAGAACGTATTCATTTTAAACATTAAAATGCATTCAAGTCAATTTAAACTCAGCTACTTTTACCTTATGAGCTCATCTGGAAAATCCTTCCACGCATGAATATACGACGTCAGGTAGAAGGGGGCCTAAGAGGCTTGACACCGGCCTCAAACCTTAAGGCCAGCCTCATTTAAGCCATGGGAAGAAACATTCAACCCTGCTCCTCACATGTTTAAGGTTTCAAAATTAGGCTTGTGAGACTACACGCTTGAGGCTTACATCTATACCCTTAGATCGATTTCTCCATCTGCCTTCATGATCCTTTAAAGGCTTATCCTCATTTCCTGCGCGTCCTAGCACGAGTCAACGTAAAGTGTTAACTGTTAGGGGGAGGCTTGGCTGAAAGGGTTAAGGAAAGGCTAGGTTAAAGCCTGATCAAGGTGGGGGAAACGGCGGGGTTTTCAGCTTTTCTCACGGCATGCTTTTTCAAAAACGTTCTTCAACTCTTGGAGGCTTATGTTATTCTTCCTATATAGTTCGATTACGCTGTTAAGGTAGAGTTGAAAGAGCTCATTTACCAGCTCTTTAATTCTCTCCTTAGGCAGTTGGCTAGGTGGAATTATGAGAAGCTTAATCCATCTTCCCAGCTTCGTCAGCTTATACCATTTCAACCACCTTGCTTTACCATTAACTTGAGACTTCTCCATACCCTCCTCCAACAGACCGTTAGAAACCATCCTCTTCAAACTCTCTGTAACCGTCTTATTAGAATAGGGGAGTTGAGCGATCAGTTCGCCATGATACATTTTCCCTTCCAGCCTTATTTTTCGCATGATGTCAAGGGAGGCCTTAGAGCTGAATAGAGAGGACAACACTGTGTACTGGGAAGGGGTTGGTAAAGGCACGATGTAAGGCCACACCTCGCCCGATGATCCTCTTTTAACCTCGTTCAACATTGAACTATTGAATGCTCGCGCTTCGTCTAAAAGCTTTCGAAAAGAAGCCATGCACCTTAATTTAATAACCTGCGATGAAATATAAATCGAGTACACATCACCTATGCCTTGCTGTGTTAAATGATTTAAATTACGTTGGAGCGTATTCACGCCCCAAGCTCGCTTAGGTATTTGCCCAAATTCTACAGGGAACCGATCGATATCTAGTTTTGCCCTCACAGGCGTTCTACCGTTAGAGTTGATGCCTTCAAGAGCATTGTTTGAATGGTTGTGGCCGACTCGGTTTAGACGTGTCCGACCTATTATGCGCGATATTGTTTAAATGAGCTTTCCACGGTCTTTCTGAGCTGAAACATGATTTATGGAAAAAAGGGTAATTGCGGGAGGCTCTGAGTAGCAGTTATTGCGTTACTGATTTTCAGGAATTACTCCCCACTCCTTCAGTAATTCTTGCACTATGTTTCTAATCTCCGCTGGGCTGGCGCCGGATTGCTTAAGCTCCCATATCTTTTGATGAAGCTCGTTCCTTTGATCTTCCGTCAATCGCTCTACATGTGAGTCGTACTCGTTTGATTTCTCATAGGCCATTTACAGGTATAGGCCTCTGGAGCCTTAACATCCCATTCCGCCAGTTTGGCGTTGACCGCTTTTCTAATCTCCTGTTGGCTAGCTCCATGGGCGTTCATATCTCGAATGAGCTGTTGAATCTCTGCTTTCTGCGCGTCGGTAAGGTTTCTTAACCACTGTGGAAATGGCGGTTGTTGACGTTCAGGGATTTTAATCCCCCATTGCTCTAATTTCGCGTCGACCGCTTTTCTAATCTCCTGTTGGCTGGATCCCGCCTCCTTCATCTCTTGGACAAGTTGCAGGATTTCCCTTCTTTGCGAGTCGGTGAGGTTTAGCGTCCAAGGTTGATTTCGCAGTTCATGCTTTTCACAGGGTTCGATTCCCCACTCCGCGAGTTTTGATTTAACCGCGTTCATCACGTCCTCTCTACTGGCTCCAGAATCCTTCATATCTTGAATGATTTGTTGAATTTCCTGTTCCTGCGCATCGGTAAGGTTTTTCATGCATAATGGATTTCGCAATCTTAGCCGCATCTGGTTCGTTGGATTTGTTTGAAAATTGTCATTGTTTTCTTCACCGGAGATGTATGTTAAATGGAATACGCTGCCGATCACTATTCCTATGATTATCATCGACATCAACATGAGGGCTTTATGAGTCATTTCCCATCCCTTTTTAATTCTCGCAACACCTTGCCTAGGGCAGTGCCTCAAGGTATTAAACGGTTTTTCAGAATTATGCTCAATTCTTTACCTAATCTTTTCATAACTCCGCTACCGATGATCCTAGAAAGACATATAACCCTTAGGATGGTTAAATTTGACCAAATCCACCGAATTGATCTTCCCTTAAAGGCTAGGGCTAATATGGTCTCCTTCAATGAGCGTTCGTTGAAACATCTGCTTGGCTGGCTGATCGCCGGTACGAGAGGCGGGGTCACCCGCGCCGAGATCATTAACGCTTTAAAGGAGAGACCGCAAAACGCCAATCAACTGGCGAATACGCTGAAAAGGGATTATCGAACCATCAAGCACCATCTTGAAGTCCTCAGCAAGAATGGGATGATCACATCCATCGGTGAAGGGTATGGTAGAACCTATTTTCTCTCGGAGCGGTTGGAGGAGAATTATTCTCTGTTCGAGGAAATGCTGAATAAAATTTGGGAAAAAGAAAAAAGGAGGGAAAACGAATGAGCTCGCATGTCAGATACTCCACGACTGAAACAGGGAGCTTGTAGGTGAATCATAATGGCTCATCCTGAAATCACCGTTCATCCCCACGTTAGGCACTTTGACGGGTGCCCATCCCGCTGGAGCCAGCTCCAAGCGGGAAAGGTTAAGGGAGGCAACATAGTCGGCATGGTGTTGGAAACCGCATTTGGTGCATTTGAAGAGGCTTTGGCTTTTCCTGTTGGACTTGTGGACATTTCCACATCTTGGGCAGGTTGTGGAAGTGTTCCTCGGCTCAACGTAAACTACTGGTATCCCTTTTTCAAGGGCTTTATATTCGATAAAGGCTTGAAGCCGCCTGAAAGCCCAACTGTTGAAGTCTCCATTCAGGCTTCTACCATGTTTAACTCTACTGCGAATTCCAGTCAACTTCTCCATTACGACTACGTCGCCTTCCTTAAGCGTGTTTACGAAAACCCTGCTGACCTGGTGCAGAGCCGTGTTAACGTATCTCCTCTCTCTTCCGCTCAACCGTTTCAAGGCTCTTTTAGAGCCCTTCGTGCCTTTAGCTTGGAGAGAGGAGCGGAGCTCTCTAAAATGGCGTCTTTTAGCAAGGATTTCTCCGCCTTTAGCCTTGAATCCATTGGAGGCGACGAGGAGGTTCTTCATTCCGACATCTACACCGACTGGATTGTTTCCTTTGGGTTCTGGAACCTGTCTTTCAACGGCGATGTGGAGGTGGAGGGTTTTGTTTCTGTAAACCAAGACGGCATGGGTTGGTCTAGCATCTTCAAGAAGCTTTCTCTGATAGTTGCCTATGTTAAGCGGAGGCTTAACTCTCTTCTGAAGGGTGGAGGTCGAAGCGTAGATTCCATCGGGCTTGTAGATAAGCCTGAAAAGCCTCTCGTCCAAGTCCATCGAGAGCTTACGGAATTTGAGAAGCTTGTCCCTTCTCTGTTTATAGGCTTTGGCTACTCTATCTCGGGCTCTTACGGCGAGGTTTGCTGGAAGCTTAAACCTCCCCCTTGTCTCCCGGTAAACCATGTGGTGGAGGGCAACGGGGTTGAAGACTCTGCGTTCAAACGCTATCTCAGATATGTAGTTGCAGGCATCTCGAAAAGCCTCAAGAGTGGCGAGGAGCTTTTGTGCATCCTCTTCAGACGGTTGAAGTTTACAGACTACGGTTTTAGAGAGCTCCATCAAAGGCATATATGCAAGTTCTACTATTTAAACTTAAATTTTAAACCCCAACTCCTCTCCATGACTAAAGTCAGGGGTCTCCTTGAGGTGGTACGATGAATAGGGATTATAAACCTTGGGTTATCGTCGCGGCGTTGATGGTGGCGATTGCGCTAGCGGTTTACTGGACCGCTAATTACCCGCCTACGCCCCCGCCGAGATTTGCGTATAGGTCTGTTCCACCACATCCAGGAGACATAGAGTTATACTATACGATGAAGACCGCGATCTCAACGGTTAACATCATACTACTCATTTTCTTACTTGCCACATACATGGACATATATAGGAGGACGAAATCGGACTTCACAGTTGGACTAATGATCTTCTCCATAATCCTGCTTTTCTACGCGTTATCCTCTAACCCATTTATCCACTGGATCTTCGGTTTCAGAGCGTTTGGGCTTGGACCCTTCGCCATGCTACCTGACTTATTCACCTGCATAGCCCTAGCCGTACTCGTATACCTAACCTTCAAATATTAATTAAAGCTGAATTACGCGGAAAAGGATGAGCTGGTCAAAAAATTTAGCCTCACCGCGGCGCGTAGGAACCATGGAGAACTAGATCTATAACTTAACTCGCCTTGAAAGCCGTTTCGAGAAGTTATGAACTTAACGTTGAGGCGAAGAAAGGTTTCGATCGTCGCTGTCGGTAAGTCGGCTTTTGGAGTTGTAAGGCTGTCTTTTATTTAACGTCGCCTCCTTTAAATGCCGTATCCTTTCTTTTAACATTTTCAAACCGAGTTTATCCGCATCGTAGGAGGCTTCTGTAAAGGTTGTTAAAAATGGGGGAATTTGGGCTTAATTTTGAAAAACTTTTTTATACCTCACGGGGGTTTAGCGCAGTGGTCGACGCCAATTCTCAACGTAGGTGTCCCTACAATGACGGTTAACATATGGAGTGCATGGCTTATTTAAGTAAGGTGTGTAAGTTATGGCTGAAGTCCCTGTTATAGTGCCGTTATTGTTGGCTGGGGTCTTGTTCGGCTCCACTCTTCGCGCAACAAACGCGCGAGTAACGGGTAAGTTTACATTTATTGGGTCTCTGCTGGGGGGGTTGGGGAATCTCTTATACATGTTTGTTTTAAACATGTTTCAGAAATCCCCGTCGGGGAATCTCCCCAGCGCCACGAATTTGCAAACGGCGCTTAATCCTAGTTTTTCCATTTTTACAATGGTCTACGCTTTTCTCACGGGTTTTCTAATGGTTCTAATAATTTTCGTTTCAGCCGCCCTGACATTAAAGATACGGGGGAGAACTGTTCTTGAGGAATAATGGGCCTGTCGTTGAGGTCGATGACGTAGTCAAGGTTTACACGACTGGAGGGGTGCGATTCGAGGCCCTGCGCGGGGTGAGGCTGAGAGTCGAAAGGGGGGAGCTTATCTCCATACTTGGGCCTTCAGGAAGCGGGAAATCCACTCTGCTGCACATAATGGGCCTTATCGACAAACCAACCAGCGGAAAGGTGTTCTTTGAAGGCCACGACACCTCCAAACTGAGCGAGGATAGGTTGGCGACTCTGAGAAACAGACGCATCGGATTCATCTTCCAAGCGTTTAACTTGATCCACCGTCTTACAGCCCTAGAAAACGTTGAATTGCCCTTAATCTCCCAAGGAATGGATCCCAAGGCGCGTCGAAGCTATGCGATGAAAACGCTGGACTTAGTCGGCCTCTCGTCCAAAAGCAGGAACAAACCCTACGAGCTGAGTGGAGGAGAACAACAAAAGGTAGCGATCGCCCGAGCCCTTGTAACCAGCCCCACCATCGTTTTCGGCGATGAGTTGACGGGAAACGTCGACAGTAAGACGACGATGCAGATCATGAAACTGATCAATGAAATTAACGCGGACATCGGAACAACCTTTGTCTTAGTAACCCATAACCCTGAGGTCGCCGCAGCTACTCGAAGACGCATCACGCTTCGGGATGGACAGGTTGAACGGGATGAACAAAGCGGAGGGACGTGAAGAATGATCAAAATCCGCGTCGACGCGATTTTCATAGCGACGCTACTCACTTTTGTCCTCTTATTCTCGACGCTCAGCGAGGTTTCAGCTCAAGCACCCTACTTTCCCCTCCAACCTGTTAAGTTTAAGGTTGTAAAGGCGATTTGGGGTGAAGTTGACGAGGAAATCAACGCCGCACCAGGCGACGTGAACATCCCCCTCACCGTGACGATACAGAACATTGGAAACTCCACGGCGACAGGCCTCAGCTTAAAGCTGGTTTTACAGGGACCTTTCACAAACATGTCAGGAGGCAGATACGCGTATGCGTATTATGAAGGCAGCATTTCCCCAGGCATGACTGGAACGTCACGTTTCGTCTTGAATATAAACGCAAACGCCACCCCAGGCGAATATGGTCTAAAAATGCTGGTCGACTACCTCATGGTGGTGACAGGAGTTGGGAAAACATTATACATAGCCATGGAAACGGAGGTTAATGTACCTGTACTCGTTACGGGAACACGTTACATCGCCATTTACTCCGTAGGAGTTTTCCCTAGAGAAGTCCCGCCGGCTGGGAACTTCACCGTATCAGGAACCTTAGTGAACACAGGATCCAAAAGCCTCTACAACGTCAATGTTTCAATCTCTTCCCCCATCCTGATTCGAGGAACCTCTATTTTCATAGGCCAAGTAGACCCTAACATCCCTCGACCATTCAGCTCTCTTCTTCAGGTGCGGCGAGGCCTACCGAATGGAACCTTCCCTCTAAGAATCCTCGTAACTTGTCAGGACCTCTCATTGGGCGTGACCCATATGAACTCAGCTGTGACAACTCTACATGTTCAGCAACGCGAGACCCCGCTTAAACCCTCAGGACTCGTGGAAAGAAGAAGCCCCATTGAAGTGATAATTAAGATTCTTCAAAGGCTTTTCCAATTTTTCTTCGGTTTTTCCACCTCCACCGCTTTAGAATACGGGTAGGGGGATGCTTAACGCTTGCGCGTGGCGGACGTTTACTCGATGGCCTTCAAGGCGTTAAAGGATCGAAAGCTTCGAAGCGCCCTCACAATCCTTGGAATCGTCATCGGCTCCGCCCTCATAGTGGCTTTAATCGCCTCTACAGGAGGACTTACCGGCAGCGTGTCAAAGCAAATCGAGAAAATCGGGGTCACCACGATAACTGTTTTCTCAACTTCGCCGCGAACACCCATAACGGACAAGGACGTCGAAGCGATAAGGGAAATCCCAGGAGTTATGGACGTTATCCCCTACTTTTCTAGACGACTAGACTACGTGTATGGCGGGAACACGCTCTCCGTTTCCGTTTATGGGGTGGAGCAGGCAAAGCTTCAGACACTTTATAAAGGCCTCACTCTCGGTGAAGGCACCTTAGTCGATGAGTACGATCCAGTAGGGGTTGTCATCGGCTCAGCCATCGCGAACCCCCCTTCAGGCAGCTTTCCACCAGTAGACGTTAACGAAATGCTCATTCTCCAAGGAACCACCATGGGCAGTAGGACGTCTTCGTCTTACTCGTTTCTAGTAAAGGGGATTCTCGCGCCGTACGGGGCCGCTGGCTTCGTAAACCTTGATGAAACCGTTTTCATGAGTTTAACGGGAGCCCAGCTTCTTTTCGCCTCACCATATTATTCAGGCCTATACGTCATCTCCGAGTCACCTAGCCAAGTCGACTCCGTGGTAACATCCCTACAAAACTATTTTGGAAGTAACGCTCGAGTCACCAGCTCCTCAGCCTTCCTATCCACCGTTCAGTCGATAACGAGCCAGCTCACCTTCTTCTTGGGAAGCGTGGCGGTCGTATCGCTCGTCGTGGCAGGTGTTGGAATAGCCAACACAATGTATATTTCTGTGGTTGAAAGAACACGGGAAATCGGAATCCTCAAGGCCATCGGCTACAGGCCTAAGCAGATATTATCCCTCTTCCTCGCAGAGGCGGCGGTCACAGGCATGTTGGGGAGCATTTTCGGAACCCTAGCAGGCGTGTTGCTGTCATTCCTCCTCGGCGGAAGCCTCCCCTTCTTCAGAGTCCGAGCACCGAGTGGTGGAGGCCCCGGAGGCCCAGGGCAAAGCCCGTTCGCGACGGCTTCTTTCACGCCCGTCTTCTCCGCCAATTTAATCGCGTTTTCCCTCATTTTTCCCGTCGCGATCGCGATTCTCGCAGGATTATATCCGGCGTGGCGTGCTTCAAGGATGAACACCGTGACCGCCCTCAAATATGAGTAAGGGGGGTGGTTCGATGTCGATGAAGGGGAGGGAAGATGCGAAAGCTTAGCCCGATGCTTCCCCTATTTTTCGTCACGTTGATCTTAAATCTCCCCTTCATAGCAGGCCTAGTCCAAGTGAGGGGCGACGTCGCCGAGGTGTCACCTGGCAAAATCCTTCCCCAAGGCCGCAACTTCTACCTTGATGAAACCAATGAAACCCTTGTTAAAGTAGAGTTCTCGAAGGGCCTCGTGCTTCAAGAAACGGTGGGGGACCTCCTTTTCAACGTAACGACCCAAGCGAGAAGGCGAACCATCGCCGTCTACATTCCCCCAGAGTTTAAGGTCAGCCGAGACCTAACATACGTTTGGACCAGTGTGACAAACGACTACCGTTACATTTCGCTTTCAACGCTTTCAAACCGCGATCCCATCGCCCCAAACTGGCAGAGGATACTCGTCTCCAACGGAACCGGCGGCATCACCCCTGGTTCACATTTCATCAGGGTCTTCAACGTCACAGCCCCCAGCATCGTCGGACGATACTTCTTCAAAATCTACGTGGACGGAACCTCCATAGGAGCGAAAAACTATCCAACGCTGGTCGTGTCAGCTGATCCAAACCCAGCCTACATTTCAGGAACAGTCCTCGATGGAAGTATGGATCCCCTTCGATATGGAAGGCCAGTTAGCCTCGAAGTCCCCGAAGGAGGAAGGGTTGTGGCGGAGGGAATAACCCTGGAGGGTCGAATCATCATCGCGCAGGCCTTCTTCAACGCGTTATCGAATGGAAGTTACAGCCTATACGGCCTAGCAGCCGGCACATACCGCCTAACAGCCTCAGCCGCAGGATACTATAACACCACTAGGCCGGATTCCGTCACAGTGGTTTCAGGGCAATCACTGGAAAACGTTAACGTATACGTTTACCCGAGCCCTAAAATACAGGGAACCGTTTGGTCGAAATGCGCGGGTATGCCGCATCCATGGGAGCCCATCACCGTTTACTCCGGACCCTATGAAGGCGCCTCGCTCACATATGTGGGAACAGGCATTTTTCCAGGACGAGACTTGATATACGCTCTACGCGGAGGCGGTACCTCAGACTTCCTTCGATACGACTCGATCAGCGATCGATGGGAGGTGAAACATCGTACACCTGGATCGGTAGGTTCGGGAGGCTCACTCGCCTTCGACGGTGTACAGTATATTTATGCGCTTCAAGGAGGAGGCTCCAACGCCTTCTGGCGATACGATGTGGTTAACGATGAATGGCAAGCCATGGAAAACACTCTAGGCATAGTCGGTGACGGAGGTGCTCTCACCTTCAACTTGAAAGACGGATTAATCTACGCGATTGGAGGCGGAGAAACCGATAATTTCTGGCGTTACGACCCGCTAACAAACAGATGGGAAGCTCTCTCTCCAACTCCTGGGAAGGTGGGCGCTGGAGGAGCCCTGGCATCCGACCGGGAAGGGAGAGTTTACGCGTTCAGGGGTATGGGGACAACCGACTTCTGGCGTTATGATCCTTCTAACAACACGTGGACGCCTCTTTCGACAAAACCAAAGGCGGCCGGCGGTGCATCGCTCACCTTTGACGGCACACAGTACATTTACGCTGTTGAGGGAGGCGATTCTAACGCCTTCTGGCGCTATGATATAACAGTCGACTCCTGGAGCCCGCTGCTTAACGTCGATAGAAATGTTGGACCTGGCGGTGCTTTAACATTCGATGGGTTTAATGGAAAGATTTACGCGTTGGTAGGAGGGGGATTAACATCCGAAAACTTCTACGCGTATGATCCATCGTCTAATTCATGGAGGGAGATGAGTGATTTTCCATGCGTTTCCCCTAGGCCGATTTCCATCGAGATTTTAGACGCTCTGGGGGATTCTAAATACGTTCTTCAAAACTACACGGATCCTAACAGTGACAGGTTCGACTTCACCTACAAGGGATTAACAGAGTTCGACGGCCACATTCCACAGGACGGCGCGGGATATGTGTCCGGGATTTCACCCGGCTCCTACATCGTTGAGGTATGGGTGAACCAGTATATTCAACCGGACGTTGTTCAGCTTCCTGGAACTTACGAGGAAATTACCGGTGTATGGGTTGAACTTCCCAGCCCCACCGCGGTGGTGAAGGTTCAACTTGAGGTTCAGCGAACCGGTGTAGCGGAGATACTTGTGCATTTTAAGGATCCGTTGTCTAAGGTGTTGACGCCTGTTGAATCAGACAGGGTGCTTACGGTGGCGCTTTACGACCATAACCGAGAGTTACGCGCGCAGAACTCGACGAGGGTAACGGCTGGAAGCACGTCCAGCCTCGTAGTTTTAACAGGGTTTCTCGGAACCCTTAGGGATTACGGCCTCCCCGCCGACAAGTATCTTATCGGCGTCACAGTCACCGGTTTCTACCAAGCCTCCGACGCCTTCATCACGTTGTCTGTCTGCGACGCTAAAGGGGAAATGAGCCTTGACATGTTTAAGTCCGGATCCTTAATTATAACGGTTCGGTCAGTTGACTCGCAGCTTCCTCCTG
>Ga0078972_1009143_pt1 | contig 19846 bp, 16 predicted proteins | sample YelNatPaOPGAMG01_FD_67568 | JGI IMG/M metagenome (GOLD analysis project Ga0078972, IMG submission 67568) | Hot spring thermophilic microbial communities from Obsidian Pool, Yellowstone National Park, USA - OP-RAMG-01 (SPADES assembly) (version 2) | ecosystem: Environmental > Aquatic > Thermal...
CAATGGTTTTAGGATATACTCAAAACTCAAATCAAAAATTATCTCTTTATGTTGATCGAGCAAATGTGGTGGGTGTAATTCAAAAGGCAAAAAATTTAGCAATGGAAAAATATAAAAGCACTTCGGCTGATGGGAATGGAACTTGTGCTTTTGGTGTACATTTTGAAAATAATTCGTCAACTTATTTTATTTATAGTATTCATGATAAGTGTAACCTAATTACGGTTAATGATACTTATGTTTATCATAGTTATAATACAGAAGGCTATATAGAACAAAAATTTGCTTTAAATCAAGCAAATATTTTTGCTTCTAGTTCTGATTCTGATATTTATTTTGTGCCGCCATATTTTACAACCGTTTCCACTGGTACAATTGTAATTACTAATAAAAATAATCCTGCAAGCAGCAATAGTGTTAAAATAGTTGTAAATGGTTTGGATATTTCTGCTAATTAAATTTTTATGAAACAATTTTTTAAAAAAAAGGAAGGGAGTTTAATTATTGAATCATTGGTAGCAAGTAGTTTAGTGATTGTTGGTCTTTTAGGTCTTTTTCGGCTAATGTATATTTCTGCTCTTAAAAGCCAAGAAGCAGTTCATCGGCTCCAAGCTGTTTATTTAGCATCCGAAGGAATTGAGGTTGTAAAAAATATTATTGATAATAATTTGGTAACTAATTCTTCTTTTAATAGCAATCTTTTTCAAAGTAACCAATATTTAAGTTATGATTCAACAACGGTGGTACCGGCAAACTCCATAATTTATTTTAATAACGGCATTTTTGATCCTAACTTATCTCAGGGTCGGTCTCGAACACTATTTTTAAGAAATATAGAAATAAACTCAGATAATACCACTGTTTCTGTTACCTCTACCGTTAGTTGGGTTGAAAATAATGGTCAGTCTAATCAAGTTGTTTTAAGTGATAAGTTTTATAATTGGCGTAAATAAAATTTACTATGAAGCAATTTTTTAAAAAAGCAAAATGCGGTTTTACAATTGTTGAACTTTTGGTTGGAATGTCTATTTTTGTGATTATTGTATCCATAGCCAGTGGAATTTTTATTCGATCTATAAAAAATGAAAGAAGAATGATTGTAACAAATGAAGTTGTTGATAATTTAAATTCGGCATTGGAATTAATGGGAAGAGAAATTCGCGGTGGTTATAATTTTACACCATCCCCGTTATCAGCGGGCTCGGTGGCAAGCACAAGTTTAACATTTAATGGTCCCACAGATGCTACTGTAACATATAGTTTTGGTTCTAATTCTATTCAAAGAAATGGTGTTCAAATTACTTCTCCAGATATTCAAATCACTAATTTAACTTTTAATGTGATGCAAATAAGTAACGCTTGTAGTCCGTGGAGGATTACAATTTTTATTGAAGCTTTACCGGCAGGATCTGGCAACGATATTTCACCAATTTATCTTCAAAGTACAATAAGTTCGAGGGTTTTACCTAAAGATATGCCTTTAGATTATAAAGTTGGAGCTTATGCAATTTGTAAATAAAAAAATGAAAATCATAAAAAGCAAAAACGGACAAACAATGCTTATTGTTACAATCTTATTGGGAGGAGTGTTTATAATTGGAACAGGAATTGCTGGGCTTTTAATGTATCTTACGCTTCAAAACACTTCCGATGTTGTAAGCTCAAATGCAGCAATTTTTGCAGCTGATTCTGGAATGGAAAATGCACTTTACTGTTATTTTCAACAATCACCCCCACCTCAAGATGTATGTACCTCTAATCAAATTATTTGTGCATCAAGTAGTATTTTAAGTAATGGAGCTTTAGCTTCTTCTTCAATTCAATTTACTTGTTCAAGTACTCAGCCAATTAAATTTACAGTCACAAGTTATGGTTTTGCAGGAAAGGTAGTAAGAACGTTAGAAAGGAACTTTAATTTACAATAAATTATGAAATTATGTTAAGCAAAGAAGAAGCAAAAAAAAGAATTTTACAATTAAGAAAAATTATTAATGAATATCGCTACGCTTATCATGTTTTAGATAAAGAAATTATTTCAGCGGATGCTTTAGATTCTTTAAAAAAAGAACTTTTTGATTTGGAACAAAAATTTCCAGATTTAATTACTTTAGATTCTCCAACTCAAAGAGTGGGTGGCAAACCGCTTAAGCAATTTAAAAAAGTTCGGCACGAAAAGCCAATGCTTTCTTTTGATGACGCCTTTTCAAAGGAAGATATGGAAGAATGGCTTGAACGTTTGGAAAATTTTTTAGGAAAAAAATTAGATGCTTTTCATCACTCACTTCATTTGCCTTCTTATCAAACATCACAGGAATTTCCGCCGCTTTTTTATTGTGAATTAAAAATTGATGGGTTAGCGGTGGAATTGGTTTATGATGATGGTATTTTGGTTGAAGGATCAACTCGCGGCGATGGGATAATTGGAGAAGACGTAACTCAAAATTTAAAAACAATTGAAGCTATTCCTTTACGTCTTTTACTGCCAGAGGAAGTTGCAAAAAACTTAAAGCAACTTGGTGCAGATCCTAAAAAATATAATTTATCTCCTAAACATTTAGTAGTAAGGGGAGAAGTTTTTATTAACAAAAAAGAATTTGAAAAAATTAATCAGGAACAAATTAAAGCCGGTAAAAAAATTTATGCAAATCCGCGAAATATTGCTGCTGGATCAGTGAGGCAATTAGATCCAAAAATTACAGCTTCCAGAAAATTAGATTCGTTTGAGTATGCGCTTTTTACCGATTTAGGTCAAAAATTTCATGAGGAAGAACATTTGTTATTAAAAGCATTTGGATTTAAAACCAATCCTCACAATCGAGGCGTTTATTCTTTGGAAGAAGTGTTTGCATTTAAAGATGAATGGGAAAGAAAAAGAAAAGAATTGCCTTATGAAATTGATGGAACTGTGGTGATTGTAAATAACAACCAAATTTTTGAGGCGGGAGGAGTGGCGGGCAAGGCGCCGCGTGGTGCAATTGCTTATAAGTTTTCTCCTAAAGAAGCAACAACGCGAATTTTGGATATTATTGTGCAGGTAGGGAGAACAGGAGTTTTGACACCGGTGGCAGTAATGGAGCCGGTCAATGTGGGAGGTGTAACAATTACTCGGGCTACACTTCACAATGCCGACGAAATTAAAAGATTAGATGTTCGAATTGGAGATACAGTAATTGTTTCAAGAGCAGGCGATGTTATTCCTAAAATCACTAAAGTTATTAAGGATTTAAGGAATGGAAAAGAAAAAGTTTTTCAAATGCCCAAAAAGTGTCCGGTCGATGGTGCAAAAGTTATTCGGGACGGAGTGTTTTATAAATGTTCTAATCCTAATTGCGGAGCAAAACATCGTGAGTTTTTGTATCATTTTGTTTCAAGGGGAGCCTTTGATATTAGAGGACTGGGGTCAAAAATTATTGACAGATTTTTAGATGAAGGATTAATTAATGATGCAGCTGATATTTTTGAATTAAAAGAGGGGGATATTGCAGTTTTAGAAAGATTTGGAGAAAAATCAGCTCAAAATATTATTCAAGAAATTGAAGCTAAAAAAACGGTTTTATTATCCCATTTTATTTATAGTTTAGGAATTTTACATGTAGGTGAAGAAACAGCTTTGCTTTTAGCTAAAAAAATTGGAGCTGTAAAATCAATTAGCGATTTAATTAGTAAAGTTCAAAAATTGTCTTTGGAGGAAATTCAAACCATACCTGATGTTGGTCCAAAAGTGGCGGAAAGTATTTATAATTGGTTTCATACTAAACAAAATATAGAGTTGCTTAAAAAATTAGAAAAAAACGGAGTTAAAATTTTAAATCAGGAAACGGTAACTAAAATTCAAACCCAAAAGTTAAAAGGATTAGTTTTTGTTTTTACTGGAACATTAAGCAAATTTACCAGAGATGAAGCAAAAGATAAAGTGAGAAGTTTAGGCGGCGATGTTTCGGAAAGCGTTTCATCTAAAACTAGTTATGTAGTTTGTGGAGAAAATCCGGGCTCAAAATACCAAAAAGCAAAAGAATTAGGAGTAAAAATTATTGGAGAAAATGAGTTTTTAAAATTAATTCAAGAGTAATTTGTTAAATTTATAAAAATGAATTTATAAAAATGATTTGTTTATTTTTTTTAAATTATTGATTATAATTTTCTTATGTTAAACAAAGAAGATTTAGAAAAATTAGCTGCTTTATCTCAAATCGAGTTAAAAGCAGAAGAAGAAAATTCGCTTTTAAACGATTTAAAAACAATTTTGGATCACTTTGAAGAATTAAAGGAATTAAAAACGGAAAATGTGCCTCCTTTAAGAGGTGGAACGTTTAATTTTAATGTTTTAAGAAAAGATGAAGAAGGTGAAGCTTTAGAAAAATTTATTGCTCTTCAAGATTTTCCTTTAGAAAAAGATGGTTATTTAATTATTCCTAATATTTTTGATTAAGTTTATGGTTGAAAATTTAACTGTTAAAAAATTTATTAATGGCATTAAAAACAAGGAATTTTCAGTTTTTGAAATAGTAAGTGAGTTAGTTAAAAAAGTTGAAATGCAAGATAATAATTTGGGAGCGTTTTTATCGTTTTGGGATAAAGAAGCATTAAAAATTGCCAATGATTATGATGTTCATTTTAATTTTTCTAACGATAGTTTATATGGACTGCCTTTAGCAATTAAAGATAACATTTTGATAAAAAATAAAAAAACAACAGCCGCATCTCAAATATTAAAAAATTATATTGCTGCTTATGATGCAACTGTAATTTCTAAACTAAAAGAAGCAAATGCTATTTTTCTTGGTAAAACAAATTTAGATGAATTTGCAATGGGATCTTCTACGGAAAATTCTGCATTTCAAATTACAAAAAACCCATTAGATCAAAGTAGAGTGCCAGGAGGATCCTCAGGTGGTTCGGCTGTTGCTGTTGCTTCAGGAGAAGCTTTGGCTGCTTTAGGGTCGGATACCGGAGGTTCCATAAGACAGCCGGCTGCTTTTTGTGGCGTGGTTGGGTTTAAGCCAACTTATGGAGCGGTGTCTCGTTTTGGATTAATTGCAATGGCATCAAGTTTGGATCAAATTGGTCCAATTACTAAAACCGTTGAAGATGCAGAAATTATTTTTTCTAAAATTGCCGGTAAGGATCAAAACGATGCAACTACATTTGATTATCAATATCAAAAAATAAAAGATTTAAACGCAATTAAAAATCTTACGGTTGGTTTACCCGAAGAATATTTTATTGAAGGAATTAGTAATGAGGTTAGTAAAGGAATTGATTTTGCTGTTGAAAAACTAAAAAAATTAAATGTTAAGTTTAAGGCGGTTAGTTTGCCGCATACCAAATATGCACTTTCTGTTTATTACATTATTATGCCGGCAGAAGTTAGTTCAAATTTAGCTCGTTTTGATGGCATAAGATACTCTAGAAACGCTAAATTTTCAAATTTAAAAGAACTTTACTTAAAAAACAGGGGAGAGGGATTTGGTAAGGAGGCAAGAAGAAGAATTTTGCTTGGAACATTTGTGTTATCCGCTGGTTACTATGATGCTTATTATACTCAAGCTCAAAAAGTAAGAAGATTAATTTATAATGATTTTGAAGAAGTTTTTAAAAAAGTGGATTTAATTTTAACTCCGGTTACTCCAACTTTACCATTTAAAATTGGAGAAAAAACCAATAGTCCAATGGAAATGTATTTATCCGATATTTTTACTATCCCTGCAAATTTAGCTGGGCTTCCAGCGCTTTCTTTACCTACAGGATTTAAAAAAGATGGATTACCTGTCGGGTTTCAAATTATTGGGAAAAGGTTTGAAGATAATAAAGTGTTAGGCTTTGGAAAGTTTTACGAAAGCAATTAAATTTAAAGGTGAATTTAATTTTGCGCAGCCGACCGGACTTGAACCGGCAACCCCCGCCGTGACAGGGCGGTGCTCTGACCAATTGAGCTACGGCTGCTTATTTTTTTATTTTAATTTATTTTTTTGTTTTTATCAAATTGTTGCGGGGGCAGGATTCGAACCTGCAACCTCCGGGTTATGGGCCCGACGAGCTACCATTGCTCCTCCCCGCGATTTTAATTTTTTATTTTATCTTAAAAAGCAATTTATTGCAAGAGTAATTCATAACTTGTCATTTAAAATTCTTTTGTTATTCGTCATAAGTTATTAGTTTTTGCTATTGGTTGTTGGTTAAATTTATAATTATTGCTGCTTGTTTTTTATGATTTGAAATTTTATAATTTTTAGTGAAATTGGCTGGGTAGCTCAGTTGGTTAGAGCGTGGCCCTCATAAAGCTAAGGTCGTGGGTTCGAATCCCACCCCAGCCACATAAATTTTTTTAAAAAATAATTTGTGTTAAAATTTAAATAATATGCATTTAAAAGAAATTGAAAATCAAGCAATTTTAGAAATTCAATCATCAAAAAACAAAGAAGAATTAAATTTAATTAAAATTAAGTATTTAGGAAGAAATGGAATTTTAGGAGAAGAAGCTAAAAAAATTCCACAACTGCTACCGGAAGAAAGAAGGAATTTTGGCATTCTTTTTAATCAAGTTAAAAAAACAATTGAAAAATTTTTAAGTGAAAAAGAAGCATCACTTCAAGAGCAAAAAATTAAAAGTGTTTTAGATTTAACTAAACCAGGAGTAAAAATTTTTGCTGGTTTTGAACATCCTTTGGCTCAAGCTGAAGAAGAAATTATTAAAATTTTTAGTGCTTTAAATTTTTCTGTAGTAGAAGGACCGGAATTAGAAGAAGAATATTATAATTTTGATGCTTTAAATATTCCCCAAAATCATCCTGCGCGTGAAATGTGGGATACTTTTTGGATTAAAAAAGATAAAAATCAAAAAAAGAATTTGCTTTTAAGAACACATACCAGCCCAATGCAAGTAAGGTATATGCTTTCTCATTATCCTCCGTTGAGAATTATTGTCCCGGGCAGAGTTTTTCGCTACGAAGCAATTGATCAATCGCACTCCATTAATTTTTATCAAGTGGAAGGATTAATGGTAGGAAAAAATGTTAATTTAGCAAATTTTAAATTTATTATTGAAAGTTTTTTTAAAAAGTTTTTTAGAAAAAAAATAGAATTTAGATATCGTCCTAGTTATTTTCCTTTTACTGAACCAAGTATTGAAGTTGATATTAAAATTGAAAATAAATGGTTGGAAGTGATGGGTGCTGGAATGGTATCACGTCATGTTTTTGATGCTGTTCATTATAATCCCGATGAGGTTCAGGGATTTGCTTTTGGTATGGGATTGGATCGATTGGTAATGATTAAATATAGCATTCCGGACATTCGGCTTTTTTATGAAAATGATTTAAGATTTTTAAAGCAATTTTAGTAATTAAAATTTATGAAGTTTTCTTACACTTTAATTCAAAAATTAATACCGGAAATAAAAAGTAAAAAGCAAGTAATTAATGCTTTAAATGATTATGCTTATGAAGTTGAGGATTTAAAAGGAAATAGTTTTGATGTTAAAATTCCAGCAAATAGATTTTCCGATTCTGCGTCCCATCTTGGAATTGCAAGAGAAATTTCTGCAATTTTAAATTTGCCATTTAAATACGAATTTAATTTTAATGTTAAAGGAGAAAAAGAAAACGATTTTTTGGTAAATATTAAAGATAAAAATCTTTGTCCGCGTTATACTGCCCTAAGGTTTGATAATGTTTTAATTGAAGATTCTCCTTCTTGGTTACAAAAAATTTTAACTGAATGCGGTTTAAGGCCAATTAATAATATTGTAGATATTTTAAATTATGTAATGCTTTTAACGGGAGAGCCAATGCATGCTTTTGATTTTGATAAATTAGCCGGGCATAAAATAATTGTTAGGAGAGCAAAACAAGGAGAAAGCATTTTAACTTTAGATGGGGAAGAGGTAAAGTTAAATGAAAATATTTTGGTTATAGCTGATAGTCAAAAACCAGTGGCAATTGCTGGTATTAAGGGAGGTGCGGCAACCGGCATTGACAAAACAACAAAAAGAATTTTAGTTGAAGCTGCTAATTTTGAACCTTCTAATATTTATAAAACTTATAAAGCAATTGGATTACCAACTGATGCGGCGTTAAGATTTTCTCACGAATTAAGTTTAAATTTGCCGCTTTTAGCTCTAAAGGCAGCAGAAAAATTAATTTTGGAAATAGCAAAGGGTAAAAAATGCGGATTTTATGATTCTTTGCTAAATAAAAAAGTTAATGAACAAAAAGTGATTAAATTTGACATAGAAAAGTTTAATCATTTTATTGGTATTAATTTAGAAAAAAGTAAAGCTGAGTTATTTTTAAAAAGATTAGGATTTAAAAAAGTAAAGGGGGATTTATGGCAAACTCCGCCCTTAAGATTGGATATTTTAGAACACGAAGATGTGTTTGAAGAAGTTGCAAGACTTTACGGTTATAATTTTATTTTGCCTCAAATGCCCGAGGTTTCACTTTTAGAAACGCAACTAAATGATGAAATTTCATTCAAAGAAAAAATTAGAAAAATTTTAATTGGTTTTGGTGTAAGTGAAACATTTAATTATTCTTTTGTTAGCCAAAAAGATTTGGAAAATAACAAAATAAATTTTAAAGATGTTTTTGAATTATTAAATCCAATTAGCGAAGAGTTTAAATATTTAAGGCCAAATTTAAGCATTAATTTAACAAAAGCTGCTTTTCAGAATTTAAAATTTTTTGAAACGGTAAAGTTATTTGAATTGGGAAATGTTTTTTTAAAAAATCAAAAGGAACAAGAAATTAAAAAATTAGGGATAGTAATTGCATCTAAAAAAGAAAATAAGTTTTTTGAACTAAAAGGTATTTTAGATGAGCTGTTTGAAAAAATTGGTTTAGAAGATTTTAATTTTGTGGAAGATGGATTAAATCAGCTTAAAATTGTTTCGGAAAATAACATTTTAGGTGAAATTAGTCATTTAGAAAAAGAATTTTATTTAGCTTTAGCTGAAATTAATTTTTCAAAATTATTAACTTTTGTTCAAACTAAATTTGAATTTCAACCTCTTCCTAAATTTCCTTTAGTTTGGCGCGACATTTCATTTTTTGTTAGTCGTAATTTTAAAATTGGGGACATTATTCAAGCAATTTATAACACTAAATTACGTTTTATAGAAAATGTAGAGTTAATTGATGAGTATTTAAATGAACATAATAATGAAAATCAAAGTTTAACGCTAAGAATTGTTTTAAATCCTCAAGATCATACTTTTACTAAAGAAGAAGTTGATCAAATTATAAACAAAATTATAACTATCCTTCAGACTAATTTTAAAATTAAAATCAGATAATTAATTTTTATTCCCAATGAATTTCTTGTTCAAATGTTTTTAATTTTTCTTTTAATTCTGGATAGTTTTTAAGCGTCCAATCTTCTTTTAAGAGCTTTAAAGCTAATTCTCTTGTTTTTTTAACCAGTTCTGGATTTTGGATTGCTTTCATTGCTAAATCCGGCATTCCAGTTTGCGATTCTCCCAAAAATTCTCCTGGCCCTCTTAATTTTAAATCTTCTTCGGCTAACTCAAATCCGTTTTTTGCTTTTAAAATAGCATTTAATCTGGCTTTTACTGTTTTGGAATTTGAATCCGAAAATAAAAAACAATAAGACTGATGTTCTCCTCTTCCAACCCGCCCCTTAAATTGGTAAAGTTGAGCAAGTCCAAATCTTTCTGCATTTTCTACCATCATAATTGTTGCATTTGGCACATCAATTCCAACTTCTACTACTGAGGTTGCAACTAAAATTTCAATTTCTTTTTTAATAAAAGCTAACATTGTTTTTTCTTTTTCTTCTTCTTTCATTTTTCCGTAAAGCATTCCCACTTTTAAATCAGGAAAAATTTTTTTAGATAATTTTTCATATTCTTCCTTAACTGATTTTAATTCTAAATTTTGAAGTTGGATTTTAGAAAGTTTTTGACCAGTAGAATTTTCTAAATTTGGTGCTTCAATGCGCGGGCAAATTACAAAAGCTTGACGTCCCATTTGAATTTCCTTTCGAATAAATTGATAAATACTTTGTTTTTCTTCTGGAGAAACGGCTCTAACTAAAACTTTTTTTCTGTTTTCGGGTAATTCGGTAATTAAAGAAATATCCAAATCGCCAAAAATTGTAAGACTTAAGGTACGGGGAATGGGTGTAGCAGACATACTTAAAAAGTGCGGTATAAAATTTGTTTTTTGTCTTAAAAGAGAAAATCTTTGTTTTACCCCAAAACGATGTTGTTCATCAATAATTACAAGTGCTAATTCTGGAAAATTAATATATTTTTGAAGAAGCGCATGCGTGCCAATAACAATTTTAATTTTGTTTTTGCTTACTTCTTCTTCCAATTCCTTTTTTTTGATTTCTGAGGTAAGGTTGTTGCCGTAAAAAACTTCACATTCTTTGGAAGTTAAAAGCGCTACGCCCCTATCAAATTCGGAAAAAAATTTAATAAAAGTATTAAAATGTTGGGTAGCTAAAATTGAAGTTGGTGCCATAAAAGCTATTTGTTTTTCGGAAAAAGCAACATTTAAAGCGGCAAGCGCAGCAATAATTGTTTTTCCCGAACCAACATCTCCTTGGAGCAATCTATTCATTGGAATTTTTTTGCTTGTGTCTTTTAATATTTCCCATAAAGATTTTTTTTGTGAAGGTGTTAAAGTAAAAGGAAGTTTTGCAATATTTTGTTTTAAATTATCTAAAGCAATAGGAATATTAATTGATTTACTTTGTGCTAACTTAACTTTTTGAGCTAAATTGTAAAGTTGTAACAAAAATAAATCTTCAAACACAAATCTTTTTTTGGCGGAAATTGCATTTTCTAATTGGGTTGGGAAGTGAATTTCTTTTAAGGCTTGTTTTAATTCCATTAAATTTTCTTCTTTTAAAATCCAATGCGGTAAAAATTCTTTTGGCAAAGAAATATTTTTTAAAATTAAGTCAATCATATTTCTAATTCCTTTTGATGTTAATCCTTTAGTTTCTGGATAAATGCCTACAATTCGTCCCGTGTGTTTGGTGTAAATTTGCTTGTCTTTAATAATTTCATAAGTTGGGTTAGAAAGATAAATTTCGCCCCCTAAGGTAGAAACCTTACCTGAAAAATTTGCCTTTGTGCCAACTGCTAATATATTTTTAATATAAGGTTGATTAAACCAAATTGCTCGAATACTACCGCTTTCATCAGAAATTAATGCTTCGGTAATGAGCATTTTTCTTTTCCAGCTTTTGCGGGTGTTAATTTCATCAACAATTCCACAAATTGTTGCTTCTTGTCGAGGAATTAATTCTGCAATTTGGTAAATTTCTGAAAAGTCTTCATAGCGATAAGGAAAATGCCACAAAAGATCTTTTGCGGTTTCAAGTCCAAGTTTTTTAAGTTTAGAACCAAACCTATTTCCTATGCCGCTAATTGATGAAAGAGGAGTGTTTAGAAAAATCATTTTTTTGTCCCCCCACCAGGACTCGAACCTGGAACAAACTGCTTAAGAGGCAGCTGCTCTGCCAATTGAGCTATGGGGGGCTATATTTATTTTTATTTTTTATTGTTTAATTGTCAACGTAAAGCAATTGATTGGTTTTGTAAAATTTTAATTTAAAGTGTTTTTGTTTTTTTCTAAAAATTTCCACATTTTTAAAATATCACCAGGATTGCCAAAGTCCAACCAATAATCAGAAATTAGTTTTACTTTTACTCGTTGGTTTTGTGCAAGTAAGTGAATAGCATCAGTAAGTATATATTCTCCATTTAAAGAAGGTGTAATTTTTTCTGCAAATTCAAAAATTTCCGGTGTAAATTTATGCAGTCCGGTATTTACTAAATTTGAAATAAAAATTTTTGGTTTTTATACTATTTTTACAAGTAGTTCGCCTTGAGTGACAACAACTCCGTATTTTTCTGGATGAGGATTGGGAATTACACTAATATAATGATAATTATCATTAATTAACAGAGAAGAAATATCTTTTGGAGAGTAAAGATTATCGCCAAAAACCATTAAAAAATTTTCTTTGCCAATAATTTCTTTAACGCACCAAAGAGGAATAGCTGTTCCATATTTTTCTTTACCAAAAATTGCAAATTGATCAATAATTGTTAGAGGAAATTCTTTTTTATACTTTTCTTGAAATTCTTCCATTGTTTCTTTTTGATAGCCAACCACAAGGATCATTTCTTTTAATCCTGCTTTTTTAAGGTTAGAAAGAAGGTAGTAAAGAAATGGATGGTTTTGAACATAAATAAGATGTTTTGGTTTGTTTTTTGTAAGTTGAAGCATTCGCGTACCGTAACCAGCGGCTGCAATTACCACTTTTTTTATCATTGTTTTTATTTTATCAAATTTTAAAGAATAGAAAATGTCTTTAAAATTGTTTTTAAGTAAAAGTGACTTATAAATGTTGATAATTTGTGATTTTTATCCGCAATTTATTGTATTGTCAATATTGTTGACAAATATATTTATATGTTATATGATACATTACCTGTCCTTTTTAGGATAGGACAGAAAAGCTCTTTTAAAATTAAAAAAACAGACAGAGGAGGTTTTTATGTATAATTTGTTTTTTTCGCTTTTTATGATTGTTTGTGAATGGCTTTTTTTTACGGCAATTATGCCGGAGGTTTTTGCTGATATTTACCCCCAAAGAATAAGGGGCTTTGTAATTGTGATTTCTACTCTCATCACTGCCGTGATGTATACGGCAGTAATAATCTGGGCCGTGATAGATTTTAATAAATTTCCTCTGGTATTTAAAATTCCACTTTTGATTTTGTCCCCAGTAGAGCTATATCTATCTTTTTTCTTATGGAGGAGAAGTTGGTTAATAATAAGAAATCTTATTATTATTATTAACCTTCGGAAAAAAATAGGAGGGCGGCAATAAACATTAATTTTATTGAGCTGTGTGTTTATCACCAGCTCATTTTTATTTTATAGATGCTTATTAGCTTTTGTGTTAGGGGGTGGTGACAATTTAAATTAAAATGATATAATAAAAAAAATAATATTATTTATTAAATAGACTAATTATTTAATTATGCAAGACGAAGAAGATTCAAGTTGTTTGGAAATTAGAAAATCAAAAATTGCCGGATATGGGGTTTTTGCTAAAAAGAATATTAAAAAAGGAACTCTAATTATAATTTTAAAAGGAGAAATTTGTTCTTCGGAAGAAATTTCAAGGAGGATAAAAAATAAAGTTGAGCGACCTGCCGATCCATTGCAAATTGATGCAAGCACTTACCTTGATTTAAATGAAACTTCAAGAACTTTTAATCATTCTTGTAATCCTAATGCTTTTATCCGCGGTAAAAATGAATTAGTTGCTTTACGAGATATAAAAAAAGATGAAGAAATTACATATGATTATTCAACTACAGCCGATGAAGATGAAGAAGAAGTAAAAAATGAACACGGGATTTGGTATTTTGCTTGTAGTTGCGGTAGCAAAAACTGTCGCCATATTATTAAGCAATTTAAAAATTTGCCGCCAAAACTTAAAAATTTTTACTTAAAAAACAAATTTGCTCCAGATTTTATATTAAATAAATATAAAAAATAAGAAAACTTATTTTCACTCTTTTATAAAATTTAAAAAAATATTAGTATAAATAATGAGCCCCTGTGGTGAAATGGATATCACGCGTGGCTTCGGACCACGAATTGAGGGTTCAAATCCTTCCGGGGGCGCAACTTAAATACTTTATGTCAATTAAAATACCAAAAGAAATAAAAGCAATTAGTGAAAAACTTTCGGCTGCTGGTTTTCAAGCTTATTTAGTTGGGGGTTGTGTACGCGATTTAGTTTTACAAAAAAAGCCAAAAGATTGGGACATTGCCACTAATGCATTGCCAGATGAAATCCAAAAGATATTTCCTGACAGTTTTTATGAAAACAAATTTGGGACGGTAGGAGTAAAAACCAATGCATTGGATAAATCTTTAGAAGTGGTTGAAATTACAACCTTTCGTGCAGAAGGAGATTATTTTGACAATCGTCATCCGGATCGGATAGAGTTTGTAAAAACAATAGAAGAAGATTTGGCGCGAAGAGATTTTACAATTAATGCTTTAGCAATCCCACTTCATTTAAAAAGTAAAAAAATTGAAATTTTGGACAAATATGAAGGCAAAAAAGATTTAAGAAAAAAAATTATTCGGGCCGTTGGAAATCCACTCGAAAGATTTGAAGAAGATGCTTTAAGATTAATGCGGGCAATTAGGTTAGCGGTTGAACTTGATTTTCAAATTGAAGAGCAAACATTTCAAGCTATTAAAAACAAAAGCAGTCTTTTAAAAGTGATAGCTAAAGAAAGAATTAGGGATGAATTAATAAGAATTATAATGACGGAAAAAGCAGCGCTTGGCATTATTCTTTTAGAAGATGCCGGACTTTTAGAATATATTCTTCCAGAGTTAAGGGAAGGAATTGGTTGTACTCAAAATAAACATCATATTTATACTGTTTTTGAACATAATGTTAGGGCTTTAAATTATGCTGCTGAAAAAAAATATTCTTTGGAAGTAAGATTAGCAGCGCTTTTGCACGATGTTGGCAAACCACGTTCTAAAAAAGGTGAAGGAGAAAATGCAACTTTTTACAACCATGAAGTAATTGGCGCAAGAATGACTTTAAAAATTTTAGATCGCTTGCATTTTCCAAAAGAAATAATTGAAAAAGTTGTTTTGCTTGTAAGGTATCATTTATTTTATTACAATGTGGGAGAAGTGACGGAAGGTGGAGTAAGGAGATTTTTAACGAAAGTAGGAATTGAAAACGTAGATGATCTTTTAAAAGTAAGGGAAGCAGATAGAATTGGTTCCGGAGTGCCTAAAGCCGTGCCTTATAAGTTAAGGCATTTAAAGTTTATGATTGAAAAAGTAAGAAAAGATCCAATTTCTCCTAAAATGCTAAAAGTGAATGGCAATGATATAATGAAAATTTTAAACATTTCACCGGGCCCAAAAATTGGTTGGATTTTGTCTATTTTACTTGAAGAAGTTTTAGATGACCCGAAAAAAAATAATAAAGAGTATTTAGAAAAAGAAGTAAAGTATTTAGGATTGCTATCTCAAGATGAGCTAAAAAAGAAAGCAGAAGAAGCTCAAAATAAAAAAGAAGAATTTGAAAGTGGAATAGAAAAAGAAATTAGAAAAAAATATTTTGTTTAATTTAGATGTGGAAGAAAATTTTAAAATTTTTTGATAAGTTAGAAGATAAAGTTCGCGGCCGTTTAAGTCATAAACCAATTATTTATGGGTTTGTCGGAGGCATTGGAATTGTTTTATTTTGGAGGGGAGTTTGGCATAGTGCCGATTATTTATCCGAATTGCTTTTTTATTCATTTTATTCTGGGCCTGGTTACAACTCTTTTGTTTTTGAAGGAAAATGGTGGGATGGACCCCTATCTTTAGTAATTGGTTCAATTTTGCTTTTAATTAGCGGTTTGTTTGTTTCAAGTTTTATTGGGAATGAAATAATTATTAGCGGGATTAAAGGAGAAAAAAGAGTGGCTGAAAAAACTGAAGATGAAATTAAAGGGGAAGCGGAAGTTTTTCAAAAAACCATTAATCAAATTAAAGAAATTAAAGAAAAAATTGATGAAATTGATAAAATATTAAAAAATCAAAAGGAGGGTCCAAAATAAATTAGATGCGGGCTGTAGTGTAATGGCAGCACGAGTCCTTCGGGAGGATTTAGTCCGGGTTCAAATCCCGGCAGCCCGACAAACAAAAACAATATAGAAGAATTTAAAATAAATAATTTAAGTATTTAATAAAGTTGCCTTTTCATATAACTCTTTAGTTACTAAAGGTGGCTGTTTGCTTTCTAAATAAATTGGAGCAACAACATTATATTCTTTAATAAGAGTTTCAAGTCTTTGGACTTTATTTTGAAAGTCAGGTGAGAATTTATTGGGAGCATAAAAATGAAAACAAAATATTTTATAATTGTTTTGCGATAACCATTTTCTTAACATTTCTTCACTGTGTTCTTCACCCTCTAAAGCGTAAGCATTACTAACGTCAAGCGTGATGCCAATTTTACTTTCAGCGTCTTTTCGATTCAATTGATATTTTTTTTCAAGAATTTTAGTAACAGTTTCAATGATCATTTTCATTACTTCAATGCTTACATTTTTACCATTCTTATCTTTAACGGGGACGTTTTCAATGCCAATTTTAAAATTTTTATCTTGTGGGAGATTTTGATAAATCATTTCTGCTAAAAAATTTGAATAATTTTGTATTAAATTATAAACATCTTGTTCTTTTAAGTTTTTTAACGTTTCTTGATTTAATGACGGCGGATGAATAGTAAATGTTTCGCAATTTAATTTAGCTGCAATTTTTGCTTCTCGAAATAAATCCTTTTGATTAATAATAGTAAAATTTTCTTCATTGATTTCAGGTGTATTTCCATGAAAAGAAATTTTAATTTTAGGAAATTCTTTTTCAAAATCCCTCATTAAATTTTCAATTTCCTCCAACTTGCGGTGTCTAATATCAATTTGCAATTCTTGAAGTTTATTTTGATTGGTAGAGTTAATATTTCTTACTACTTCTAGACACTCTGTAAGTGGTATTGGTTTTTTGTCCTTCCCCTTACCAGAAAAGGAAATTCCCCACATTTCTTTGGGCCAGTTTTTCTCACGTTCTTGAGAGGCAATTTTTTGCTCTTCTGTCATTATTTCTTCAGCCTTTTGAACTTCTTCTGGTTTTGGTTTATATTGTTCAAATTTCATACCATTATTTTAGCACAAGCAAATTATAAATTAAAAGCGTGAAGAATTTTTAATCAGTAAGTGTTATAATTTTTAAAAGGTCAAGATAAAACTAAATGTTTAACTTGTGTCTTTTTTATTAGTTGTGATAGTAGGGATTGGGTTAGGTTTTTTGCTTTGGGCTATTTTTGTTTTTAATTCCTTAGTAAGAAAAAGGAATCGAGTAAACAATGCATGGTCAGATATCAATGTTCAACTTAAGCGCCGTTATGATTTAATTCCTAATTTAGTGGAAGTTGTAAAAGGCTATAAAGAATATGAAGTATTGGTTTTAGAAAATATAGTAAAGGCGCGAGCAAAAGCAATGAGTGAAGAAAATGTTGCCCCTAAAGCACAAGCCGAAGAAGTACTTTCAAACTCATTAAGAAATTTATTTGCCGTTGCCGAAAATTATCCTCAACTTAAATCTTCGGAAAATTTTCAAAAACTTCAAACGCAACTTTCTTCTCTTGAAAATGATATTCAGTCGGCAAGGATTTACTACAACGCTGCGGTGAGGGAGTTAAACAATAGTATTCAAGTTTTCCCACCTAGTATTATTGCCAAAATTTTTAATTTTAAAAAATTTGAATTTTTTGGCGTGGAAAAAAACGTAAAAGACACAATTCAAGTATCTTTTTAAAGTTAAATTATGAAAACTAAAAAAAATAAATTTGTTTTTGGGTTAGCAATATTTAGTTTACTTTTTGTTTCTTTTTGGTTTTTGTTGGGATTAAAATTAGTGAAAGGAGAAGGGGAGGTGATAAATGACTTTAAAGCTAATTTAACTATTCAAAAAGATGGTTTGGTTTTTGTAACGGAAAAAATTGTTTATGATTTTGGTTTAAATCAAAAACATGGGATTGATAGAAATATACCTTTGACTTCTAATGACGGACAAAAATTAAAAGTTAGTGTTTTAAGCGTTCAGGATGAAAGAGGGGAACCTTATAAATATACATCTTGGGTGACAAATAATATTTTGCAAATTCAAATTGGCGACCCAAATGTGTTAGTTAGCGGCGTTAAAACTTATATCATTAATTACAAAGTTTCTAATGCTATTAGAACATTTAAAGACCATAATGAATTGTATTGGAATGTAACTGGCAACGAATGGCCGGTATCTATTTTAAATGCAAGCGCTTTGGTAAATTTACCAGATTTGTCTTTATCTAATGTTAAAATGGATTGTTTTACTGGCTTAACTGGCAGCACACAAAAAAATTGTGTTTTTAATCAAAACGGTTCAGTTGTAAGTTATTCGATCACTCAACCGCTTGGCGCCAGCGAAGGTTTAACTTTTGTTTTAGGAATACCATTAGGATATATTCATACCAATTATATTTCTCCTCAACAAAACTATTTTGGATCTCAAGTTTTGTTAAATTTTAAATTCTTTTTAATATTTTTTGGGCTAATTATATTTGTCATTTGGTATAAAAAAATGTCTACCATTTGGAAATCCAACTTAGGTAAAATTAAACCCATCATTCCTTCTCAGTTAAAAACACAACCAATTGTTGTTGAATACAATCCTCCTGATAATTTATCTCCAATTGAAATTGGTATGCTTTTAACTCATCGCGTAAGTAGTTTTAGCATTTCATCTGTAATTATAGATTTAGCAGTGCGGGGATACATTCGAATTCGTTATACTGTTTCACCAGTCCGCTTTTTGCCAGATAAGAAAGATTTTGAGTTAATTAAATTAAAAGATGGATTAGATTTAGTCTCACCAGCAGATAAAATTATTTTTGGGTTATTATTTAGCGGTCGGGAAAGTGTTAAGTTAAGCGAATTAAAAGAACAAAAAATTAGTTTTCAATTGGAAGCAAAAAGAATTCAGGAAGAAGTAGAACGAAGTTTGTATAACAAAGGATATTTTGATGAAGCTGCTAAAAATCAATCAAAAAAACTAAAAATATATTTATCAATTTTAGCTGTGATTTTATTAGTTGGATTTTTTGTATCGCAGTATTTATTAGCCGGATTAGGATTAGTATTAATGATTTTACTGGCAGGAGCTTTAGTTAGTCTTTCTTTTGTTATGTCAAAATTGGCTTATAAGCTTACCCCACAAGGAATTGCAACGCTTGGAAAAATTTTAGGATTTAAAGAATTTTTGCAATTAACTGAAAAGGATAAACTGCAATTACTGGATGCGCCAGAATTACAACCAGAAATGTTTGAAAAATTTTTACCCTACGCGATGGTTTTGGGCATAGAGGATAAATGGGCTCAAAAATTTGAAGGGATTTATAGCACTATTCCAAGCTGGTATGAAGATCCAACTATCACTAGTTTTAATAGTTATTTATTTATCCGTAACTTAACGTTATTTAATAGTTCTTTTAATCAAGTTTTTGCTACTACTTCTTCAGTGAGAAGTGGATTTGGAAGAGGAGGTTTTTCGGGTGGAGGATCGGGCGGTGGAGGCGGCCGCAGTTGGTAGTAATTTTGAAAGTTTAATTAATAAAATTTGTATTTTTTTGGTTTTTGACAAAAATTTTGTAAGTTTTAAAAAGTATAGGATAATTTTGGGTTTGGATTTTAATTTGAGGAATTTGCATTATAAGTTTTAAGGAATGTAAACCTTCGGAGGTGATTTTGTTTGATTGATTATGCAAAAGAACTTGGGCTGTTTTTTTATTTTTAGAGTAAGGACTAAAAGCAGTTGCAACTAAATCCCCAAGGCCGGCTTCAGAATAAACGGTTTTTGTCTTGCCGCCAAAAACTTTAACAATTTTTTCCATTTCTTTTAGAATTTGGATCAGAAGGTAACTTTTATGATTTAATCCAAGTTTTAAATAATCGTTTAAAACTAGTGTAAAAGTATAAATATTTTTTAAAATTCCGCACCAACTTGTTCCAATTGCATCTTGATTATAATTAAAAGATAAATTTGATTTTAAAAATAAATTTTTAATTTTTAAAAAACTTTGTTTTGAACCGCTTATAACCCCATAAGTTTTTTGGCCTTTTTGAATTTCCTCTGCCATTAGCGGTCCCATCATTATTGCTATTTTATTTTGAGGTAAGATTTTTTTAACTGCTTCATACGGCGTCTTTATTGTTTTTTCCTCAATACCCTTG
>Ga0078972_1009145_pt1 | contig 19843 bp, 14 predicted proteins | sample YelNatPaOPGAMG01_FD_67568 | JGI IMG/M metagenome (GOLD analysis project Ga0078972, IMG submission 67568) | Hot spring thermophilic microbial communities from Obsidian Pool, Yellowstone National Park, USA - OP-RAMG-01 (SPADES assembly) (version 2) | ecosystem: Environmental > Aquatic > Thermal...
AGGCGCGATGGGGTTCAGGAGCCGAGGCGAAATAGCAAAAGAAGCCATCAGGCAATTGCTAAGTCAATACAAGGAAAACCTAACGCCGCCACGACTTCCACCCTTCGAACACTTCAACATAGGCGAACACGGCGTAAGAATCCTCGACAGAACATTAACCAACGGCAACTCAAGAGGACGCATAATAGATGTATACTTCAGACCAGAAGGCGTCTGGTGCGAATACTGCCAAACAAACAACTGCAAGCACATACAATTCGCATTAACAATACCGAAAATAAGAGAAATAATATGGAAAAAACGAGAAGAAGGATGGAACCTGCCAAAACCACCGCCAGAAATTTAAAGGCGAAAAACATACAATTCAAACCAAACATTGTAAGGTGCCAGCTATGAATCGCTATGAAGGATAATAACAGACTCATCAACGTTTACACTTAAACGCTGCATGTTCAGAATTTTAAATAAAATTTTCCATTATTCATGGAAGAATTAAAATTTGGCTTCTTAAATAATAAATGACGAATCTTTTCGAGGTTGCAATTGAAAATGCCATTGGAGACTTCTTCCAGCTTCAAAGCAATGGAAAAACATCGTCCACTACGCTCCTACTCATCGGAATAATTCTTAGCTTACTTGACCTCAAAAACGATAGCCCAAAAATAAACATAAAAACAGGTATATTCTGTTAGCAGCAACTAACAGAAAGTTCCTCAACTTGGTTTTGGTTTCCTTTCCTCCAAAAGCGAGAGTTAAACATTTATTTACAATAACGTGGTTCCAGATTTCTTATCAAATATGCGGATTTTGTCTTTTCTGAATGTAAGCCAGATTTTTTCTCCTACTTCTGCCCTAAAAGTGGCATTCTCTTTTATTTTGAAAATTGTTTCGCCTATCTTTATGTCTACTATTACCTCAGAGCCCAGTGGTTCTAAAGTGAAGACTTCACCTTGTATGGCGTCTTTTTTTTCCTTTTTTTCTAACGTTATATCTTCGGGTCTGATTCCGAGCACGAATTCTTCGCCAATGTTTCTGCCTTTAGGTATTCCGGCCAGATAATCTTCAAGTGGTAATTTGAGTATGCCTGTATCAAGATAGATTTTTTCGTCTTCTTTTGTTAAGTGGCAGTCGATGAAGTTCATTGGCGGGCTTCCGATGAATCCTGCTGTGAAAAGGTTGCTTGGATGTTGGTATAATTCTTCTGGTGATCCTATTTGCTGAAGTACGCCTTGATTAAGGAGGGCTACTCTGTCTGCCATGGTCATGGCTTCGACTTGGTCGTGTGTGACGTAAATTGTTGTTATTCCCAAATCTTTTTGCAGCCTTTTTAGTTCAGCTCTCATGTATATTCGTAGTTTTGCGTCTAAATTGCTTAGAGGCTCGTCCATAAGGAAGGCTTTTGGCTCGCGAATTAGGGCTCTGCCTAAAGCGACTCGTTGAGCCTCTCCACCGCTTAGTTGTTTCGGTTTTCTATCTAATAAATTGGTGATTTTTAGTAAATCTGCAACTCTTTTAACTCTCTGGTCTATTTCTGATTCTGCAGCAGCTTTAACCTTCAAGGGGAAGGCTATGTTTTCATAGGCCGTCATGTGTGGGTAAAGGGCGTAGCTTTGAAAAACCATGGCTACATCGCGTTCTTTTGGCGGTAAATCGTTGACAAGGGTGTCTCCAACATAAATTTCGCCCTCGTCTTGTGTTTCAAGTCCGGCTATACAACGAAGCACTGTGGTTTTTCCACAACCAGAAGGACCGAGTAGCACCATAAATTCCTTGTCTTTAACCTCTAGATTCAAATTATTTACTGCTACAACGTTTCCGAAACGTTTTGTCAAGTTTTTAAGCAGAATTCTTGTCATCTTTTCACCTCTTTCTACATGGGAGGGTATTCACCGCTTAACCCCTCCCATCGCCAGTCCCGCCTGCAAATATCTTTGAGCAAATAGGTACATAACTATCACCGGAATAGCGTAAAGAAGGGATGTGGCGGCGAATACATTCCAATTGGTTGCTGGGCTTGCGAGGAGCTGGTTAAGCTCAAGTGGGAGGGTGTAGTTTTCATCGCTGAGAAGGATTGTTTGAGCAATTATAAATTCGCTCCAGCTTCCCATAAAGGTGAAGACGGCAACTGTAGCTATGCCCGGTTTAGCTATTGGTAACAAAACCTTAAACATGATGTCTAAATATGATGCGCCATCCACTAAGGCAGCTTCGTCAAAATCCTTTGGAATGGTATCAAAATAAGTTTTTAGAAGCCATGTGTTAAATGGCACCCCGCCTGAAGCGTAAATTAATGCAAGTATTACGAGGGAATTAAGGAGATTGAAGTAGTTAAGGATTGCATAAAGGGCTATAAGCCCAGCGAGTCCCATGCCCCCGGCAAACTGATTAAAAGCAAAATAACCGTAGAGAAGAGAGTTTCTTCCAACGAATTTGAACCGTGAAAAGGCGTAGGCAGAAGGTATGACAAGTATTAATGTTATAGCAAGAGATAGCAGTGAAACGATTAGGCTATTAACAAGTCTTGGAACAAAACGAGACATGGGACCAAACAAAACATCATTGTAGACTTTAAGGGTTATTTCACGAGGTATAAACTCGAAGGGTTGAAAAACACTTGTTTTAGGGCTAAAGGAAGAAATTATAATAACGTATATGGGAAAAACAAGCATTACCACTATGACTATCGCAATAAAAGTTGTGAACACCATCAAAAGTTTTTTATTAATCCTTATCTTCATTTCACTCCACCGTTATTTTACCCAACTTTAACCCAGCATATGAAAAAGCCAAAATTATTAGTGAAACCAAGACGAAAAAGGCGGCTGCAAGTCCCATGGAGCCATATACCCCAGGATTTTGAAATGCTTGTTTGTAGCCCCAAACCATTACCAATTCATTTTGATTTGCGGGTCCCCCAGAATTAAGCAGGTATGGAACCATGAAAGCTTGGAAGGATGCTCCCGATGTTAGAACTATCCCGAACAATAAAGGTCTCCATATTAGCGGAATAGTTATGTATCTAAGTCTCTGCCATGCTGATGCTCCGTCAACTCTAGCTGAATCGTGGAGTTCGAGTGGTACACTTTGAAGGGCTGCTAGGATGACAGTCATCATAAATGGATATGCGAGCCATACTTCAACAATGTTGTAAGCTACGAAGGCGTTAGTAGCATCATTAAGCCAGTTAACCCTTGGAAGCCCTATCGCTTGTAATATTCCATTTATTGCGCCGAAATCATAGTAGAAAAGTCCTCTCCAAGTTAAGATTGATAACACTGCAGGTAAGGTCCATGGAAGAATGAGCAGCGACCTTAGAACACTACGACCTTTTATTGTTTGCAAGTTAAAGAGTACTGCCAGTGCTAAGCCGAATAAGACTTTTAATGGAACGCTTGTTGCTACAAATAGGAAAGTTCTTCCGAGTACATAATAGAATCTTGTATCTCCGCTGAATAATAATTTTTCAAAGTTTCTTAAGCCTATGAATTGATATTTTCCAGTTATATTGCCAAAATATGCATCTGTGAAGCCCAAATAAATGGAGAATATGATGGGATACAAATTGAGAACAAAGAAAACAAGCAGTCCGGGAATTATGAATAGGTATGCCTTATTGGTCTTCCAGATGCTTCGCGCTTCGATCTTTCTTTCAGGTTGTTTGTTTTCCAATTTATTAACCCTGATGTTCAGCTAAAGCACTAAGCGCCTTCCCTTGCGCTTCACTTAACACAACCTCAGGAGTTCTATCTCCAAAGTTTGGGTACAACAAGAACAGCTCATTTATGGCATCTGTTATAGGGGTCCAAACTAAAGCCATTTCGCTGCTCTTTGGCATAGGTATACCCATCTCGACTTGTTTAGCGAAAGTTGATACTATTTCATCTGCTTGAATTTCAGGCAATTCAAGAACTTCTTTAAGAACTGGGATGAAACCAAACTGTAAAGCACGTTGCTTTATGAATGCCTCGTTTGTCGCAAACCATTTCATAAAGGTGAACGCCTTTTGTTTATCATACACGGAACTTGACATCCAAATAACCTTAATCCCTGTGTAAGGCTTAGGCCATGCGTCTATCTCATCTATCTTTGGTAAAGTTGTAATTCCAAAGTTCATATTTAATTCCTTGAGGTAGCCTATCCCCCAAGGTCCGTCTACGAGAAATGGCGTTTGGTTTCCAGTGAAAAGTGCAACTTGTGCATCCCGACCCGTATCTGCTGACATGTAAGGCTGAAACTTTTCCAAGAAATAACTTATTCCGTTGATGGTTCCCGTGGTGTTCAACCCAGGAGTTTTAGTTGTATCATTAAAGTAGTATCCTCCAAAACCGTGGGGCCATGCAGAAACATAATAGGGATCAACTGGATAAGCTATTCCATACTTGCCCTGATTCCAAAAACTTATTATCATGTCCTCAAGCTGACTCATGTTTTGAGGAGGTTCAGAAACCATATCCTTGTTATATAACAAGGCCACAGTTTCTGCAGCATATGGCAAGGCATAAACTGAGCCATTATAAGTGCAAGCGTCCCAAGCAGCATCCAAGAATTTAGATCTTAACTCCTCTGTAACAAATTCGTCTATAGGCGTTACGTATCCGGGTTCAGCTATGGTTCCAATCCAATCATGAGCCCACATAAAAAGATCTGGACCCTTACCTGTTGGCAGAGCCGCTAGAAGTGCGGTTTTCAAGTCTGCTCTGTTGAGAATCTCAACAGTGATATTTGGGTAAATTTGTCTAAAAGACGAGTTAACGAAGGATTTTATGAACTGCTCTTCTTCGGGGAGCACTTGAATCCAAACTATAACATCCGCTCTGGCACTTTTGGGCCATAGAAAATAAGTTGCAATCCCAGCTACAACTATTATGGCAATTATAATAGTGATTTTCAATTTTCGAGTTAGCGCCAACCTTTTTCACCGTCAATCCTTAACTATCTCGTAGTAAGTTTTTATGTTTTTCTTCTTATCCGTTGTGTACGTTGAGAGAAACAATTTTAAGATAACTAATGATATAACTTGTAAGCAGAGGGAAAAACATGAAAAAAATAGTCTTCATAATACTTTCAACAATATTGGCGCTTAATGCGTTGAACTGTTTTTCTCCGGTCTCTGCTGCTGAACAACCGTTAAACCTTGTTATAATCTGGCACTTCCACCAACCATTCTATTTCGATCCGTCACAAGGAGTTTACATGCTGCCATGGGTTCGGATACATTCCGTATCCAACTATTACAAAATGGCTCAAATAGTGTCAAATTATTCTCAAATCAAAGTGACATTCACATTCACTGGTTCTTTGTTGATGCAGTTAAACGATTATGTGGTAAATAATGCAACCGACATTCACGAGGAGATATCGCAAAAAATTGCAAAGAATGAAAGCTTGACGGTTGATGAGAAATTTTTCATGCTTAAAATTCCAGGAGGCTTCTTTGACATAAACTGGAACAACATCGTTATGGAGTACGCACGGTACAAAAATCTGAAAATTAAAAGGGATAGTCGCTTCAATCTTTTTAAAGATTTGCCACTAAACGAAATGAAACAGCGGATAGTTGAACAATTCAGCGATCAAGAATTTATAGATTTAGCAACACTCTTTAACCTGTTATGGATAGATCCAGAAATCCGAAACGCTGATTCAATGCTTTTCAACATGACGACACGCGCGAATACTGCAAATCCGCTTTTTACGAGGGATGAACTTGCATATGTTTTAGAAAAGCACAAGGAAATAATGGCTATGGTGATACCTGCACACAAAGCATTGCAAGATGCAAATCAAACAGAAGTAATACCGTCGCCATATACGCATCCAATTATGCCTTTACTAGCTGATTTTGGTTGGCAAGACGACTTAGATGCGCAAATAGAGAAGGGCATAGAACTTTATGAAACATACTTTAATAAGACTCCAGCGGGGATGTGGGCTCCCGAAATGGCTGTAAATGAGGAAGCTGTAAGAATTATGGCTGAAAATGGGATTTTGTGGACTGCGACAGATCAGAACGTTTTAGAGTTGGCTGGCGTAAACATAAGCGACCCAAGAGAATTATATGCTGGCTACAAGGTTGATGTAACTCCCAACATAAATATTCTATTTAGGGACACTGATCTTTCGGACTCTATAGGTTTTAGATATGCCAGCAAAACCACAAGCGAAGCCATTGATGATTTCGTGAACAGAATACTGACCATCGGACAGTACAACACTGATGGCAAAATGGTGCTCACCATAGCCCTTGACGGCGAAAATCCGTGGGAGGGCTACATTAATAATGGAGACGATTTTCTACATGCTCTATACGCAAACTTAACTCAGCTTCAAAACGAGGGCAAAATAAGAACCATAACACCTCATGAATATTTTGCAACATGCACCATAGATAAGGTTGTGCCTACAACCATGCAGGAAGTTCTCAACCTAACAACACTGGACATATCCAACATAACCAGATACGAACAACTGCCATTCACAACTCAGAGCCAAAAATTACCAGAGAGCTCGTGGTCAGGAAAAGACATGCGATTAAGAATCTGGATAGGGGACAAGCAAGAAAACGTAGCCCACATGTGGGTAAAGGCTGCCAGAGAAAACCTAACAGCATATATAAATGCTAATCCTGGATGGAACTCAACAGAAGCCATGGATGCTTTATATCGTGCCGAAGCCTCTGATTGGTGTTTCTGGTACGGTCATGACATGGGAAGCCCAGAAACCTTTGACCCGATTTTCAAAATTTATTTGAAAAGAATCTACGAACTTATTGGACAATCACCTCCCGATTATTTAGATGCAAAATTCTATCCGGATGGAGAGCCAAAGGCGATAATAGAAGCGAAACCTTCGCTGGCGACGCCTACAATTGATGGAATAATGGAAGCTTTGGAATGGAAGGGAAACTTCACACTTTCAGTAAACGGAACTTGGATGAACAAAGTGATGATAAGCATGGATTATGAAAATCTATATCTGGCAATTATACCACAAGCTAATGTAAATCTAACAGAACAATTCGGAAAAGAACTTTTCATAGGGGTATACTCTTCAAGCCCAAGAATAAGCTATAGTCCATACAAGCTTGAGTATAACGTTTGGGCAAGATATCAGACCCTCCGAAATGAAACGCTTGGATTTGCCATATACACAGAAGTTAGCGTATGGTTTAACGAAACAACCCAAACCAACCAAAAGTTAAAGCTGTCAATAGCAGATGGAAAAGGCAATTTTACAACAATAGGCGAACTCGGTACGGTTGCAATAAACGAAACTCTTGAAATGGCGATTCCCTTTGCAAACTTGACGCTCCAAGGCAAAGACCCCACCTATTTGGCTGTAGTTGTCGCAGAAAACCAAACTATAGTCGACATATCTTCAAAATACGATACACCAATATATCTCCAGGTGGCAAGCGCCCCAGTATGGGGCGAAATCATATTTCAATATCCAGACCCAGAGGGCGACGATTACGGTCCTGGAACTTACACCTATCCAACAAGTTCTGAGTTTGTTGACGGGTGCTTCGACCTGCTCAACTTCACTGTAAGCAAACTGAATACAAATGATATGTTTAAATTTCAATTCAAAGTTTTAGGTGGCAACCCATGGAATGGCCCCTACGGTTTCTCACTACAATACATACATGTATACATCGACACAGATGGTGTTAGTGGCTCCGGAAGGACAGACACCTTTGGAGCAAGAGTTAACGTATCAGCTGCTGATGCATGGGAAGTAGCCCTACGCATAGGGCCAGGCTGGTCAGGAAGCAACATAGTGACATTTGCCAACGGCACCGAATTAACCGAAGTCATGACAATTGAGCCGGAAGGAGAAGACACTATTGTGGCAAAAGTTCCTATGGACATTATTGGAGAGGTTAATGAAACCTGGAAATACGTTGTATTAGTGCTTAGTTGGGATGGATACGCCACAAACAAAATACGAGAAATAGGCGTGACAGCCCAAGCCTATCTTGGAGGGGGAGCTGAAGCGGATGCTGTCATTGCCAGCGTCCAACCATACGTTTATGATCTCCTCACACCACAAGGCAAAAACCAAACGGACATCCTAAAGTCTTATTCCATTGCTGAAACGAAATATGCCACAGTTTATGCTGTTGGAATTGAAGCCGCACCGCCACCTTCGCAACCTCCTACTATACCTACAGAGTTGATAATTGCAGTAGTTGTGGTGGTTTTGGTTATAGCCATCCTATCTGTCACAGTGTGGCTCAAGAAGAGAAAGAAAAAGTAACATACACAATAAACACATTCCCTTTTTTTAAGTGAGTGATATGATAAGGGATTTAGGACAAGCATTTGATCCGCAATTTAAATCAAGAAAGCATCTAGTAGAGCTTACATTAAATGGCTATTCGCAAGCGAAAAATGTTTACGTTGTAGATGATTTTTGCTGCTGGTTTCCAGGTGCTCAACCAATGCAAAATGAGAAAGGAAAGTGGAAGTTCACCATTCCTCTTTATGAGGGAGAGTATCGTTACGCATTCATTATTGATGGTTATAGGTGGCTCATTGACCCAGATAATCCCAAAAAAGCAGAGAATCCCTACGGCATGAATTGCTCGTTCTTTGAAGTAGATAAGGAAATGTTGGAAACACCTACAGCCAAAATGGATGGCAAAATATTTTTGAGAGCTCTATACCATGACCAAACGCCTAGATATTTAGACGCAAATAAGGAACATGCACATTTTAAGTTCAGAGTGAAAAAGAACGATATTACTGACGTAACGTTGATTGTGATGGAACAGAAAAAATCCGAAAGAAAGATGAAAATGACGAAAGCATGGGAGGACAAATATTTTGAATATTTCGAATGTTTAGTGCAGATAACACAATATCCTCTAAGATATTTTTTCGAGGTGAAAGATGGAAATGCTACTGCTTACTTTTCTAGTGCAAGCGCTTCTTACAACAAAAAAGATGTACAAGAATTTGTTTTAACCGAGGAACACAAGAACATCTTTCAAGTTCCAGAATGGGTTAAAGATGCAGTATTTTACCAAATATTTCCAGACAGATTTTTTAATGGCGACAAAAGGAACGACCCGCCTAAAGTTGCTAAGTGGGGCGACAAACCTAAGCGAAATAATTTTTTCGGAGGCGACTTACAAGGGATAATTCAAAAGCTCGACTACATTGAAAGCTTAGGTGTTAACGCAATTTATCTAACACCTATTTTCAGCTCAATTTCAAACCACAAATACGATATTTACGACTACTTTAACATAGACCCGCATTTCGGCAACAATGAAACACTAAAGAAACTAGTGGATGAAGCTCACGAAAGGGGCATTAAAGTTATTCTCGACGCTGTCTTCCATCACACTTCAGACAGATTTTGGGCTTTCGAAGACGTATTGAAAAATCAAGAAAAATCTAAATACGCCAACTGGTATTTCATAAGAAAGTTTCCAGTCAAAAGAAGGAAAATGCTTAAAATATTGTTTAGGTTGCCGCTACCTAAAAAATTTTGGCATATGCCAAGATTTCGAATTTTACCTGATTATGAAACCTTTGCTGGTGTGCTCTACATGCCAAAATTGAATTTATTAAATCCTGAAACATCCGGGTACTTCATGAAAGTTGCAGAATTCTGGGTTCGCAAGTATAACATTGATGGTTGGAGATTTGATGTAGCCTTCGGAATTCCTTTCAAATTTTGGAAAGAGCTCAGAACCAGGCTTAAACTGATAAAGCCAGACTTGTATTTGCTTGGCGAATTTGGAAACGGCAACCCAGATCCATCAGCTTGGGTTGGACCTGAGACATTCGATGCAGTCATGAATTATCCTTTAAGAAGTATAATTCTCGACTTTGTGGTTTTTGAAAGCATAAGTGTTGAAGAGTTTCATCAGAGGCTAATGGAGCTATTGGGAAAATTACCCCATAAGGCAGTTTATTCCATGTACAACCTTCTTGGAAGTCATGATACGCCTAGGCTCTTAACGATCTGTAATGGCGATGTAAGAAAGGTAAAGTTAGCGATATTTTTGCAGATGACATTGCCAGGTGCTCCAACCATTTATTATGGCGACGAAGTAGGTCTTCAAGGAGGAAACGACCCGGATTGCAGAAGAACAATGCCTTGGAATTCGAAAGAATGGAACGCCAATATGCTTAGTTATTACAGAAAGCTTATTGAAATTAGAGAAAACCATAAAGCACTTACCATAGGCAATTTTAGGCCGATGCTGTTAGATAAACAAAAAAAGGTTTACGTCTTTCAAAGATGCCATGGTGAAGAGGTTGCTATTGCTTGCGTGAATAATAGTCATGGCAAGGAAGCCGTTTCAATTCAGACAAAAGAACCTCTTATAGACGTATTTGTTGCAAAAGTGTATAAGCCACAACATGAAAATGTTGTTCTTGAAGTGGAACCTAAAAATGGAGTGTTATTATTTAAAGGAGCAGTTGAATAAGGGTCAAATGGGGACTCTATTTAAATGGGAAAGGGTAAAAATTATATATGGAAAGGGAGAAAACATTAGCGCTGTGGAGATATTAAAATGAAAAACGTGAAACTTAAGTTACTGTTTACGGTGGTCGTGCTTTTCTCGATTTTAACGCTTCCAACCATGGCGTTACCGAATACTGGAAGCGCAGAGTTCTCTGATGCAACAGGTGATGTCTTTACTGATTACTGCAACGATGACGGATACTTTCCGATGAGGGACATTACTGGTTTAAACGTTACGTGGGACTCGACAACACTTACCATAAAGTTATCCGTGGCAACGTTAACGAACACAACAGCTGCATGGAACAATACAGGGTTCGCAATAACTATCGGAAATGGGACAGATGGCAATGAATGGTGGCCACAATGGTCATGTACGCATTTTAACCAAACAACAGCCGCTACCGCAAATTGGACATATGCAATACTTGTCCAAAACGTGACCGCCGAAGATGGACTTGCATACTCTTATTTATGCAATGTGACATGGCAGTTTACTCCATTCACTGACTTAGGAATTACCGTAGAAATACCAGACACGCCTGCAAACACCATTGTTGTCAGTGTACCATGGAACGCAATAGGAGGTTTTAACGCCTACGGCGACGAATTTTATGTAAGTGCGGGGTCGTTCTTCTGCTATGCATATGGACCAGCAGCGACTGGAAACATCCCAACGAAATACCTTGATCACATAGGTGCCGAAAGTGATAGGATAATTATCCCACAACCTAGCTGGGGCTACGATCCTGATGGATTTGACAAGTACGAGGTAATTATAGGTAATTATAGTGTCGTACCGGAATTTCCAATAATATGGCTCGTCTGCATAGTGTTAATTGCTATTGCCGTCTTAATGTTAGTCAAAAATAAAATCTATAAGCAGTAACTTCCCTTCTCTTTTTAATCCTTTTAGCCTACTCATTCCAAAGAATGTCAAAGGAGGATTCGCAATTAACATACTGATGACTACGATGGAATATGACATCATTAAGGTTGGAGGATTATCAGCGGCGCTAACTTCTTTAGCTAATGCCATGAAAAAATACGCGGAAGTTAACATAATCCTCCCACGAAGCAGTTTCAAGGTTCCATGGAGAAAAGTCAAAGAAAAGCAGTATCCAGACGTGAGAATGGAAATTTTCGACCATAACGGCGTGAAAGTTTACACGCTATCCAACGTCATTCTAAATGAAACAGAAATATATCCCGAACCAGCAAACGAAAAAGCGATTAGGAAAATTGACGAGTTTTGCAAATGCCTACATGAGGTTGTAAGCGAAATAAATTTTGACATAGTTCATATGCATGACTTCTTCGCCTATAAAGCCATGGACAAATTTAAAGAGATGCGTAAACCAGTACTTCTAACAATCCATAGATTACATAGAGAATACCCTAACTGGTTCGCTGGAGAAAAATTGGCCTTAGAAAAAGCTGATTACATAACAGTTGTCGGAGAATCATACTGTAAAGAAGATGAAAGGGAACTATTCGAAAAGTACGGTGATAAAGTAACATGCGTGTTTAATGGAATTGACACAGAATTTTGGAATGTTCAAAAATCCTCCCACCCAAATGTTTCAAGAAAGGAACGCAGAAAATTAACCCTGCAAAAATACGGTCTCTCCGATGGAGTTTTCTATGTTTACGTCGGAAGATTCGACCCATTCCAAAAGGGAGTTAACGTTCTCCTCAATGCCAGCAAGCAATTTTTAAAAAACAAAGAGGTGAGAATGGTGATGGTCGGAGTTGGAGATAAAAAACTGGAAAATTCATCTAAGAAGTTAGAAGCAAAATACCCTTCAAAACTTAGGGTAATAAACAAACTCCTTACAAAAGAAGAAGTGAGAGACCTATACTCCAGCGCAGACTTCGCGCTTATTCCCAGCATTTTCGAACCGTTTGGTCTCGTCCAATTAGAAGCCATGTCCTGCCAATGCATCCCCATTGGAAGCAGAACAGGAGGAATAAAGGACACGGTCGTCTCCTATGAAGACAATGAAGAAAAAGCAACAGGATTCTTAGTAGAAAAAGGAGATCCTAAAGCCCTTTTAGAAGCTATGAATAAAGCACTCGTACTGTATAAGGGAAATCCCCAAATTATGGAGAAAATGCGAAAAAACGGAAGGGAGAGATGCGAGAGAATCTTCCAATGGGATGTTTCAAGCCGCCAGTATCTTGATATTTATAAAAAGCTGTTAGGGATAACGTTGGTGCATAATAATTGAAAAATGTATGGATTCTTTCTTTTGAGTGCGCAGGCATAGTCAAAGTCGGAGGCTTGGGAGAAGCAGTATATAACATAGCAAAACATCTGGCTAATCGAGGATTCAAAGTCACATTATTCATGCCAAGTCACGGAGCCCACACAAATCCCGAATTAACTAAAAAGTTACAACTTGAAAAAAGCAACTTAGTGATTAAAGGAATTATTGGAGATAAAACTTTCCTGCCATATAGAGCTCCTTTCCAATATAAAATTGGCATTTATGAAGGAGTTCTTGACAACTTTAGAGTCACCCTCTTTCACGGGTTAAATGCTATTACAAGTAAAATCTTAGATGATGCAATTGTTTATAGAGCTACTCAAATCGAAGATAAGGCACTTCTTCTCGCTAGAGGAATTTCTGGATACATTGACCACCTACAGACTTCTGAAGGTGACTTCCCAGATATTATTCATGCCCATGACTATCATTCCATACCAGCAGCGGTTTTAGCCAAACAAAAGCTTGAAGAATACAATCACAAAACAGCAATGGTTCTTACAATACATCTTTTAAGCAACAAAAAAGTTTCTTGGCAATACCTTGGCGAAAGCTGGTGCGGATTAAAGAATAAGACACACCCCGTTTACCTTGACGGAGCAAAAAATATGCTATCTCATAAGCAACTCCTCAAAAAAGCAAAGCTAAAACTAGAAACATTCGGCGCCATGGAAGCCCACATATTGTCAAGCGTAAGCCAAAACTACTTAAAGGATGAAGTTTTACCACAAATAGGCAAGCATTGCGAAGAAAAAGCAACGTTTCACTGGAACGGTTGTGACTGGAATTTTGAAGTCATGCTCCAAGAAGTTCTTGAGAATTTCGGTGCAGATATCCGAAAAGTTTCCGCAAAGACGCAAAGATATGAATTGAGAAAATACTTTCTAACAGAGGCCTTAGGAAGCCTTGAGAATGAAGAACCCATTTTAGATGAAGGCAAAGTTAAAGAAACCGTTTATGGGTTAAAATACGCTCCTTTTTGTGGAAGGGGAAAAGTTAAATCCTTTTCTGAAGATGGCCCGATGATTCTGATGACAGGAAGACTAACAAAGCAAAAGGGCGTTGACATTCTTTTCAAAGCAATGCCCCATATCGTAAAGCGCTTTCCCAACGTAAAATTTATTCTATTATTGTTGCCAGTTGAGGACGAAACAGATTTAATCCTAAAAATAGCAAAACTAGCACGCAAATACAGCAATTCAGTAAGAATAATTTTCGGAAAAACACCCTCGATCTATGCTCTAGCCCATTTAGCCTCAGACATTTTTGTCTGCCCAAGTAGATGGGAACCATTCGGTATAATGGCCTTAGAGGGAATGGCAACAGGAAATCCGGTCATAGCAACAGCCATAGGAGGCTTAAAAGAGATAATTATAGACGCAAGAGAACACCCCCAAAAAGGCACAGGAATACTCGTCCCTAAAAATGATTACAAAGACTTGGCAGTTGCTATTTCCTCTCTGTTAGCAATAATGCAGATTTCAGAAAAGCTCCAAAGAGAAAACAGAATAGACCATACAAACCTAAACGAGTTAACCAGAAGAATAGCTTACAAAAATCTTAGAAAAATCGTTGTTAAACAACCTTCATATGGGCAAAAGTTAAGAGAAAATGCTATCCGAAGGGTCAAAGAGACCTTCCGATGGAATAAAGTTATCGACATGGTTATAGAGGCTTACGAAAAAGCAGATAAAATGCAAAGTCAACTTTAGTTCGATAAATCCTTTAACTAGCCACTAGATGATCAGTAGGGCTTGTTACATTGCCAACCACAATTCTGTTAACAGCGACTAACAGCAACTAGCTTTGAATTATATTGGCCGAAAATGGTTTGAGCATCAGTTTAATCCTTAACCGTTTGTTAATATCAGGAGGCTTTCCTTTGGGTCTTTTGTAGCAGATGAAAGTGACATTTATATATGTATCTTTGAATTAACAATTAAATATATAAGCGAGTAGAACCTTACTAGTGCGTTTTAAAATCTAGTTTGTGGAGTTGCCAATTTGTCATATGAAGAAAATGCAGCGGTGAAACGTTCTGAAACTAATCAGGGATTGACCAAAGAGGATGTCGAGAAACGGATTCAGAAATATGGTAAGAATGTAGTTACCGAAGCTAGACCTCGAACTTTTTTGTTTTTGTTGCGTAAATTTTGGGGAATAGTGCCATGGATGCTCGAAATTGCTATTATCATTGACCTAATCATTGGGAAAATACCCGAAGCAATCGTGGTCACCGCCTTGCTCATTTTCCAAGCAGTTCTTGGCTTCTATAGGGAACAACGCGCAAAAGGCGCAGTTACTTTGTTAAGGCAACGACTCTCAATTGTGGCTCGCGTAAAGAGAAATGGAAAATGGCAGAATATTCCTTCTTCTGAGCTTGTTCCTGATGATCTTGTACACTTGGAGGCAGGTGACATAGTGCCGGCAGACATCAAGATCATTGAAGGCGAGGTTCTTGTTGACCAATCTCAACTAACAGGAGAATCGCTGCCAGCAGAGGTTAAGATAGGGAGCACGGTCTACGCTGGATCGTTAATCAGTCAAGGCGAGATTCTGGGAATCGTCACGGCAACTGGCGACAAAACTTATTACGGGAAGACCGCAAGTTTGGTCAGATTAGCCGAACACCCCACGCTTCTGCAGCGCCTAGCCACAGAAATTGCCAGGTATCTTTTGGCAATCGATGTTGTTCTCGCCATTGGAGCTTTCATAGTCTTGTTTAATTTAGGAGTTGATCTGCCTGAAATAGCTATTTTCGTCTTAATGCTTCTGGTTCTATCAGTTCCAGTTGCTCTACCAGCTATGTCTACTCTCTCAGCCACGCTTGGAACCTTTGCACTTACACGAAAGGGAGTCCTTACAACACGATTATCTGCACTTGACGAAGCCGCGGCGATGGATGTTCTATGCCTCGATAAGACAGGCACTGTCACTGAAAATCGTCTTCAAGTAGAACAGGTTATTCCTTTTTATCCGTATTCAGCAGCAGAAGTCTTGAGTTTTGCCGCTGTCACTGTTGGTGAGTCAACTCATGATCCTCTCAATCTTGCTTTGGTGCAAGCCGCACAAGATCAAGGATTACTGAAAGATTTCAAGGTGGAATCACGTATTCGTCTTGAACCGTTTGACCCGAAAACCAAGCAATCTGGAGCTTGGATTCTGTGGAATAATCAAGAAACCCACATAATAAAAGGCGAGTCGATCTCAATTGCAAAATTAACCGATGCAAAATTGCCAGAGATTGAAAATAAAGTTGCCCAACTTTCATCAGCTGGCGCCCGTGTCATAGCTGTGGCCGTTGGAACCGATTCAAAAATCAAACTCGCTGGCCTTATTTCCTTAATCGACCCTATACGACCTGATTCTTCAGAGTTAATAGCTTCACTCAAAAATCAAGGCGTGAAAGTCCTTCTTTTGACTGGTGATAGTAAGGTAACTGCGCAAGCGGTCGCTGCTAAAGTTGGCATCACAGGAGAAACAGCCCCCGAGGAAATCAGTTATGAAAACATCGATCCCAAGACAGTGGAACGCTTTAACATCTTTCCTAGGGTCTTGCCTCAAGATAAATACTGGATAGTGCAGGCACTTCAAAAAGGAGACCATGTTGTGGGCATGACTGGCGATGGTGTAAACGATGCTCCAGCTCTCAGTCAAGCAAACGTGGGTATCGCTGTTTCAAACGCTACTGACGTTGCAAAGTCAGCTGCAAGTCTGGTTATGACACAAGCAGGTCTCGGAAATATTCTTTTAACGATCAAAGTCAGTCGAACCATGTATCAACGTATGAAAACTTGGATTTTGGCGATGATCACGCGGAAAGTAGCAATTCCATTATTCATTGCCCTAGGTCTATTCATCTTCAGAGAGTTTGTGATAAACCCATTTTTGGCTTTTGTCTTTATGCTGTTTGGTGATATTGTGACTTTTAGCCTTTCTATGGATAATGTTGTCCCATCAAATAAGCCGAATCGCTGGTTGATTCGTTCATTATTGCCTGAAGGGTTAACTTCTGCTTCAATCATGTTAGTGATGAGCCTGGTTATCTTTTGGATAGGTAGATATGTCGAAGGGTTATCTCTCGCCCAAACTCAAACACTTGTATTTGTGTGGCTGGTATTGGTCGCCGGCCAGGCAGCCCTCTACCTGTTACGGACCCGCATGTTTTTTTGGGAAAGGCCATATCCGAGCCAGTGGTTTTTCATGGCGACGATTCTTACCATTACGGTGACTGCTATTATGGCAATATTAGGCTTACTCATGGAACCCATCTCAATTGCTTGGTTTGGGTATCTTCTAATCGCAGCTTTTGGCTATTTATTAGTCAGCAACGCAGCGTTGCTTATTCTTCAGAAATCTTCCAAGAAAACTCTGACTACTACCGCGATGGTGAACTCGTGATAAAGGAGAAAAGAGAGGTTTTTGAGGTTAGATGAAATCCAGAAAGGCCGATGATGACGATAAGGTTCTTCCCGAGTTCGTCCTTTTGTTCACTTTCCAAGCTTCCAAAGATCTGAACAGGATAATAACGAGTTTTCAGGAAAAAACCAAACAATTATCAGAGAATGAAAAGCGAAAGCGCCTAGGCGCCCTGGAAGAGGTCGAACTCCGATTACTTGGAGATAAATTCCTCAAGGCAGGGCGAATTAACAGAACAGCTGTCGGAAGATTAGACTTCCCGATCGCGAAAAGTGCAGAGACTGAACCAACCAGCGCAGACATTTATCTTGTCACACACAAAACTGGAGCCGCACTCTTGGAAGTGCGGATAAATCTACCAGAACAAACTTTTAATCCTGACCTGTGGATTCCTTGGCTTAGGTCTGATTCAATCAACAGTATTATCAATCAAATACAAAGTAGACTTCTTTTTCCTTTAGACGGATCGAGCTACTATTGTTTCATTTCAGTCTATGTCACAAAGAAAAGCGTTGAGGATTTTCTCGAGTCACATCAAGCAGACGTCATCCGTCTCCTCTACCTGGACAGTTCTCCTATGCCCTTTAAAGATGATTTTGTCATTAATGAATTGGAGAGAGATTTCTGCCTCCGGAAGGATGGAGCTTCATTCATGTCTTACTCCGTTGCTCTCCACATCATGACCAGAGACACGAGGGTTGCCGCACAGAAGTCGATTTTATCCGACGCCAAGGAGAAGTGTTCGCTCCCCTTCTTTGTTACCGTCGAATTACTTTTGCTGGAAAAACAAGTTCTTAGAACTTATTACGATATGCTAGCTGCAAATAAGCTTTCCTCAGTGAGCGACCTTATCGGGTTGAAAGAGAAAATTTTGAACGGGCTTGAGGAATACTACGGCGTTATTACAAGAGTAAACCAGTTCAGTGGACCACTAATCGACCACGGCGAAAAAATATTCGGGATAAATGATATTTATGATTCAGTAATGGACAGACTTGACGCGGTCACTTTTGATATAACGACACGTTATCAACGCAACACCAACGTGTTGACGTTCTGGTTGACAGTTCTTTTCGGCGCGTTGGAGTCAGGCTTTCTCGCATCAGATGTAGCTTCTTCGTTTTACATGAACAACCCTTTTATGGTCATACTCTGGACTTTTTTTGCAAGCGCGGTCACAGCAGCAATCCTTTCTCTTATACTATACAACCGCATCAAATAACATCAAAGAAAACAAGATATGCTGCTCGCTCTTCTATCATCAAAGAGCCTCGAACCCGTTTGGATGTATGAACGGGCAACCGAAATCTCATTTTGAACCGTGTGTTTATCAAAATTGTCAAATAAAAAGGAGCCAGTGCAAAGCGTGACATTCTGATTTTACATTCCTAATGCTTGTTTCGTCGGAGGCTAAGATTTTTTTGAGCTGTGTATGCGCGCTTCCACGATTTGGATTAATGTTGCTCTAAGTTGCTCCCCATTAAAATTTCTTTCAACTTTTTTTAACTTCGTTTGCAAGGTAAGGATCCCCCATAGTTGTTCTAATCCAATTGTCAAAGTCCCCGTTAGAATGAAACTCAACAGACTTCAAATCCACTGTTCTAAGTTTTTGGCGCGCGCATAATTCTCATATTTGCAAGTGAGGTTTGTAGCATATGCGTGAAAAACATTATTGTTGGCACGATTATCCAGAACGCGGATGGATTCAATTTCTGATTCTTAGAATTCTTTATGAAAAACCTATGAATGGATATAGGTTAATGGAAGAGTTGGAAAAAAGGAGTTTTGGATGTCACAAACTCAAGACCGGGCCAATTTATACTCTTCTTAGAAGAATGGAAAAAAGGGATTGATATCATCTGCATGGGAAATAGTAGATGGTGGACCGGATAGAAGAATATACAAAGTTACAAGGTTTGGTGAAGAGGTTCTTCGAAGAAGTTTACGAATTGTTGTCCGTAAGAAGGCTTTTATTGATGATTTATGAGAAACACTTCAAAGGAGAAAAGGAATGAAAAATGCTATAGAGGCATTGAATCTAACTAAATTTTATGGAGAAATCTTGGCTGTTGACCACATTAGTTTTGAGGTTAGGGAGGCTGAAATCTTGGGTTTTTTAGGTCCGAATGGCGCTGGTAAAACTACAACCATTCGCATACTTACAGGGCTTTCTAGGCCCACTTCTGGTGTTGCTCAAGTTTTAGGCTATGATGTTGTTTCAGAGATTGTTGAGGCGAAGAAGCATATAGGCGTGGTTCCGGAAATTTCAAATCTATACGACGAACTTTCAGCCTTTAAAAACTTGTTATTTATGGCGCAACTTTATGGTATTCCGCGCAGTCAGCGCAAAGCAAGGGCGGAGGAACTTTTGAAAGCTTTCGGGCTTTATGAACGGAAAGATCATCTCTTTGGCACTTTATCGCGTGGTATGAAACGTGCGTTAACAATTGCAGCTGCCTTAATCCATAATCCTAAATTGCTTTTCCTCGACGAACCTACAGTTGGTTTGGATGTTGTGGCGGCTCGCTCTCTACGAAATTTGATCAGTAATCTCCGTTATCAAGGGGTCACTATCTTCCTCACAACCCACTATTTAGAAGAAGCAGATCATCTCTGTGACCGTATTGCTATTATCGTAAATGGAAGAATATTAAAAATTGATACGCCTG
>Ga0078972_1009146_pt1 | contig 19836 bp, 24 predicted proteins | sample YelNatPaOPGAMG01_FD_67568 | JGI IMG/M metagenome (GOLD analysis project Ga0078972, IMG submission 67568) | Hot spring thermophilic microbial communities from Obsidian Pool, Yellowstone National Park, USA - OP-RAMG-01 (SPADES assembly) (version 2) | ecosystem: Environmental > Aquatic > Thermal...
AGGTTCACCAATAATAGACATTAAACCATACAACCCAAGAGCAGACTCCATCCCAAACGCCAAAATTCCAGAATGGGCAAAACAAGGCAAATTTACATAAAAATAAGCATTACCCTTAGAACCAATTGCAAACACTTAAACCTTCACATTTCATGTTAATCATAAAATTAACCACATTTTAATATTCCTTTCTAAATAAAGACCTGAATTCTCTTTTCTAAATTTTCAGTTATCTGAACTTATTTGGTATAAATGGCTTTTTAGCCAAAATACGCTTGTATAAAGCTTTATTTTTTATGCGGGGGGTGGGATTTACGCATAAATTTACCAGTAAAATAACATACCAAATATGTGCAAAATACTCGACAAATACCGGAGGTGCTCTGCCTTAAAACAGAGTTTTCATGTAACAGTTTCTTGTCACTCATCGATAGAAGCACGTGCTAGGGCAGTAGAAAAATTCAACGACTATAAACGAACCGTAGAGATTCTTGGATGTTATCAATTCAAACGTTGAAACCTTATTCATAGGATTTCTTCGATTCTAAATAGCACCCGTCAATAGATATTTGATTAACACAACAACTACTCCAGAACTAAGAAGCTTAAAGATAGAAGAAAAATCAATAACCCATTCTCTTGTATTTCTTATACCATTTATCAAATTGATCGTTGAACTCAAGAATTCTATCTTTTGGTATTCATTAGTCTCGTGTTTTTTAGCTGTTTCAATGTCTTTGCGAAAATCATTAAGTAACAACCAATACTTTTCCTCCAGTGGTTTAAGGATTTCTTGTTTTTTCAGTTTTATCCCCTTATGTAAGTAGATCTGAGGTATCATGAACGCTATACACCCGATTATCACTACAACGATCGTATAGATTAAGGGCATCGCTAGATATACCAGACCCACACAGAAGAAATACGCAACTATGTACAGCAGGTACAATTGAACGGCAGGTTCTAGCTCTGCAATCTTTTCGAGATGTATTGGAATCCTCTGCAGTCTTCGAAGGAAAAATAACCCAGCACAAATGGCCCAGCATGCCATGCCAATGAATAGTAGGACGATGGTGAAGATGAACAAAACGTAGTAGTCGAAAAAAGTGTAGAAAGTCGCATCTCTGAAAATAGGTTTTGGATAATGCACTAAGGCATAGGTAAAGAGTGAGCATACAAGCAACAAAAATAGTAGGCCAGCTCCTATGTGGCTTTTTATAATTCTCTCTAAACGATAAAGAAGACTGTAGAATTCGTCATGTGAGAGATCAAAACAGAGTCTTTTTTCTAAAAATAGTTTAGTTATTCTGTTTGAAGCATCATAAAATGTCCATAAGGAAAAAGATATTCCTACAATCGCAACATGAAAAGCTTTGTTTTCAGTAATGAAATCAGGATAAAATGTTATCAGATTTGAAATCCAAGCTAGAAAAAGTCCCATAAGATAGAGAATTATTCCGAATGTAAGAGCAGAGAATGGAGGATCTAAAGGAATCGTTTCTATGATCCAGTCTGTCAAAAATTTTGGGCAAAATACGCTTTTTTCATCAGAAAATTTACCCATAGGCATCCTCAAGGAGTTAGTTTATTGGTTATTAATTAATTTTGCACCCAACAACTAGTATCGAGAAAAGATTTACCTTAGTTTAGGGACGTTATGGTACTTGCAGTATCCCACTACGGCATTATCAATAACTTTGGTGATGCTTGTATTCCAGCTCATTCGCCCAACGTATTCTCTCAAGTTAACTCTGGTAGAAATTAGAACGAAATTCTTCCAGATGCGAAGGAAAACTGTTTTTGGCGAGTTCTGAAATTGCTGCATCCAAACCTTGAAGAAAGGTCTTGTGTATTCGCGGTCTATAGGCGGAACTAGCTCTGGTAATATGTGGTGTAACGTCTTTGTTCCGGAAACAATGGGGTTGGCGGCTCTTGATACCCTCATTCTATCAATTAAGTCCCATAGACCATCAGCAACTTCCTCTACCGTAAGGCTTCCGTCGTCGATTCTTTTATCCTCAAAAATGGAAATTTGATTTTCGTTCTCCAAAAGCGCCTCTCTAAATTCTTCAAAAGGCAGTAGTTTGGCTCCACGAGCCATAAGCCCCCAAGCACCGAGTGTTTCATATAAACTTTCGACAAAATCAGCATTTCTTAAGCACGCATTAACACTGCCCAGTTCATATCGTAAGGTAAGAGTCTCAACATGTAGCCTCAGCTGCTCAGAATTGAATGGGCATTCTTTCCTAAAGGCATTCAAATACATATCTATTTTTTGGCATAAATCGTTAATGCGATGTTGCACCCCATTATCAGCTGGACGTTTTGGTACAGCTTCTTTTAATAAATCCTCAAGCATGCTCTCTAATGTAGGTTTAATGAACAACCATGCACCACATTCCTTACAAAACTTGCTTTTGGAATACTCCTCTTGTGAATGCACCGCCCCACACTTCCTACATACCACTTCCAAGAATGTTTCACCCCACTTGCATATGCTTGGGATGGAAGGCTTGCCAATTAGCTTTGATTTTTCCCGTTGATCTGTCTTCGCTTTTTAAATACTTCAGCAAGTATTTCAAGCTCATTCAAGGCAAACATCACTTCACATTCAATTGTAGTTAGATTAGAGTTCCTCAAAATATAATTTTGTCTTTTTCAGTCTTCTTAACGTTGAGTCAGTGACAGATTTATGCATAAATTTACCAGTAAAACACCATTTTACATACGTAATGATGATTCGACGCTGCTTAGAGACCATTAAAACCAAGCACTTTGAGTGACCTAAATAGAAAATGACATATTGTAAATTAAACCTTATCAATATTGTAAAGGGTGTTTCATATGAGAATTAAAGAACCGAATTCTAATAATGCACTTAAATCTCTTTACGAGCAGCTTGAACTAACTCGAGAAAAATTGGCCAACTGTGTTGTCCAGAATCACGACGTTACAGCGGTTCTTTACATCTCTAGTCTTATAATAACGCCCAATGTCATATTTAACGGTAGGAAACTATTACAAGAAATTTCAAACATTGTTGGGCTTTCGCCGAGGTGCATATGTGTAGTTAGAACAACAACTCCTAATGATTTCCCGCCTAGTATGAAGCACTGGCAAAAGAAGTCAATTGATTTCCTTCGCGATAAATGCTATGTTGTCGTCTATTCCAAAAAGAGAGAATTTCTAAATCATGCCAAATTCTTTGTGCATTACCAAGTTTGCTTCTCAGAAAATATAGTTCATTTTGGAAATTTTCACGGTTCAACTAACCTCACTACACTTGGTCTGGGAAATCCGCAAGGACGCGGAAACTATGAACAATTCATGGAATCCAATGGTATAAAGTACAATCTCAGTAAACGTGATAAGTCGTATTTGAGTGAAGTTCTGGATTTGATAAGTCATAAGGCATTACTTTACACGAACCATAAGTATCTCGCCCAACACGTATCCGATCACCAAAAAGCTTTAGAACGACTCTTGCGCCCAGAATCCTGGAACAATTTTAGATTTCCGCAAAGAGAACTCTATGAAAAATATATAAGCACGTTAGCAGTTTATAACCAAACATTTGCCTTTTTAGACGAAGTTCCTGGTAAGAAACTTACTGATGAAATCATAGACAAACTGGGCAATCTACGACCACCAACAAACCCCTTCGAAATAGAAATTATGTTTGTCTATCCAGAATATGCTGAATTCATCATGGAGGATTTGGACTTAGATGAGAAAACTCTAAAAGATTTAATTGAAGATAACATAAGCGCAATTAAAAATGCCTTTGAATTGATCAAGGAAATTTATCAACCAGCAATTGAGAGAATAGAAGAATTCATCGATGAGAAGGAGGCTGTTTTTTTAGAGTATTTAATTAAGAATAACAAGACTCATGTCGATGATCTTGAAAGAATAATCAAGTCAATCAAGTAGCTTAGATTATTAATGCACACTTACATTATTTCTATTTTTTCTCCGCTACCCTCATGCCATGCCAATAAAATGCGATTCTTCCATTTCTTGCGAAAATCAGCTACTCGAGATACTATACCATTAGGAAGCTCGCTTTTTCCGTCACCATAAATCAGCATAATTGCCCTAAAATAATTTCCATGATCCAAAAGCCACACCAGCTTTTTGAGGTCATGCTCTAAGTCTTGACCATTTACTGTTACTGGTTTCACTTCAATTACTGCAAGGTTATGCTCCATTTCTCCTGGTATATGGACAATAAAGTCCGGTTTCTTTTTCCCAGGGATTACTGGATGACCAGTCTTATCTACTTCCCCATCTAATTTGTATGGAAAAGCATCACCCAAAACATTTCTAAGATTGTGATAGAGTTCATAGCAATATACACGTTCTCGAAACGTTGGACTTTCTTCGCCAGCCACTGGTAATTGAAAATAATGCTTATCAACCATCATTTTTCCAGCTTGTCTTAAGCTCTTAACAAACTTATGAAAATCTTTGTGTACTTCATTTTTCAAGTATCATCCCTCAATAAGTTTCAGCTGACTCTATAACTCTCTTATCCATGAAATGGCCTCATCTAAAAGTTGTTTACAATTTTTTAAGCAATTTTAACCATATTTCCAATTTGATTATAAATTCTTCGGCTGGCATTTCGTCTTTTTCTGTTAACAGCAAGTCTCTTAGTGGTGACTCTTTTGGAAGCATCTCGAAAGCGAACTGCTTCAAACTTCTTATATTTATTATTTTGGTTTTAGACATTTACATCCCCCAAATTATATTAAAGGCTGTCCAAGGAGATTATGCTTGTGTCTCCAAGAAAAATTGAAAGGTCATCTATGTTGTGATTTTAAACTCTTCCCTATCCTCTTGGCATATTCACGAATTGCTTGATATCGATCATCAGTTTCCCAAGCGGTGACTTGTCTACGTGTCCCCTGTATTTTTTCAACAGCCTCATTGAAGGTATAACCAATAGAAATTAAAATACATGCAAGCACAGTTCCGGTTCTTCCAATGCTTGCTCCGCAAGATACAGCTACTGCCTTTCCTTTTTAGAAATTCCTTAACATTTTTGACAATTCTGTCAATCTGTTCTTGCGAAGGGGCGTGAAAATCCATAATTGGTTCATGCAAATCCTTCAAACCCGCTCTTAAAACTTGTTGCGAGGTAACCTTTGCTTTCTGTTTTTCTGCCAAGCGTACCAATAACGTGATGCCTTGTTGTTTTAGAAATAATAGCTCGCTATCATCAATTGGACCAGAGCATCCAGCTAACATATGCGGTATTACCCAACTAAAGTTCAACCTTTCCATAGACAATCCCTTATCATAGACGCAATTTAGGTGCGGCACTATAAGAATCTAGGGCATCAACATATTCGACCATGAAGTGAATGGGTGAAATGTAAGCGACAAATTGCGCTTCTCCAGCTATTCTTAAACAAGACATAGAATCCATAAATAATCTATTTCGATAATTTAGAAAAGCCGAATATGCTGCAAAACATTGACTGGTTTTCGTAAGCTTTTATTTTTTGATCAGAATAAGAATTGCCTTTTCAATTTCCTTTGAGATCACTCCGCCATGTGTTTGGCCATATTTTTCGGTTAAATATTTCATAAACTTGTTCCATACGTCTTCATCGATATAAATGGTTGTTCTTCTTTTTGTCATGCAATGTGTCCCTTCGGCAACCTTTTAACGTTGTAACCCTAAATGTTTTATACGACATGACATCATAACATCAAAATGTCACTTTCATAAACCACCAAGGTGGAAGCGGTTTGAGTAAAAAAATGTCTAGAACTATAGAATGCCCTAAATGTAAAGGCTTTGCAACGGTTATTGAGAGAACTGACGATTTCAAGTATATCGTTAACTGCAAAAACTGCGGAAAGTTTGAGATAACTCCTTTGGAAGAACGTACTGCCCGTTTGCATTACACTAAAAGAATGAAGGAATGGGCAAAAACACTGAGTTAATGAGAAGAAAGGCTACTTAATAGGCGACAGAGTAATCTGTTAGGCCCTATGCGTACGCGAAGACTTCATTCCCGGGCCCAACTTCGTAGAAGACAAAGAGAGGGACATGGGCGAACGCCGCCTAATGGCAGAAAAACTCTTATCGAAAATAAGGCTTGAAAACAGTTACTATTGTCAACTGGCTGAGTACATACGATCACTAAAACTGACAGAAAACAAGTAGAACGCTAAATATCTTAACTAACAATGCAGTATGAACAACGTTCCTTGGCAAAAGCTTTGATTAAATCTATGTGCTCTACATGACAGGCAGACAAGGGTATAAGATTCATTACTATTTGATAATGTGCATTCTAAATGCTTCAGCCTAAATCGCTATTACAAACAACCGTGCCCCGCCGAGATGCTGGCAAAGATTTTTAATCATTTTGATTATAGTGTTAACTGGTGAAAAATTGGGGATAAATCGCACAGAAAAGCAAAAACGTGTTCCGTTTATAGGCAGGAGAGGCGAGAGAATAGCGAAAAGGTGGCTTGAAGAGAGAGGTTTTAAAATTGAAGATTCTTACTCCTATGCTCACTCAGATTATTACGATATTTTAGCCAGTAAAAATGGAGAGAAATGGATCATTGAGGTAAAAACAGGGAAAAACCCTAAACTCAATGTGCCAAACTTTCTCAAAATGGTTGATACTAAGGGTTTTCATAAGATAGGTTTGGCAATTGTAGTTTCAAAAAACGAGGTATACCTATTAGAAATAAAGAAAACGAAAATTGCTGCGTTCAAAGCATGGAACACTAGAAAAAATGAAGGATGAATGATGAAAACTTGCAACCTCATTCTTTTCTCTAATCTCTTGAAATACTTAAAGAATTGTTATGAGTTTCTGGAGATTCATGCGAAATTTATGTGGTTCTATATTAACAGCTTAGCGAGAGCGAGAAAATTCGGAAAGTCTCTTAGTGCAAGGATGGATACTCATATGCTATGTTTAGCCATATTGTTGAGTTTTCTGGTAAAACCTTATAAATAGTGTTGAACTTGCGTCTTCTTAACATGGAAATGCTTGTTAGCTTCCTTTTTTCTTCGATTTTGACGAAGTTTTCAAATGGAGCTTCGGTAAGTTTTAAGAGTCTTTGGAGAAGCATATTCTCCAGCTTGGTTCCTATGTGCTTGCATGGCTCCATGTATCCAGCTTCTTTTCTTAAAAGAATTAATGGCAGCCGCAACTGCTTGTGATATCTTTCAGGAACAATGTTTGCGATCCTTACGAGTTCATGCTTATTAAAATCAACTGCTATTAAACCATCAACCGATGAAAAATGTGGCTTATCCATCTTCAAGAGCTCAAATAGCGATGTTGTACTTAACTTAAAAGCGTCTTCCTCCTCCAAAAGAAGATATTCAACAATACCGCTAAATTCTGGATGCATTTTCCCTGACAAAGAACCCTTGAGTATTAAAACTCTGAAAAGAAAATCTTCAAAATCCACTTTCCAAAAATAGTGTTGCTCTTTTTCTTCCTCCCAAAGTTTTTTGGCAAGTTCATTTTCTCCAATCCAAGTAAGTAAGACTAATCGATGCATAAAATGCTGAGTATTCCATGAAAGGCGGCGATAGAGAACACCTGGAAGAGCAGAATGAAGCTGGGAAATTGGAAGCCTCCTTAAATTGACTATCTCCCAACTATGCCAACCTTCAGTAGGCAAATCCATAACTAAACCCTCGTTTCTGTTAATAATTTCATTGCAGTCAGGCTTTTTAAGCCTAAGAAAACAAGTTGGTAATTTAACTTCCGCTTTATTGCGAAAACAAAATAACAGAAGAATAAACTCGCACCGATTAATAAAATCAGATGCATAAATGTTGCTTCATCGATATTAGCCTAAAATTCACGAATAGAAGTTTTCTCCATAAGGCTTATTCATCGGTTGAACTATACATAATACGAGAAGGGAGAAGACATGACTTTAAGGAGAAGACATTACATAGTTTTTAGTTTAATTTTCGTAATACTGATTGCAACGATTTGCTTGCCTATAAATATCGCAAAAGCACAAGTTCAAAACGTCTCAATCACCAAATTAGTTAATGAGTCATTTTACAAAGAGACTTTATTTGTAATCATAACTAATGAGCAAACTTACCACATTTTAGTAAGGGCAAATATCTCCTCAATCGGTGTAGAAACCCAAATATATCTTAATGCGACCCTTCTAAACCCCCACGACGTTTCAATTACAGCTTTAGCCTGTATACCTGATACATTAACAGACGCTCCGTACTACATCGGGTCAGTCGAAGCATTTTTGCTACATCTTGAGGAATGGGTTGTTATAGCTCTAAAGACGCTACTTCCAGCAGTCGTTATAGTTGCACTGATTCTTCAAATCTATTTTATTCTAGAAGAATGGATCGGAGAGTTTTGGTTAACATCCTTAAAAAATGTCCTATTCGGAGGACCTTTAATATATGCTTCTTTGCCTTGGATTCTTTTGACACTTCTGCGAGATACTAATCCAGACGGGTCATTTGATTTGTATGTCCCGTGGTGGCCACCTTCTCCTCACATTAACTTGCTCTTGAATGGACATTACTATGTAGCAACCAGTTTGAGTTGGTGGGAAATAAAAGAACAGAAAGTATACGCCCCATGGCCTCTTAACTGGATAGTATTGTTTACATACTATGAAGCAATATGGGTTCGTTCACGTGTAATACAACCTCCTCCAAAAAGCCCTCCACAAGCTTCATTTTATTGGACACCAACTCAACCTATCGCTAATGAGGTAGTCACATTCATTTCCACAAGTTTTGACCCGGATGGCTTTATTGCATCCTACTCATGGCAGCTGGGAGACGGTAGTCAGCGAACGGATAAGAGCTTCTCTTACGTATACCAGAATGCGGGAAACTATAGTGTAACGTTGAAAATTATTGATAATGACGGGCTCACCAATAACATCACTAAAATTATTAGTGTCTTGAGCGCACCAGAGGCAAAGTTAAGGGTCATACCCGATCGCTTAGAATTAGATTCACCAGTTGGGCAAAGTGTTTCTGCAACATTTATTGCTGAAGAAAGCCTAAATGAAACTGATTTACTCGAGGTGACATTCGAAGCATCCGATCTTAAGAATCCGGAAGGCAACATCATACCCTCTGGAAATATTGTATTTGACAAAAACGGAATTTCAATTGCTAAAGGGACATACGTAAATGTTACAATAACAATCTGTATTCCGATAAACACGTCGCTCGGGTGGTATAATGGAAATGTAACGGCTTCTAGTGAAAACGGAGGAAACGCCACTGTATTTATAGACTTATACCTTTTTGGTCCTCCAGTTGCTAATTTCACTTGGAGTCCATTTATGCCCAAAAAAGATGAAACTGTAACATTTGACGCATCTCCCTCTATCCCGAGTTGGCGACCTATAATAAAATATGAATGGAGCTTTGGAGATGGTGAAAAGGCGACCGGAGAAATAGCAACTCATGTATACTCAAGCTCAGGTGTTTATACTGTTACACTTAACGTCACTGATAGTGAAGGGCTGTGGGATGTTGAACAGAAACAAATACAAGTAGTTCAGCCCCATGGGCCTCATGCAGAGTTTACAGTAATACCTGATACGGCTTTAGTAGGGGCATTAATAAAATTTGATGCGTCAACTTCCCTTTCTGGATGGAACGGCACTCACGAAATGCCTATTACAGAATACCAATGGGATTTTGGAGATGGAAACAAAACAAAAACGTTAACACCGATAGTTTACCACAGCTTTAGTAACTCCGGAATTTACTATGTGACTTTAATAGTTTATGCTTCTGGAGCCACGCCCGAAACAGATTCAATAACACGTAAAGTGATGGTAGTTACTGTGCCAGTAGGGGGCTATTCCATTTCAATTCAAGTTCATTCCGCCAAAACGGAACCAATATTACCTTACGTCACTTTATCAACAATTTTAACCGCAATCCTTCTAAAAATTAAACCAAAAACCAAAAGAAAACGCTAAAAACTATATGATACCTTTCAGAACACATAAAGTCGATATCTAAGTACGCAGAACAACTATTTTGGGGATTTTACCATTGCCGACAATAGTTATTGTTCCAGTTGAAAAAGTTAGTGTAAAGAAAATTTTAAAAATCATATTTGCAAGCGCTGATGTTAGAAGTTAGCGAATTAACAGCGACGCAACAGAACTGACAGAAACAAGAGAAGAGCTTAAGGAAGACGAAGTTTACGAATTGGACGGAAGCATTCACCCTTAAACTTGATTTTATTCTTATACTATCATGCTAGTAAGGTGGTTTATTCTGTTGTGGAAGTAATTCCTTGTATCCTTTCTAAGTGGGCTTTTAAGCGTTCCAGCGTTTGTATGTAGCTTGGTGAAAGGTTCTTTTCTTTGGCGTGTTTTAATCGTTTTTCAACTGCTTCTACTGTTGGTAGTGCACGTTTAAGTTTTTCCCAGCCAGAGTTTTTCTTTGAAATTTTGGCGTCGCTATGATCGGTGGTGGTTGTTGCTGGAAGAATCTTTACTGCATCCTTTTTTACCACAGAGTGTTGGTTTTTTACCTTTTCTTGAAGGAAAGTTCGGAGTTTTCTTGCGTCTGGGCGCTCTATTATTTCAACTTTATCGGTTGAGTTGCTTGTTAGTGTTGTTTGGTTGTAGTTTATTTTCTTTAAAATGACATCTTTAAGTTCAAGGTCTATTTCATAGCCTACACTGTTTCTTCCCAGTTCCTTTGCCACCTTTGTTGTGGTTCCCGAACCCAGAAATGGGTCTAAGACCGTTTCTCCTACAAATGTGAACAGTTTTATTAAGCGCCTGGGGATTTCTTCTGGGAAGGCGGCTATGCCCTTTTCCAGCCTGTTTTCAAATGGAAGAACGTTTGTAATTCTCCAGATTGTGAGATACCATTTTTCTGAACCATACTTCTTCAAATCTATTTTGGAAGCTTCTAAGATTTTTGGGTCAAGATTTTTAACATACTCATAATCAAATTTGCCCTTTTGGAATATTATGATACTTTCCTGTATGTTATCGGGATAGAAATACATTGGATATGGATGCTGCAGCACCACTCCACTACGTCTACTAATTCTAATGTATCCTTCGGGTTTTTCCCAAACGATTCTATCTCTGTAACGAAAGCCCGTTTCAATCATGATTTTTGTTATATCAGAGACTACTGGATACTTTTCTCCTTTAACGAGCATGTCGTCAGTAACGAAAACTGCAATTCTTCCCGGAGCCATAACTCTATAGAGCTCTTTGGCGAAGGCTCTGATCAGTTCGAGAAATTCCTCGTAGCTCTTGAAGAGGTCTGGGTAGTCAAATGGAGCGTTATAGTATGGTGGAGACGTGACCATTAAATGGATAGAGTTGTCTGGGATTTCATGCATGTCTCTGCAATTTCCGAAAATTATTTTATGCCATGTGGATATCATTCTTTTACACCCAATTTTTTAGCGTATTCCTCTACAGCTGCATGGATTGCGTCCGTCTTCAGTATTCTTGCCGGCGTGTTTGTATTCTTTCGCAATGTTTCAACTATCTTGTCAAGTAACTCTTTAGTTTTTTCTGAAACGTATATCATGGGCATAGCTTTTTCCTCTGCATTATCATATGTTGTGATAGTATTTAATATTATCTGATATTAATATGCACGCCAAGTCAAATTCCTTTTGCAAAAATCTCGAAGCATACAATAGCCTTTACAGCCAATCTTAGGCTTAATCTGACAGACAGAAGCTCTTGGGCATGCATCACAAGCCATGCCTTCCAAACTGTCTGGACAGCAGTTGATGCCTATTTGAAATGCCCCATGGTCAACCATGATACAGTCGCCACTATACTTGTTAGTTACCTCTTGAATTGACGCTCGCATATTAGAAGCCACTATAACATTCCAGCGGCTACCACTGCCCTTCTTCCCTTCATGAATAACCTCAGAAACAAGCCCAGTTCTTGAAAAAATCTTACCCACATGCCCATCAACTGGCATTTCAAAAAGCGACTTATCCCACTTGCCATTAGAAACATCTATTCCCAAATCTGGATGCCCTATCCAAGAAATATACATTCTAACAGCCTTTTCCCTAAGAATCGACTCAACAAGAGGATTACTCTGCAGTAACGCAATCGCTTCTCTCGGATTTTTGCATTGACCCAGCTTTTCCGAAAGCCTATCCTTATTCAGCATCATTTCATAAGTCAGAAAACCTCCAACCCTCAAAACAAACCAGCCGAAGCGAGGCAATACTCTGCCTATTGCCGGAGAGATTTTATACTCATCCTTCAATGCTGCCAACTTATTTATTTGCATGAGGCATTGTTCAGGCTTAAAGAATAAATCATCCCCAAATACGTTATAAATTTTTATTGCAGTCCTTCGTGCCGAAGGCGACTCAGCCTGTTGATCAAGAAAAGCCGTAAGCAACAAAAATCTCGTCAACTTTTCCTTATCTGAAACTACCTCTTTTGGCATGTTGTTAATTATTTGAGCAAGTTCTAAAGGCTGAAGAACCCCTCCAACACGCTCAAGAATTCTAATAATCTGCGCTTTCTCAGAAGCTGATGCTTCCTTTCCCACATGCGACCTAACCAAACCAATCACGCTATTGCCTAATTCTGCAAAAATCATAATTATGGTTTGTGATAAAAACTGATTTTCTTAACAAACCGTTTTCGCAAGAAAGAGCGATTGTTTTATAAACTGTTTGACTCCCTTTCCAATTGCTCTAATGTTTTCACGAACCTTTCCATGGAATTCTTCATCTTAACAAAATATTCTGGTTTTCTGGTTTCGTCAAACTTTATAATTGCAATCAGGCATCCATCAATGAAACGCCTAAGCTTACCCTGCATGTTTAACAGTTCAAGGTTGATGCATTTGCAGAGATCACATCCGAAGATTGCTACACAATCCATTGTGGTATCCTTGAAGTTTGTAGGAATTATCTAAAGGCTTTTGTGTTTGTTGCCGAAGACAACGAGTCAATCGAAAATGGGCAGTAATAAAATAAAACGGTAACAGTGCGTTAAAAATTAAATCGTAGGAATATTCTACTCTCAGCTTGGCAAACTTACAAATAATGGATTTGCCGAAAATATTACTCCTAGCAACAAATTCCAATGAATTGTTTACAGTAGTAGCCTTGTTGTGAAAGATTGAATAAATGTTCAAAATGTACCACTTCATTGCTTCAAAAGAAAATCTTGTGCTTGATTTAGAGAATAAACTTGAGATAGCACCGAAAATAGAGATAAACCAACTCATGATTAATACCTTAACGACTTCCTTTTCAGTTGCTCGGGGGAGGGATATCCCTTTGATCAAATCATGCCCATAAAGCAATTGGGCTTCTGTGAGCATGTTCCTTATGACTAGTTTGTATGGACATAAAGGCAGCATAATTTTATTAAGTATTTTTGAAAAGGTTAGTTTAAACGCTTTCCCTTCTGAGAACATGGCAGCATAGTCTAAATTCACTAGATTTCTTGACCTTACAATGAAATGAGACTTGAAAAAGGCTGTTCTACACGCAAAAGCGTAGAACAGCAAGCCATACTTTGTTGGTAAGATCCCGTTTTCAAGCTCCAATCGTTCCATTTCCCTTTCAAATTTCTCGATTGTTCCTTTAGCGCAGTAATCGCTAACAATAAACAGAAGGTCCACATCACTTGTTTCTTTGCAATAGTCTCCCTTGGCAACTCCACCAAAGACGTAAACAGACAATAGATCACGCTGAAACGTACCCGTAGCTAGATTCAATGCGTTGACAATGAAAGCTTGGACTTTAGGAGAAACTTTCTCAGTCATACTTGAACCTCTCTTTCTGGTCTTAATTGATGATCCTTATAATTCTTTATAAGCTGAAAAAGATAAGAAAGATAAGAGTGTATAAGTAGACAATTGACTGAGGTGCTATTATTGCTGCCGAGTGCTCACTATTCTTCTGGTGTCATAATCTTCTCAATAATGTCAATTCTTGGGTTGATCCCAAAAAACCTTCTCTATTTGTCGCTTATGATAGTACTTTCACTTATTCCAGATTTGGACTTCTTTATGTCTAGGCGTCATCGTGAAGTCATCACACACTCAGTTATTTTCTGGGCAATTATTGTCTCAGCTACTGTAGTAGCTAGACCAGAGTATTGGATTGCTGCTCCACCCATATTTTGTCATCTATTTCTAGATTCCTTTGATTGGGGTGTGACTGTTTTTTTCCCATTTTCCCGAAGGAAATTTGGTCTTAAAATATTAAAAGAACAGGAAAGCGACAAGAAATATGGTTTTTTGGAATCTGTAGATATCTATCTATTAAATAGGAAGCTACTATACTTGGAAGGAGTTCTATTGATAATGTCAATAGTTTTGTTGGTAGGTGCAGCATATTGTTCTTAAAGCCTTTCTTTGGAATCAGCTTTATTGCATTTGCGCTTCTTTATTACTATGAATGGCGTGTTGGAAAAGTACGTAGGGTATTTCTCAAGAAAGTTGAGCTTGATCGATTTCTAGAAATGGTAGACCTTTCAATCTCTTCTGTTTCCAGTATGCTTTCGTTTTCCTCTGTTGTGCTTTCGATATGGGCTGGTTTTGGGCTTCTTGCCTCTCCCGATATTATTAGGGTTTATGGTGAAGATATATTTATGATTATTGCGACTGCTGCACTTGGCCTAGTTCTCTTTGCTATAACCTTATATATCTATCACCTATGCCATTTTTTCAGCTTGGAGAACCTTACCGACGAGCAGGAATTAGAGTTGAGAAAGGATTTGTTTATACGGGGCGAGACTTTTTTTGTCTTTGGCACTGCATTCTTTCTCTTGACTTTTGTGTACTCCTTTGTGACTATGAGTGCAGTCCTGTCTCCAAATCTTGAATGTCTTATCGTAGTTGTCACCTTTGGTATATCCGCTATAATTCTATTGGTTCTTTTGGCTATCAGAAAGCTTTGGTATTTTGTAAATCTCTTCAGACGTATGTGACAACAAATGAGTTGATGCGTCACTATCACAGTCAAATGCCCAAAATTCTCAAATTTCTTTGCAGATTTCGTCAAATCTGTCCAAAATCGCAACTACGTCAACCTAGGCTGAACCGGATGCCGAACTTCCCGCTCAACTTCAAACCCTAATTTCTCGCCCAGCTCAGAGATCACTTCCTAAGTTTTCATACCCGTACCTCCATACAAAATCCTTCAAACTTACGTATATTCTATGAAAAACTTTGCATAAACTTCGTTTTGAGTTTCATCTGATTTGGCTTTTATGGCTTTCATGAAGCCTTCGAGCATTTCTTTTGTGGCTTTTCCACATTCCGGACTCCAGCATACCGGGCATTTGGCTATGCTATCCATAAGCTCTCCCAAAGCTTCAAGCAATACACCCTTTACAGCCCAAAGAGTAACATACTCCCCGTCTTCACCAGCATACCTCTTAACCCTTATACCCTCTTGTCCCAATAAAAGGTCTAAAACCTCACCAAAATTTGAACACTGAACAGCAAAACGAAACTTCCAACACCACTTAATATTTCCCCCCTCCAAATACACATACCTACCCAACAGCTATTCCCTCCTCAACCACGACTCCAGAATCCAATTAAAAAGTTTTTAAACATTTGCCTATAACGTGCATGCTTTTTAAACGAGATACTTCCAGCAAAAAGTATCAAACAGATGCTTTCCTTATCCTTACAGTTTTTCTAGTTTCTTTTTAAAATTCGTGGTGGTGTGATTGTATTCCACAATAATCTTTGTGATTTCGAGCAAAACCGCACTTATTGGCTTTCTTAACTGTTCCCACTCATTTTTGTCTTCTACTATTTTAGGGTTGTGAAGCCAATCCCAAACTTTATCTCTAACGCTGGCAGGCAATTTTACAATCCTTTCAGGGGCAGGTTGATTAACTGGTCTTATTGCTATTCCCTGCATAACTTTTCGCCACTCCACGTTCGGAGAAACAGCACGAATTAAAACATCCAACATGTCTTCGTCAACACCAAAACTTTTTGTATACAGCGCGCTGAGATCGTCATTTTCCAGAGACATTTGCGTCAGAATCTCGAGAATACTGCCCTCTACGTCCCCAAACTTAACAGTTTTATAACCCTTAAAATAATAGCCAAGCCTCATCAGCGCCACGTCAATTGAGATTTCAGTCAGCAATTCAATAAGCGAATCCACAATCTCCTCATCACCCATTTCAACCCAAAAACGCATAATTAACCGCCCATCAGAACCCAACGTGCAAAACACCTCATTCTCAGGAATAGCCCCACTCAACTCAAACTCAACACCATCTAACAACATAAACCTCTTGGGCACCCTCATGTCATTAACCCAAAATAACAGATTCAAACCTCTTCCTTTTAAACTTTATAAAAAATCTTTTTAAAAACGCCTCCAATAGGATTTCAGAAACAAAATTGGGGCGCTAACATTAAAATAGAGTCATATTTTTATACAAAACGTAGATAGGTGTAGAAAATATCTACATTTCGTATTTAAGCCATAAAATAAGCGGTGCAGGTCGCATTGAGTTGTTTGAATAGAGTGCATGCATGAATCATTGCGTTTGATCTTTTTGATTTCACTGCAGGGCATAAAGAACCTGTGCGGTTTAATGGTTCTCCGTTTAATACTTTAAATAGTCAGGTTTACGGCAATAATTATCTGGTCTTCAAGTTCATTCATAATTTCAAAGCTTTTTCTACAAGTTCTTTTAATCTTTCTTCTAATTTTGTGTTTTCTGGCGTGCTTTCTCTTGATATCCTTGAGAAGTTTTCTATTTCTAAAGTCTCCAAAAAGCTTGAATAGCTTTAACTTCCTCTAAAACTGCATAAAAATTTTGTGAACGTAAAGGATGTGCCAAAAAGTGTCAAAAATCTTGATCTGATTATATTGTATCCTTGGAGTATTTTCTGTCGCTGAGGGCGCGAGCAAAGAAATCATTTTTACCCATAACGTTCACGGTCATTGAAATAACGATTTTCGGGTCTCTTTAAAGTTTAAAGGGGGAGCTTTTGTCCTCTACGATAAACGTACTCAACTTTTCCCCTCGAACTATCTATATCTAGTAATCCCAACTCCACTTCCGCATCGAGATGCCTTTTTGCAATTTTAGGATCAGCGAGTGACTTATGATAATAAGGGCATTCTTGTGTGAATCGATACAGAGTGAACCGACAAACATCATCCTCCCATTCGCCATACTCCTCATTGCAGATCATATCGGTTATACATTGTTTTTTCGCGTAGTGAATATCTAGGCTTTGGTGTAGCATATAATCCTGACCTCTCATATTTGAATTAAATTAGTTCGGTTTTTAAGATTTTTTCAAAAAATTTTAATGGATAACTGGAAATTTCATTGTCACTTGACAATGGCGAAAAGCCTATTATTACTTTGTGAAACAAGATGCCCGAGCCATATTCTCCAAACAGTCGATCAAATCTTGGCAGTATAAATTTGCAGGTATGGGAAGAGGCTGTCGGAATTTACGAAGGTGTAAGTTCTAGTGGCAATCCCATCCTAAGAATCAAAGGTGAGGATTTAGAGGTTAACATATCTGACTTTCCAATAAATAAACAGTTGAAGAAGCAATTCAATGATTTATCCTTGGGTGACCTCATTGCCATAATCAGAACCGACGACACCCTTGACCGCCTTCAGCCTTTTCTTGTTCGAGTCCTCAAGCGAGGAAAAATTGAAAAGTAACTATGGAGAGCGCTTAAATTGACAGAAAAACCCAACGGACCCTGTCCTTATTGCGGAAGCACACATATCATCAAGAAGGGGTTTGCCAACAGAAAAAATGGTAGAATTCAAGTTTGGGGATGTAAGGACTGTAAGCGACGTTTTTTAGAGATAAAAAGACAAGACGAAAGTACGACTTGCCCAAGAACTTGGTGGAGAGATATCTAACTGAAGTTAAATCGCTAAAGGCGTTAAAAACAGAAGCTTCCATAACAACGTATTATAGAAGTGTTGTTGAGCAAGCAAAGTGCTACCCGGGATGGCGGGATCTATTATATGAGCAAGAGTTTCGCCAAGGGTGGGGCTTTATTTTAGGAGCTGATACAACCTGCTTAAAAATTGGAGGCCGAGCATATTGTTATTTCCATGCCGTGGATATACCGGGAAAAGATCACCTCGCGTACGAAATAATGGAAAAGGAGGACGCTATATCAATTGGAGACGTGTTAAGGACTTTAAGGAACGCCGGATACTATCCTAATTTAGTGGTGACCGATTTAGCTCCAGAGATCTTATCCGCTGTTAGGGAAGTTTTTCCAGATGCAAAAATTCAAGGTTGTCTCTTTCATCTACAACAATGGTTGAACAAGCAATTACCCACGATAAAAAAGCGAATCGATAAGCAAACCCTCCAACTTTGGAATGCCGTTAAGATAAAAATTATGGAAGTAGCCAAGGCGGAAACTATGAATGTACGGCAGCGCCATTTAGCAGAACTTAAGAATATCAAACTTGACGAGGCATCATCAAATGTTGCAAAAACGTTCTTAGAGAATCTCCAGTACTACCATACCTTTCGAGACCTAATTTGGCTTGGCTGTAAACGGGAATACCAATATAATAATTTTTGTGAACGTAGCATCGGAGAAATTAAAGATTTGAAAAGAGAAAAGCGGGGTTTCAAAAGTCTTGAAAACGCAAGAAAGTACACAGAGACTTTTTGGTTCCTAAAAAGAAAGAAAAGAGCAGAAGATCATCCAATAAAAATTACAGAAAAAAAGATCAATACTAAACTTCCGTTATTTAAAAAAGTTACCAACCTTAAAGAACTTTCAGAAGATACAAGTATTAAATTTGAGGTTTTAAAAATGCAAGCAGAGAAAGTCGGATTCAAAGTAATAGAAAACTTGGCATTTTCTTCAGAATGGCTGAAAGAGGCACGTGAAAAACTAGAAAAAGCAAATCCTAAAACCTTGGAAAATGGAATAAAGCTAATCGGAGATGTCCCATGGAGTACCTTCAAGCTTTTGGGCTTCGATATAAAAGTATGCTCTTTAGACCCTTCAAAAATATTACTTCTCCCAATTAATAGGAAAAATATTGACGACCCAAAGTTCTAGGTCGCAAATGGGACAATTCTCGACGTGGTTCTCCAATGGGTCACGGATGAAACAGTTTATTAAAAACCATGTTTCTGGAAAAGAAGCGTCTTTGCTTCTTTTACATCTCCAAGACCTTTCCAAATTGTTCCGCAATCGAGACCTCGGTCATGCTTATTTATTTTTAACTGTGGACTGTTCCATTTCGTGACCTAAAAGTCCTTGATCATAACTTTCTCGTCTTAGATAAACAATTGTTGAGGAGGGAAACCCATTTTGCTTTTATATTTGTCTCGGCTGGTGCTCTTTCTTTAAGAGCTATGTTAGGTCTTAGATGATTGTAGTAGAACCTGTAGCCTTCTATCAATTCTTGGGAACGCGTTTTCATGCCCCTTTTGTTTTTGGTCCAGTTTTTAATTGTGCCGTGTAGTCTTTCGATTCTGTTGTTGTTTTCGGGGGATGCTAGTCCAACATTGCTGATGTGTTCTATTTGTAGGTTTTTTAGCATTTCAAGAGCTCTTGAGTAAGATTTTAAGCCGTCTGTAACAAGTTGCTTTGGATGTTTGCCTGTTTTTTCAATAGCATTTTTTATAACTTCAAATGCCTCTTTTGCGCTTCTGCCCTCTGTGAGGACGGAAGCTATGTGATATCTGGTTTCATAGTCTAGGATGTTCCAGAGATACTTTGCTTTTCCGTTTACTTTAATTATGGTTTCGTCAGCCAGCCATCTATCGCCTATTTCGGATTTTATTTTATCAAATGCCTCATTTAATGTTCTGAC
>Ga0078972_1009147_pt1 | contig 19835 bp, 18 predicted proteins | sample YelNatPaOPGAMG01_FD_67568 | JGI IMG/M metagenome (GOLD analysis project Ga0078972, IMG submission 67568) | Hot spring thermophilic microbial communities from Obsidian Pool, Yellowstone National Park, USA - OP-RAMG-01 (SPADES assembly) (version 2) | ecosystem: Environmental > Aquatic > Thermal...
GAATCCAGCTTTAAAACCCAGATGTCTTCTCCACCTGCTCCGTAAGACCATGTCCATCCTGCCACAATATATCCACCATCTTTTGTCTGCTGGATGGAATAAGCCTCATCCACACCGCTTCCTCCATAGGTATTATCCCAGAGCTTATTTCCATTTGAATCCAGCTTTAAAACCCAGATGTCCCATCCACCTGCTCCGTAAGACGTTGTATATCCTGCCACAATATATCCACCATCTTTTGTCTGCTGGATGGAATTAACGTCATTCGGAGCGGTTGCTCCACATCTCCGCGTGAAGTACTCATTTCCATTTGACCCCAGCTCTGAAACTATGATGTCTCCTTTACCTGTTCCGTAAATGATTCCCCATCCTGCCACAATATATCCACCATCTTGAGTCTGTTGGATGGAACGAGCCCAAGCATAGGTCTTATCCCAGAGCTTATTTCCATTTGAATCCAGCTTTAAAACCCAGAAGTTTCCTTCACCTGCTCCGTAAGACAGTGTCCATCCTGCCACAATATATCCACCATCTTGGGTCTGCTGGATGGAATTAGCCTCATCATTTTTGCTTCCTCCATAGGTCTTATCCCAGAGCTCATTTCCATTTGAATCCAGCTTTAAAACCCAGAAGTCTTCTCCACCTGCTCCGTAAGAGTCTGTCCATCCTGCCACAATATATCCACCATCTTGGGTCTGCTGGATGGAATAAGCCCCATCCCCACCGCTTCCTCCATATGTCCTTGCCCATGTTGATGTTGATGCGCCTTTTTTCAAACTAGTTGATGCGCCTTTTTTCAAACTAAAGGATAATGATAATGCCTGATTAGGTCTAATTTCTATTTCTCTAAATTCCTGCATAAATCCACTCTTCCAGACCAATACCTGATGCTTTCCTGGGTCTAATTGACCAGAATATGTGGTCTTGCCCACGGCTTTGCCATCAATTTTAACCTCCGCGGCTTCAGGAATGGATGTGACCAGAATTTTTCCAGGAAGCCCTGATAGCTCAATAGATATTTCTGTGGTCTGCTGATGATTTATCTCAACAGCTTTTTCAGAAGGGGCATAATCCTTTAGTTCAGCCTTGACCTTATGCTCTCCAGCAAGAACACTCGGAACCTTGACCGGACTTTGACCGATATATTTTCCATCCAGATATATATTTGCTTTGTCCGGATTGGTTTTCACTAATAAAGACCCAACCTGAGGCGCAAGGCTCCGGGTGATTGATGATGTTTGAAAAGCCTGAACCATGACCTCCTCGGTCAAGGGCGCATAACCAGGAGCGATGATGGTTAAAAGATGCTTACCGGATTCAGCGTCAATTGTGAGCGGCGTTTTGCCCTTTTTATCAGCATCTATATAAACATCTGCTCCAGATGGAGAACTGGTAATCACCAGCTTGCCTCTGCCAGGAGGAGGCTGAACCGTGGGGCTTGGTCCCGGACCCGGGGCTCCTGAAGGAATTACTGGTTGCGCCTGCTCTATCTTCTCCCCGAATTTCATCCTTATTTCAAGCGCAACTGAATTTATCAATTGGTCCAGCTCTTCTTCATCACATACCCTTGTTTGTTCTACGCTGAAGTCAATGACTTTTTTCTCAATATCTATTACCCGGAGGTTAATCACATATTTTTGTCCCAGCTTGGCAATGGTTCCAGCAATCAATTTTTGTGCTGGAATGGCTTTTCCAACCTCTATTGGGCATCTGTTCTTATCGCATTTATCGCTTGTTGCAAACACAAGCAGTTTCTCAACTTCTTCAGTCATTTCCAGTTCAACCACCTTGAGAATCTCTGAATTGCTCAGCTTGCTCACTAGAAGAGTGCTCAGCGCCTGCGCAACTGCTTTATCCACATTACTCGCTTTGAGCTGAGACACAGCAACACTGACCTTCTTCTGCTCCTCTGGCTTCTCGGATTTATCCTGGTCCTGGCTGAGCATAAGTCCAGCCAGAATTACCAAGCCACAAAGCATAATAATTTTGTTCCTCATATCTATTTTCCCTCCTGGTCAGTGGTAATTTTAGAGCAAAACTGGTTGAAATGTCAATTTTTGGACCCAGAGCTAGGAGCGGAAACCGGGCAGATGGGCTGGATAGATTTCTCCAAGTTCTGAATAAGTTTTGGGAGGTCGCCTTCTGGAAGGGAAATGGCTTGGTCAAAAATGGTTCTGCCAGTAAGAAGGTCAATAGCCTGGATTGATATTCCTGTTGTGTTTCCAAGTTTAGCTATGGAGCCGGAGATAAGGAATCGGGCGGATTTTCTGGAGGATGCGATCTGGAATTTGTCTCTGATTAGGGATTGAGTAATTTGTTCCTGATAAAAGCTTCCCAATTTTTCCTGGCGCGCGGACTCCGTGCTTTCTTTAAGATATTGGACTAAAATGGCACAGCTTTTCCGGAGGTTGTCCACCCGGCTGAGTTCGGGGTTCAAGTCAGTCATCAGGATTTGCTCATTAAATCCAGGGTATTGTTTAATAATTTTTCCGGTCTCGCTGATCAGGAATCCCTGGGGGACATTGAAGACCACATATCGGCTGAAAATTTTTGCCTCAGGGTCATAAAGAAGCGGGAATTGGATGCTCATCTCAGATTTTGTCCTCTGAGCAAGCTCCAGTTTATTACTGCCATACATTACTCCAAGCACTGCCAGATTATCAGAGTTATCTTTGACGAGTTTATTCAGAACCGGGACTTCCTGCCTGCAGGGCGGGCAATCCAGGGAAAGAAAGCTCAGATAAACCAGTTTTCCGCGGAAATCTTCCAGGCGATAGATTTTGCCATCAGTTGCTGGAAGGGAGAATTCCGGGGCAGGGTCCCCGGTTTGCAAGGACGCGCCTATCAGATATAAAAGAAGCATATATTTGAGTGCGGAGTTAGTCATTTTTTAATAGTTTAACACAGACATTATTTTTATCAAATTTTTCTGCGATTATCAAGCTGTGTGATGTGGCGCATATTCAGAATTTGAATGATATTAGCGCAGTCAGGCAAAATCCTTACGCGCAGAAGCCGAGAATGTGCCTGATTTTCAAATTTCAATTACACGCGCGCTTAAATCTGTAAGGTCAACAATCGCGACAGTTGGCTTTCCTGAAAGATAGCCACAACATTCCCCGGGATTGATTAGGAGTGGCGGATTTAAATCCAGATGGGCTTGATGCAGATGGCCATAAATAACTATGTCAAAATGCTTTGAACCCCTTAGAGCCTCAAGATAAACTGGCTCGTGCATTAAGGCTATTTTCCGAGAAGAAATCTCAAGCTCTATTGGACCTTTTTTTATCTCGCCAATGCCTTGCGCCATTTTAGAAAGGAACAGCAATTCTCCGTCATTATTCCCGAACACGCCGATAAAGGGGATGCCGAAATCCTTGAACACCTTGAGCACAAACGGGGAGCAATAATCACCGCAATGAAGGAATTTTTCACAGCCCTGGTTTTGAAAAATCTCCAGCGCCTTTTTTATATTTGGAATGTGGTCGTGAGAATCAGAGATAATACCTAACTTCATATACTTATTATAAAAAAATTGTTTTTATTCAAAAATATACCTTAGAGGATTAACAGGAACACCGTAAATGCGGACTTCATAATGCAGATGAGGACCAGTAGCTCTGCCAGTTGCGCCCACTGTAGCGATCACCTGTCCTCTTTTCACAGCCTCTCCCTTCTGGACCAGGATTTCAGCGCAGTGCCCGTATCTGGTTGTGATGCCATATCCGTGAGCAATGGTCACCAGGTTTCCATAGCCCTGGTCCCAGCTGGCTTGAATCACTATTCCGCTTGCAGACGCCCGGATCAGAGTTCCAACCGGTGCGGCAATATCTATTCCTTCGTGTATAGCGCGCTCTCCATAAAAAGGACTGAGGCGCTCGCCAAAACCAGATGTGACCCATCCCTGGACAGGCCAGATGCTTGGGGTTGCCATAATCAGCGCCTCATTATCCTCAAGATAAGCGTCCAATTCCTCCAGGCTTAACTCCTGAGTGCCAAGGCTCAAATCCAGTTGGCTCAGCTTTGCCGCGATCTTTTTTATCTGAGAGGCTTGCTCCTGAGGAAGCAGTTGGCTCATTGCAGGAGAATCCACTTCAGGTCCTCCGACCCCAACTTCTGAATTCTGGTTTTGCTCAATGCCGATCGCCAGCCGGATGCGATGGTCAAGCTCATTAATGCGATTAAGCTTATTCTGGACAGAGGTCATCTGCTGACTCAATGCCTTAAATTGAACCTTTAAGTCCTGATTCTCAGCCTCAAGCAATGCCAAATGCTTGCTCTGTCCCAGGCTGACAAAATAAGAGATTCCGAAAAAAAGGAACAGGATTAAACCAGCTCCCCCCAAAATCAGCAGAGCCTTTGCCCTGCGCGAAGTCAATCGTATCCGGTGAACCTTTGCAGTATGGTCCGGAACCAATAAAATGGTGTAATCTTTCAGCTTCAAAATCCTATTTCCCTACTTTCCAAAGTATTGCACGATTTTACAAACCTTGTCAAGTCCCATCCGCCTCTTGCCGCTCGCCGATGGTTTTTCGTCATAGCTCTCCAGTGTTTTGGCTTAAAATCCGAATCAGAAGGAGAACGACTTCAGGCGCAATTCCATAGGAGGATTCCTTATGCGCTAGTTAATCATAAACATAAAGGAGCGGTTAAGTCTGAAGCAGATTATGCTCCCCGCGCTGTTCTACTATAACGAAAACCAGCCCTAATATATTGCATACAAAATACTTTACATAATCTCTAGTTGGCTTAAAGCTTGACAAACGCGATTATCGTAGTTATATATTTATTAAGAGGCAATTGGGAGAGCAGAGGTTGTGTTTGAAAGAGGCGTTTCAATAAGCGGAAGCAGTGGCTGAGGCAGGAGCGGCGCAGAGTGGCTTCATAAGCTGGATCGGAGGGGAAAATGAGTTGCATCTTTTTAAAAGGTGAGAGCCAAAAGTTCTGCACTGCTTATGAAGAGATGATGATTTTGAGCGTGGAGGAGCTGAAGAAGTTTTGCGAGAACCCATATTACCATCTTTGTGCGGTTTATCAGCGTTTTCAAAAGAGCGGAGAAAAAATCCCGATCAAGGAACATAAACAGTATAAATCTTTTGTCGGTGTTTAGAATTAAATTCTATTGAGCAAGCTCCTTTTCCGACGCAACCGCAAATCCATTTTTGATTAATAGCGCGGTGAAAACACCTACTCCACGAATGAGCCTGCCTTTGCTGTAAATGTAATTCACTCCACAGCATGGGCTATTGTCCTTTAGTAAAGCAGTAGTGGCTTGAGAAAGAGAAGCTATTTTCAATGCCTCTCTTGAGCCGTTTATAAATTCGCGCGTAAAATCTCTGCCATCTTTTAAGAGCACTCTTGCTTTTCCAGAAAGGACATCATATCCATCTCCGGCATCTATCTCCGCTGAAGAGCGCGGAATTCCCAGACCAGCTAGTAATTCAGGGCAGACCGGGATCATTATTTTATTTTTCAAATAGTCCAGCGCCCTTACATCGCGCTTGCTTGTGCCGTCATATCTGCAATTGATCCCGACCAGACACGCGCTAACCAGAACTATTTCTTTATCAGCCATTATCTTTTCCGCTTACTATCCTGTAGCTTTGAGCACAAGATGATTCCTTATCAACTTGTCATCCTCTTTCCAGAATTTTTCTGCAGGAATTTTTTATCTCCTCCCTGAGATTTTCCGGCTTCAAAACATCCACCATCTCTCCAAAGCTCATCACCCAGCTTTTGACCTCTTCCATTCCTCTTGCGCAAAAGCGAAGCGTGAGAGACCCGTCCGGATGATTGTGAATTGTCTGGCTCGGATGCCAGATTCGCTCTTTAATCAAATAGCTTATTTGAGGCGCAAACTTCAACTCATACTCTTCTGCTTTCCCGCTACGCATCACCCTAAAACTCTCTGAACTGTATTTCCGAAAATCAAAATCTGATTTCATCTCAAAGGGCTTTTTTGTGGGAAGAGCTTTTTTTATACGGTCAACCAGAAATGTCCTGATCTCCTGATTGAGATGGCAAAACCCGATCAGGTAAAAGCTGTCTCCAAAAATCCAGAGATGATACGGGTCAACCTCTCTTTCTAGTTCACCTCTGTTTGGAGAAAAGTATTCCATCTTCAAAACAGTTTTATCCCGCAAACAGGCAAGGATTGCCTGAATTTGACGCGCCTTTTTCTGATAATTCCTGCGAGTGAATATCTCAACCAAAATATAGCTCTCCAGCTCCCGGAAGTATTCCCGCGCGGATTGTGGCACAACCTCGTCCACCTTTGCCAGAAGTTGTTCAATGGCATCGTGAAAAACAGTTCCTCGCAACTGACTTAAAATCCCCTGGCTCAAATACAGAGCAAGCAATTCGCTGGGACCAAAGCAGAGATGAGAGATAGCTCCTGCAGATTGTGTCAAAAAATACACTGTTCCTTTTTCAGTGCGATCACTTGACACAGGAAACCCGGCATCCTGAAGTGTAATCAGGTCGCGATAAATAGTCCGAACAGAGGTTTTAAATTCAAAAGCCAATTCCTTTGGAGTCATCCCCTGCCTCATCTGCTCCAGCCTTCTCAAAATTTTCCAGTGCCGGAGCATCTGTTCCTGCCTCATCATTCCCTCCTTGGAAAAAATTTTCCCAACATTTTACTTTATTCCTGGAGCCAGTCAAAAAAGGATATTCAGCCTTGACTATTTTTTATTTTTAGAGCCCTGATAAGCCTTTTTGACCCGAATGTCAACAACACTCCTGCTTAATCTGGGAACCAGCCGGTCCAGTATCCTGACTATACGCGTGGCTTTGCCCGGAATGATCTCATATCTTCCTTTTTCAATCCCCAGTAGCGTTTCCTCAGCAACCTGCTCTGCGCTTAAAACCGGGATGGTCTGCGCAAGCAATCTATTCTCGTGGGAGCGACATTTATTTAACGCATCCACCATCGGCGAATCAAATTCCGGAGGGCAGACCAGATGAAACCTGATTTTATGCGGTCGTAGTTCACACCGGAGCGTATGTGTTAATCCAGCAACAGCGTGTTTTGATGAGCAATAAGCTGAATATCCATATACTCCCATCAAGCCAGCCATAGAACAGATATTCACCACCCTGCCCTTTCCTTTTTGCTTAAAATATGGCAGGACAGCCTTGATGCAATGAAGTGTGCCGAAAAAGTTTGTGTCCATTATCTCGTGAAACTTATCCAGGCTCTGGTCTTCAAAACGGCTCTCAGTGATGATGCCAGCAGAATTGATCAGCATATAAGGTATGCCCATTTTTGTAACAATTGCCTGGAAAGTTCTTTCTACTGCCTGAAAATCAGAGACATTGCACGGAAAAATCTCTATCTTCTGCTCCAGAGAAGCGCTCTTTTGCAATTCAGCTTTGACCGAAACGAGCTTTTTCTCGTCTCTTGCAATCAGCGCTAAATGCGCTCCTTTTTTTAAAATCCGCAGTGCCAGCGCCTTGCCCAATCCGCTTGACCCGCCTGTAATGATAACTAATTTTCCCTTGAACATTCTTTATTCTTGGCGCGGACATATTCGTGCCGTAGACGCTCCTGTCCGCTCACCTTATCACTTCGCTGGATATTCCTTTCCAGTGATCTTTTTCCAGAGCTCTCTTCCGTCCTTTTGAGCCACCCGGTTCGCTGTTACCTCGCTCGGCATCAGCGTATTCGCATCCTGCTTCAACGCATAGTCCAGATTCTTCAGCGCTTCCTCTTTATCCCCAAAATAGTTGTAATAAAACCTCGCCTTATAAACATAATTGTCCAGATACCTGGGCTCCTCCTTAATCGCGTCATTGATCAACTGCACAGCCTCGTTCACATCCCATCTCACCATCTCAACCACTACTTTAGGAACACGAGTTAATATCTCAGACCAGAGCCTTCCAGAAGCGCCAAAATAATAATTAGGATCATGGTCAGTGACCCAATCCGAATGCTTTTTAATAGGCAAAAATCCAGCGGCTTGAGCAAAAATACTGCTGAACTCCAGACTCGCGGCTTTATTCACTGCCCACCAGTAATGACCAGCAGGGGTTTCTTTCAGCGCCAGAGACTTCTCAGCCGCGGCTAATCCCTTAGCATAAATCCCCTCCAGAAATTTCTGCTGTTCCTTGGTTTGCTTAGGAAGTTTATCACCATAATTCCAGTAATAGCGGGAAATATCAGACAGGATCATATGATTATTCGGGTCTAGCTTATCAGCCTGCTCCATCAATTCTATACAGCGCTTATAAATCTCAGCGCTTGAATCCGAATGGTCCAAAGCCCACGCCTGGTCAATCAAATTCTGCGCCTCTGGATTTTTTGAAATGGGCTTTTGTAAAGGACCAGCTAAAATCTGCGCGCTCATTAAAATGCAGACCATAAAACCAAAAATCAATGCCCACATAAACTTCTTCATTTTCCTCTCCTTTCTAACCTTAATCTCTATCTTATCTTCATACAATCCTTTAATTCCCGGAGTTCTCCGCACAAACTTTTATCACCATTTATTTTTTAATTATATACCTTCTCCTGATTTTCTCAAAACCAGAATCAGCGCGCAAAAAGTCCTGTTTTCATCCGAGAGCTTGCTTTGAAAAAGGCTTTGATAACTGAAAATTTTAAACCTGAGATTAAGTTCTGGTGGCCAGAGTCGGAATCGAACCGACCACACACGGATTTTCAGTCCGTTGCTCTACCTACTGAGCTATCTGGCCCTCATAAAAATGCAGAATATATTATAAAAAATTTCAAAAAATTGTCAACTCTCCAGCTTTAGGTACCAGGTGAAATACAATATCACGCCCGCAACCAAAGCTGTTCCCAGCCAGAGTCCAGACTGCAGATAAAAGTGCTCCACCAGATACATCGGAGATAAATATAGACCGGTAATGCCAGCGATCGCAATCAAAGTATTAAGCAACAATCGCCATGGCTCCTCTCCAGTCTTTGCTTTTTCTTTCTCATCAATTTGTGCCTGGGTTTTGATCTCTCCCCAGAAACCAAACGGCTTTACCCTGGTGTAAAACGCGAGCAGGGTTCCACGCTCAGTTGGCTTGGTCAGGAGGGAGACCACGATGGATGCTATGAGAGAGCCAGCGCAGATTAGCGGGAAGCTGACATAAACCGGCATTTCTGGCTTAAGCACTGGCAGAAATGAAAGAATTATCCCGCCCATCACTCCAGCGGCATATCCCCATCCATTGATTCTCCACCAGTGCCATCTCAAGACATTAGGCATAATCACTCCCCCTCCCAGCGCCATCATCAGCCATCCCCAGATGCTGGAGATGCTCTCCGCGTTCCAGCCGATTACCATCCCGATAAGCACCACCAAGATAGTGGCAAGATAGCTCATCTGGATAAGGCTTTTTTCAGAGGCGTTCGGACGGATAAATGGTTGCCAGATGTCCCGGACAATATAGGACGCGCCGCTGTTTGCGGTTGCGCTGAATGTTGACATAAATGCGGCAAGCAGTCCAGCAATGATCAATCCGCGCAATCCAGCCGGAAGGAATTTATTTAGCACGGTTGGCATTACCAGTTCTGGGTCAGTTACACTGGCTATTCCTGTCAAAGCAAGGATTGTAATACCAGCGACCATTGCCCAGCGCACCACCAGAAAGAATGGCCAAGCCGCGGCTAGTTTAGCCGCGTCCGAAGGGGTGCGCGCGGCAAGATAGCGCTGAAAATCATAAAGCTGACCGGGTCCGCCAGCATTGAGCAGAATCCCTTTCATAACCCAGGCAATAGTAAGGAATCCAAACATTTCATAATAAGCGTTTTGGGTTCCGTGCAGTTCCGCAATACGCCAGACAGGCTTGATGGATTCCCATCCTGGAGGAATGGCTCTGGCAAGAGCCTCTGGAGAAACCTGAGACCAGCCAATATAGGCGATTATGATCGCGGCAATGGTCAGGATGATGGTCTGGATAACATCTGTAAGCACCACTCCGAAAAGCCCGCCTAAAACCACATAAAGCGTGGTGAAAGCCAGGATAAAGACTCCCCAGGTTTTATAAGCGTGCTCAGTTAGCAGATGTCTGGCAAAAGGCACTTTATCCGCAAATTGCTCAAGCGGAACATACACATTAGCGAACTTGCCTATACCTTCAAATGCATAGCCAATGAATGCCACTGTGGTGATAACTGCCATTAAAGCATAGACCGCACGCGCAGTCCTGCCAGCTGTTGAGTCCCCGAAGCGTGTGATCATCCATTCCGCGGCTGTGAGAACATTACTGCGCCTTACCCAGACCCCCATATACGCCAAGCCAAATGCTGGCAACATTACTCCCCACATCCAGTGATGCCACCAGGACTTCATCCCCAGAAGATACAGCACAGTAACCATCCACATCGTGCCAGTGACATCAAAGGTTGCAACAGAGCCAGAGATGGCAAGTCCTAGCCACGGAATACGCAGGTCTCCTAAAAAATAGGATTTAAGGTTGCGGGAAGACATCCGGGAGAACATCACCCCTGCGACTAAAACTATTACGAAGTAAAGAATAATAACTATTCCGTCAATAACTGCCAAGGTTAAGACCTTTTCCGATATTTATTGAACGCTTCAAACATCGCTAAAATGTTTTCAGTCCGAACCTCTGGAAGGATATTATGCACCTGCTGGAAAACAAACCCGCCTCCTGGAGAAAAAATCCTGACCTGCTCCTCAACCTGCGCAGATACCTCCGAAGGAGTTGCGCCTGGTAAAATCGCTCTTGTGTCGCATCCTCCTCCCCAGAAGCATATCCTGTCCCCGTATTTAGCTTTTAACAATCTGGAGTCCATACCTTTAGCGCTGATCTGAACAGGATTGATCGCATCCACCCCTGCTTCTATTAAATCATTAAGCAAAGGCTCTATGCCTCCGCAACAATGCAACATTACCTTGACATTCGCAAGCTCTTTTGCACGATTCCATAATTTTTTATGATATGGCTTAAAATATCTCTGATACATCTCTCTGGACATAAGAGGACCATTCTGACCTCCAAGGTCATCCCCGAAAAGTATTATGTCTATATAAGGACCAACAGCACAAAGCCACTTTTCAAGATTAGCAAGATACATCTCACATAGAACCTCGGAGAGGCGTAAACACGCATCTGGATAAAGCGCCATATAGGTAAGATAATTAGCCATTCCAAAAAGGAATTGAGGCGCCTCAAACATATTCCCGCCAAATAGACCTATGATGGCGCGGTCTGTTGATTCACGCAGGGATTTTGCGGCCTCAGAAAGCTGTTTAAGACCTTCATCATCCAGCTTAATATGTCCACCTGGAGCAGGCACTCCAGTCCACATAGATTTTTCAAAAACCTCTGGAACGCGAGAAAAATCTTCATTCTGAAAATCGCAATTCAATAGCGGGAAGAATATCTGCTCAAAAAAAGCCGAGCCACGCTTTTGAACCGCAAGGTCAATGCCATCCTCAAGAACAATATAATAATCCTCGCCCCGCTTCTCAATATTTATATAAGCTGGAATTTTGCAAGCAGTGCCATCTGGCAATACCCAGTCCTGCCAATCAGAATCATCTGTCAAAAACGCTCTTCCGAGTTCAATACAATCCACTCCCAGTAAATCAAGAACAGGCTTCTCAACTATGGCAAGCTGTTGAACAAAATCATACACATATATGTTTCCGCTCTTGATGCCCAGAGCCTTCTTCAGCCTCGCGTATGCCATTGCATTTATCCCGGAAGACCTGTGCCCTCCAAAATCCAGAGGCACCATGTCCGGCTCTTTATGCTCTATTGCACAAATAACTCTTTCTCTTGAGTTCATTGTCTTATTTTCCCTGAAAAAATAGTCCTGCAAAACTTTGCATACTTTTCTTAACCTGTCAAGGCAACTCTGGTTTTTCTATACATTTAATCAGAATAAAATAAACATAATGGACAAAATCAGCAAACATATCAGTTTAATTCCGGGCTTGAATCTGGGGAAATATCCTTACTGTCATTCGCTTTTGATTGAGGATGAGACCCGTGTAATCATTGACCCTGCATCTGACCCGGAGTTTCTCAAAAGCCTTGCGCAAGACAAAAAAGTGGATGTTATCATCTTAAGCCACTATCACGAGGACCATTTCTGGTTCAGCTATGTTTTTCCAGAAGCAGAGCTCTGGATTCAGGAACAGGATGCTCCAGCAATGGAAAGCCTGGACCGTCTTCTGGACGAATATCAAATGTATGGAGAGCGCAGAGAGATGTGGCGTAAAATTCTTAAGGAGCATTATCATTATGAGCCTCGTGCAGTATCGCGAAAATTAAAGGAAGGAGAAAAAATCAGTCTGGGAAAAACCGAAATGGTTGTGCTTCATACGCCCGGTCACACGCCCGGTCATTCCTGCTTTGAGTTCCCAAATGAAAAGGTCATTTACCTTGCGGATATAGACCTGACAAAATTTGGTCCCTATTATGGCGACAGAGGCTCTGATATTGACCAGACAATTCAATCAGTGAAAAGGGTTGCTGGAATCAAAGACCGAACCTTTATTGTGAGCCACGAGCACGCGATTTATCATGGCGCTATTGCAAAAGAAGCAGAGCGCTATCTAGCAGTGATTGAGCAAAGAGAAAATCAGCTTTGCGAGCTTTTAAGGAAGCCGAAAACTATTGAGGAAATAGTTGCCGAAAGGATCATTTATAAAAAACCAAGAGAGCCTAAAGACTTCTACGAGTTTGGAGAACAGCAGATGATAAGCAAACATCTTGAGAGATTGCTCAGGACTGAGAGAGTAATAATTGAAAACGACCATTACCAGCTTAAACAATGACCAGCTAGGCTGGCTCATAAACATTTTGTCTTATTGAGTAAGACAGAAATAATGCTAAAATAAATTAAATGAGAATAACGATTTTAGGCTCAGGAACGAGCGTGGGAGTGCCAGTTGCTGGATGTCACTGCAATGTATGCTATTCCAAAGACCGGAGAAACAAACGCACGCGCACCTCAGTTCTGGTATCCATACACGGCAGAAATATCCTGATTGACACGCCTCCAGACCTGCATCAGCAGGTGATTGATAACAAAATTGAAAAAATAGACGCGGTTCTCTACACGCACGACCATGCAGACCATATCTTTGGTCTGGATGAACTCCGGATTTTTAATTTCCAGCAGGAAGCTCCTATCCCGATTTATGGCAGTAAGAAGACCATTTCCCGGATCAAAAAAATTTTTGACTATATCTGGGACAACAAGGCGCCGACCGGAGGGGGCAAGCCATTGATCCATGCACATTTCATCAAAGCCGAGTTGGACATATTCGGGATAAAAATTCAGCCAGTGGAAATCCTTCACGGGGACCAAACCATTCTGGGATTCCGTATTATGGACTTTGCGTATTTAACAGATTGTTCTCAAATCCCGGAAAAAAGCCGGAGCTTGCTTATGAACCTGGATGTATTGATACTGGGTGCGCTCAGGTTCAGACCTCACTCAACGCATCTCTCTTTTTCCCAGGCGCTAGCCGAGATAAAAAGATTAAAACCCAAGCGTGCCATTCTCACTCATTTGAGCCATTCCTTTGACGCCACAGAAGAGGACTACTTCGCTTCCAATAATGTGGAATTAGCTTATGATGGAATGACGATTGAGATTTAGGGCAAAAGATGCGCAAAATTTTAATCATAGATGGCGATTATGAATTTACTAGAATGGTGATCTCCTTTCTGGAGAGCCTCAAGTTTGAGGTTGCTGGCGCAAATAATCTTCAGGAGGCTAGAGCGGAAATAGAAAGGTTCTCTCCAGACCTGGTCCTGCTCAGTCGGGAACTGATCGGAGAATCCGGAAGCCTTGTTCCAGATGGCTTGGACCTTCTTAAGGAGATGAAAACCCATCATCGCTGGAAAAAAATCCCGGTGATATTTTTGGTCAGCGAGGCGAGCGAGAGCGATCTTGAAAAACTGCGCCGTCTCAAACATAAAGCTGATGATTATGCGCGCAAGCCTCTGGAGGACAACGATCTTCTGAGGCGGATAGAGAACTTAATCGGGTTTGATCCAGAAGAAACCAATTCCACATTACGGATGGAGATGGCGAAAATTTCAGAGTCAAAAGCAGATTCTGGGTCTGGAAAGACTGGTCTCCAGAGTGTTGCGGAAAAGGAGTTAAGGGAGCTATTTAGCAGGCTGGGCGAAGAGCTGATTGAGCCGGAGCAGGAGATAGATTTTGCGCTCAATGTGGATGAATTATCAAAAGAGCAGTTGAAGAACGAGCTGGAATTTATTCAGACCCAGGTTCGGGACAAGGCGAAGCAGGACCAGAGGTTAAGGGAGAAATGGAAGAAGAGCATAGAGGCTTTGCGGGAAAAGATGCTAAGGCTGGAGCAGGACAAGGAGAGTATGGAGGAAGAGCTGGATGCGCTGAGGAACGAGATGGAGAGACTGAGACGAAAAAATCAGGAATTGCTTGCTCTTCTCAATCGGGCGCAGAATTTTATTCAGAGTATAGAACAGCTTAAGGACAGGCTGAATCAGGAGACCGAGGCGCTTCACGATTTTCTGCATGACCTGGAGCGGATTCGGCAGAAATAAAAACTGCGCTTGAACAATGGCTTAATCAAAGTAAAATAGGAATCTAAGAAAATGGACAAGGAGAATAAAATGTCAAACTGGTTCAAACTATTGATCATTATATCTGCGATTCTGGTTTTCGGACCGCAGTGCAAGAAGAGCAAGGATGAGAACACCTATTATCGGATCGGCAACAGCGAGATCACGCGGGACGATGTTGATAAGTTCTGGATGAGCCTGCCAGACCAGATGAAGATTGACTATATGGATAAGAAAGGCAGGCAGGAGCTTTTAAACAAGCTGGTTGACCTGGAGTTGTTGTATCAGGAAGCATTAAGACAGAAGCTGGACCAGGACCCTATGATCAAGTTTGAACTGGAAAGAACTCGCAAGAATATCCTGATTGAAAAACTGATGCAAAAGGCAATTAGCCCGGACGACATCTATATTTACTATCAGAACAATTTTGCTCGTCTGGACGCTATTACATTTTCCTCCCAAGCCCAAGCAAACGCAACATACCAGCTTCTCAATAAAGGCGCTGATTTTAAGAGCCTAAAAGCCAGTATCAATCCATCGCAAAAAGACAAGGAACTCGGATACATTAGCCGGGACGATTTGATTGAGCAATATGGAACCGAGGCAAGCTCTGAAGTGTTCCGTCCGGGCAGGAAGACCAAATTTACTCCGGTGGTTAAAACATCTCAGGGATGGGCAATTTTTTATGTGCTGGAAGAGCCAGGCAGTCTGGACCCCAGAGGAGAAAATCTGGTGATGGATAAAATTATCGCTGTGAAGCAGGAAGAGGTTTTTCGCGGGATGATCAATGACCTGAGAAACCGTATCCCTATAAAAGCCAATCAGGAAAACATAGACGCTTTTCTAAAAGTAGGAGAGGACTGGGAGAAAAAGCAGATGGAGCAGAATAAAGAGCAAACTCCTGCTGAATCCATTAAAACCGAGCCGGGAAATACCGCGCCAGTTCCAGGCGAGACAGTTAAGCCTCTGACAGGAACAACTTCTGAATAAACTATGCGCAAAAAAACGCTCTTAATCTGTCTGGCTTTTCTAGTTCTGCTTTTGAGCGCGTGTAAAGGCTGGGAGAAGAAAAAAGAGGTAATCGCATGGGTCAGTGGCGAGCCAATTTATCTAGTGGACTATCAGGAGAATCTGGAAAGGAACTGGAAATCTGGACAGGACTCAGGAGCCAGCGAGCTCAGCTTTCAACTAAAGCTAAAATGCCTGGAGCAGATGATTGAGCAAAAATTGATTCTGAAAGAGGCGCATAGGCTGGGAATAAACACCACCGAACAGGAGTTAAATTCCGAGCTTGAGAAGTTGATAGACCTGAATAACCCCGAGGTTCAGCAGAGCCTAGAGGAAAAAGGGATAAACTGGAAAAAATGGAAAGAGCAGATAAGACAGGACATACTGATCCGCAAAACCATTGACACGGTTTTTAAGCATCAGATTTATTTTTCAGAAAAGGAACTCAGAGACTATTATGAAAAGCATTTGCCAGAGTTGCGACTTCCAGAGAGCGCACGCGTGAGACAGATACTTCTGATGGATGAAGCAGAGGCACGCGAGGTTTTGAAGCAGTTGCAAGCAGGAGCGGATTTCAAGGAGATGGCTCGCAAACACTCAAAAAATCTGGAAGCTGAAAACGGCGGAGACCTGGGATGGGTTACCCGTGGACATCTGCCGGATGTACTGGATGAGTTTATTTTTTCATCAAATCCGGGAACTCTTTCGGGTTTGATTAAATCGCAGTTTGGCTATCATATCTTATTGGTTGAGGAGCGCAGTCCTGCAAGGGAGCCTTCGTTTGAGGAAGCCAAAGAGAGAATTGAGAAAATGCTTACAGAGGAGAGAAAAAAGACTCTTTATCAGAGATGGATTCAGTATCTATGGAAAAGCAACAAGATCAGTATCAATTATCAGTTGCTTTGAATTTTCGGAGGGAAGATAAATGATCAGGAGAATAATTTATTCCGCGATACCAGCTCTGCTGATGTTATCCGCGTCTATTCAAGCAGAGATAGTGGACAGAATCGTGGCAGTGGTCGGGAATCAGGTAATCACGATGAGCGAGTTGGAAAAGGCTTATAATAAGGATGAGCTCGGTCTATTAAAATCCAATAGTCAGATTTCCAGACAGGAATATCTGGAAAAAATGATAGAAAAAATGCTCATTGACCAGGAAGTAAAACGCCAGGGAATAACAGTCAGTGTTCTGGAAGTGGAGCAAGCTATTGAAAAAAAGCGCACACAGCTTGGAATGAGTCCAGAGGATTTTATTCAGACACTCAGAAGACAGGGAATGACCATTGATGAATACAGGGAGCAGGTGAGACAAAATCTTGTTTTAGGAAAACTGGTCTCGCGAGAGGTTAAGTCAGAGATAAATATAACTGACCAGGAAATACAACTATACTATCAAAAGCATCAGGCAGAATTTAAAACCCCGGACAAAATTCATCTTTATCATCTTGTGATTCGCAAAGGCGAAGCCTCGCGTGAAACTATCTCGCGTATCCAGAAGGAATTTGCGCAGGGCACAAGCTTTACCGCACTTGCGAAAAAATACTCTGAGGGCGAGGAGGCGGAAAAAGGAGGAGACCTGGGATGGGTGGAAATGAATGCGCTCAAGCCTGAGCTTGCGCAAATGCTTAAGAATCTGCAGATCAATGAGCTCAGCCCGGTTTACGAGGATGAGGTTGGGTTGCATCTGTTCTGGATTCAGGGAAAAGACCAGGGAACTCAACTTGCACTAGACCAGGTCAGAGACCAGATCAAGCAGATTCTGGAGCGTGAGCAGTTTGACCAGCAATATGAGCTTTGGCTCAAACGGCTCAAGAGCAAAGCTTATATAGAAATAAGGCTATGAAACCTATTTGCATCACTATGGGCGACCCAGCAGGGGTTGGTCCAGAGCTAATCGTCAGCCTGCTGGACCGGCTCAAGCCAGGAAGACATCCTCACCTTATTCTGATCGGAGATGAAATGATCCTGCGCAGAGCCTTTTACCGCTTGGGAGGCTCCCAGGCAAAAGCTTGGCTTAAAACCGCTCAAATTCTTGACCCTCAAAACATCTCCAGCCTGCAACAATTGAATATCCTCAGCCTTAGCCGACTTTCTCCCGACAGGATTTTCGCGGAACGCGGAAGCGCAAAACACGGAAAAGCAAGCTGGGAATATATTGAAGCTGGCGTAAAACTTTGCCACTCAGGAATATGCGATGGAATGATAACTCTGCCAGTGAACAAAGACTCATTGCTCAAAGCTGGATGTCCTTTTCCCGGACACACAGACCTGCTCGCGCATCTGGACCGAAAAGACTCAGTGGTGATGATGATGGTTTTAGAAAAAATCCGGGTGGCTCTGCTCACTCATCATATCCCGCTTCAAGATGTTCCAAAAAAAATTGAACAGGAAAAAATTATCTCTTGCTTAAAAATAATAGACCTTTCGTTGAAAAAAAATTTTGGTATCTCAAATCCTAAAATCGCTGTCCTTGGCTTAAATCCTCACGCTGGAGAACAGGGCAAGCTCGGAGATGAAGAGATAAAAGTGATTGAGCCTGCAGTCAAAAAAGCGCAAGCCAACAACATCAATGCAATCGGTCCAATCCCCGCTGATACCGCGTTCAGCCGTGCAAAAAAACACGAATTTCACGCACTCCTCGCAATGTATCACGACCAGGGAATTGCGCCGCTAAAAGCGCTTGGATTTGAACGCGTGGTAAATGTCACGCTCGGCTTGAGCTTTATCAGAACATCGCCCGGACACGGCACTGCCTATGATATTGCCTGGAAGGGAATAGCAGACCCAAATAGCCTCATCTCAGCCTTCAACCTTGCCAAACGCTTAATCACCACCAGTAGCGCTAAATAGTGCTCTTGGCAAATAGTTTTGGGTATAATTGGAAAAAAGAACGCAAAAATTTTTCAAGAAATCGTAAATTTAATGACCGAAGCACTGGAAAACTACTTGACAGGATTAGCAAAATGCGCTTAACTAGTGTCCAAGAAATTGGGTGCGATACACCTAGGAAAAATACCGTTTGACCCTATAAAGGAGTTTGTTGAAAATGTCAGGAAAAAAGGTTAGTCTTACAGCTGAGGCATACAATAATCGGGGATGGGCTTATGCTCAGAAAGGCGACTTAGACAGTGCTATTGCTGATTTTAATGAAGCGCTGAAAATAAATCCAAAATTTGCTGAGGCATACACTGGTCGGGGAGTGGCTTATGCTAATAAAGGCGACTTAGACAGTGCTATTGCTGATTTTAATGAAGCCCTGAAAATAAATCCAAAATTTGCTGAGGCATACTATAGTCTGGGAAATGCTTATGCTAATAAAGGCGACTTAGACCGGGCTATTGCTGATTTTAATGAAGCCCTGAAAATAAATCCAAAATATGCTGAGGCATACGGTAATCGGGGAGTGGCTTATGCTCTGAAAGGCGACTTAGACAGTGCTATTGCTGATTTTAATGAAGCCCTGGAAATAAATCCAAAATTAGCTGAGGCATACAATAATCGTGGAAATGCTTATTATGATAAAGGCGACTTAGACCGGGCTATTGCTGATTATAATGAAGCCCTGAAAATAAATCCAAAATATGCTGATGCATACTATAATCGGGGATTGGCTTATAAGAAAAAAGGTAATTTAAGCCAGGCAGAGGCTGATTACAAAAAGGCAGTTGAACTTAACCCAGAATTTGCCAAATATCCCTATAAATAACAGAGATATTCTGAATTAAACCCAAGGGTTTTCACCCTTGACAAGGGACTCTGTCCCTTGACCCACTTTTTAAAAAAGAAGGAACTAGTCTCCCCCTTGACAAGGGGTGAACCCTGCACGCAATTTAAAAAATGACAGGATAGCCTGTTTTCGTCAGTTGCAATAAGGTATTGAAATTTAAAATAAAAAATTCCAGAGCAAAAAAGTGTTTGTCCCCACCGAACATGGTCGCAGACCTTGACAGATTTGTTTTTTTATTCAAGCGGTTAGATGCAAAAAATCTGTTCGCCTTAACCGAACAAGGGACGCAGTCCCTTGACAAGGGGCGTGCCCCTTGACCCGTTTTTTAAATCAAACATGGTTAAGAGCATAACTTGTTGATTTTAATGCAAAACAAAGTGTTCGGTCCCGCCGAACAAAGCCTTGAAAAATGCTTTTTCAATCGTATATTATCCAGTGGTTTTTTTGACAGCAATGTTCGCTTTTGACTTAAGTCAGGAGCGACTCATTGGGTTTGCGTTATTGGGACCTCGGCGCAAGAAGCTCACAGAGACAACGATGCACGCTAGAG
>Ga0078972_1006312_pt1 | contig 19829 bp, 24 predicted proteins | sample YelNatPaOPGAMG01_FD_67568 | JGI IMG/M metagenome (GOLD analysis project Ga0078972, IMG submission 67568) | Hot spring thermophilic microbial communities from Obsidian Pool, Yellowstone National Park, USA - OP-RAMG-01 (SPADES assembly) (version 2) | ecosystem: Environmental > Aquatic > Thermal...
GGCAGTTAAGAGGTTGTGTCATAATCCCAATTTGTCATTGCGAGCACCCACTTCACTTTTGTCATTGCGAGCCAGAGGCGAAGCAATCTCATCTTTTTCGTTTATGATTATAAATTTCCCCCTTTATTAAAGGCAATAGAAGGCGAAAAAGGGAGGAGAAGGCAAAATGCAACATTTTTCGGGCAGGCGGAAAAATGTTGCATTACCAAAGATATATCACTCCTCTACCATCCTTAAGGGAAGTTTTCCTGAAGAGCCGTGTGGGGGAAATCTACACGCACGGTTCTGTGAGGGGGTCTATAACCGAAAGGTCGAAATGGCTCCTACTCTACGAAGAATTCCCCTGAAGTATGTCCTTAGAAATTTCAATTTATAGTTGATTTTTTTAAAAATATCTTTATAATTTATTATGAAAATATCTAAATTGGGCTGCCTTGAAATAGATTTTAAAGAAGAGGTTCCAGAGCCACCAACAAAGAAAGAGTTTATGCTCTGGATTGGTCCGGTGATGATGACGGTTGCTCTGGGTCTGGGAACAAGCGAGGTGATTCTTTATCCCCACCTCACTTCCCGTTTTGGTGTAGGCTGGCTCGGTTTGATGGTATTAACCCTGTTTTTACAAACCGTCTGGGCACAGGAACTTGCCCGCTGGACAGTGGTATCAGGTGAACAGGGTGTTATGGGGAACGCAAGAGTTCTATCCCGGCCCGCGGCCATCATTTCTATCAGTCTATTTATGTTTCTCGCCTTTATGCTTCCGGCCTGGGCAACTGCTGCCGCATCCGCATTAAGGGAATTATTAAACTGGCCTGTGGATCTAAGGATTGGTACGGTATTCTGGGCTTATATTACATTTATTTTGGTCTTCGCCGTGGTATTTTTTTCAAACATCGCAAGGAGATATGTAGAACACATTGCCACCTGGTCAACGATTCTTGCCTGGATAATCTTAATCATTGCGGGAATACTTGCCATAAACCCGAATTCATTAGCAAGAATGTTTTCAAGGTTTATTATCTGGCAGGTTCCCAAAGAGATGGATTGGTGGGTTTTAGGTTCAACCCTTGCCTGGGTCGGTGCGGGTCCGACTTTGATCTGGTATACATACTGGATGCGAGACGCAGGCTGGGGAATGTCAAAATACATATCCGCAATTCCGGGATGGTTTGGTAAATCGGCAAATCCTGTTGACCTGGGATTTATTCCTGAGAAAAACGGTGAAAATATCGGTCGGTTAAAGACCTGGATAAGACGTTCCCATTTTGTCTTATGGATTGGCTATTTTCTGGGCAGTCTCTTTACAATATTCATCTTTGTTGGACTTTCCGACTCCATTTTAAGACCCGCTGGACTTGTTCCCAAAGGGTTTGATGTAGTCAAGCATCAGGCACAATTCTTTATCGTCCCTCTTGGCCGAATTGGTTTCTTTCTGTTCTTACTTATGGCCTGGCTTTTATTCTTCAATACCCAGTTGACTACTGCCGAGGCACTGGTGCGTCAGAATGCTGATATTACCTGGAATCTATCGGAAAGGGTGCGCAGATTCTACAGAAATGATATAAAAATGGTTTACTTCCTCTGGTGGTTGATTTATCTTGTAATCTCCTTTGTCCTCATTGGTGTTCAATATTTTGTAAAAGGTGCAAACCCATTTGCTTATGTGACGACTGCAGCAATGCTCTCTTTTATTGCCCTGTTATTTTCAATGTTTGCGACATTTATCGGAACCTTCGTCCTTTATCGCCAGGAGGTAATTGCAAAGGTAAAACCGCATTTAATCTGGAGAATAATCCTGGGTTTGGGCATCGGTCTCCATACTTACATCATCCTTCGTGCACTCGGCTACTTCTTTGGATTCTGGAAATAAAAGAAAAACATCATCAAGGGGATTCTCCCCTTGAAAACTCCTAAATCCCTTTTACAAAAGTGGATATAAAATTGTAGTTGCCCAATTCATTGGGCATTGTCCGATAAATCGGACAACTACATTTATCTTTCCGGATAGTGCTCTAACCGCAGGTTAGGCAAGGGAGCGAAACGACCGAAGCAAATTTTCAAATTCCTATACTTGAACATCATCAAGGGGATTCTCCCTTGTGGTATTGGATTGAAAATCCAGTCCTTAAGATAACTTCGCTTTCGCTCGGTTGAATTCAATCCCAATAATGCCGAGAGGGGGAGTCGAACCCCCACGCGCCTTTCAGCACTGCGGATTTTGAGTCCGCCGCGTCTCCCAGTTCCGCCATCTCGGCGATTTTATAATTATAGTCACAAGAATGGTTTTGTCAACCAATTAAAATCACTTGACTTCAATTGATTTTTGCGTATAATAAAACCTATGAAGACAAAGATTTTGAATAAGAATGAAGTTAAAAGAAAATGGTATCTGGTTGATGCCCGGGATAAGATACTGGGTAGAATGGCAACCAGAATTGCCCGAATTCTTATGGGAAAAGGTAAACCCCAGTACACACCGAATGTTGACTGTGGTGATTTTGTGGTGGTTCTCAATGCGGATAAATTTAAGGTAACGGGTAAAAAGATGGAAGATAAAATATATTATCACCACTCTTTTTACCCCGGCGGACTGAAGAAGATAAATTTAAAACTTCTGTTACAGAAGAATCCAAGGAAGGTAATTTATCATGCGGTGCGGGGGATGTTGCCGGATAATAGACTCAGGGCGAGGATGCTTAAGAGATTAAAAATCTATACTGGTGATGAGCATCCCCATAGGGCGCAAAGACCAGAGGTGATTGAAATATGAAAAGGAGGTTTTTTAATGGGTGAAATAGTCGTTGGTTCTCGAAAGAGGGCTGTAGCAAAGGTAATTTTAACCCCAGGTAAGGGAAGCATTATGGTGAATGGTAAAGAGGCACTTGAATATTTTTGCCGTCAGGATTTGGTTGACATTGTTAATTTACCTTTGATCACGGCGGGTGTTAAGGGTAATTTTGATATTCAGGCAAAGGTAATGGGGGGCGGGGTTTCTGGTCAGGCTGGTGCCTTGAGCCTCGGAATTGCCCGGGCATTGGTTAATTATAATCCAGAATTGAAACCATCTTTAAAGAGTGCCGGACTTTTGCGCAGAGACCCCAGGGAAAAAGAGCGGATGAAATATGGACTGGCAAAGCGGCGCAAACGTTTCCAGTTCTCCAAACGCTGATTGGTGATGGAAAGTGTAATAAAGGAGGTATATTGGAACTTGTTACGATTGAAGAATTGATGTCCACCGGTATCCATTTTGGACACCGCACAAGGCGGTGGAATCCAAAGATGAAAAGATACATCTTTGGTAAGCGAAGTGGTGTCCATATTATAGATTTAAGACAAACTCAGGAGGCAATAAGAAAGGCTTATGAGGCAATTGTGAAGGTTGCGGAGCAGGGAAAGGGTATTCTTTTTGTGGGAACAAAAAAACAGGCAAAAGATGTCATAAAAGAAGAGGCAATAAGGTGTAAGGCATTTTATATCACAGAAAGGTGGCTGGGAGGGTTGCTCACCAATTTTAATGTCCTTTACAATAGAATCCAGCGGCTCCGCGAACTTGAGCAGATGAAAGAGGATGGTCGCTGGGCAATGTTGTCCAAAAAAGAGTTATCCAATCTGGAAAGAGAGTACACGAAACTTTATAAGTATTTTGAAGGTATAAGGGAAATGGACCGCATTCCCGGTCTTATCTTTATCGTTGATGTTGTCAAAGACGAAACTGCCCTGCGTGAGGCACAGAAGGTTAATATTCCGGTTGTTGCAATTGTAGATACAAATGTTGACCCCACTGGAATTACTTATCCAATACCCGGTAACGATGATTCAATCAGGGCGATTGGACTTGTTGCCCGGATCATCGCGGATGCAGTGATTGAAGGCCGAAAGGGGTTTGAGACCGAATAAAAGGAGGTAGGATGGATGCGGAAAAGATAAGAGAATTAAGAGAAAGAACCGGTGCCGGGATTGTTGATTGTAAGGATGCCCTGACTCAAACAAACGGTAATATTGAAATGGCGATAGACCTTTTAAGAAAGAAGGGTCTTGCCCTTGCCGCCAAAAAGTCAGGGAGGATAACGAAAGAAGGGGTGATTGATGCCTATATTCACCCTGGAGACCGACTCGGTGTGCTTGTGGAGGTAAATTGTGAAACCGATTTTGTCGCCCGCAATCAGGACTTTAAGAGGTTTGTGCGCGACATTGCCTTACAGATTGCGGCAAGCGAACCACTCGTGGTAACCCGGGAAGAACTTCCCCAAGAAATTATTGAGCGGGAAAAAGAGATTTATCGCAGTCAAATTCAGGATTTAAAGAAACCTCCTGAGATAATAGAAAAAATCATTGCTGGTAAGATGGAGAAATTTTATAATGCAGTCTGCCTCCTGGAACAGCCGTTTGTAAAAATTCCGGAAAAGACGGTTGGTGATTACTTAAAAGAACAGATCGCCAAGTTTGGTGAAAACATTGTCATCCGGCGGTTTGTTCGGTATAGACTCGGTGAGTAGAAAATCAACAAAATATCGCCGGATAATTCTCAAAATTTCCGGTGAAATCCTTGGTGATAAAGCAGGAAATTTTGACCCCCAAGTTTTTAGTTACCTTGCCAGCGAAATTTTTTCCATTCATAAATTAGGAATAAGAATTGGCGTTGTGATTGGAGGGGGTAATATTATGAGGGGCGGGTTTACTCATTGGTTGAACCGAATTGATGCCGATTTGTGCGGGATGGTCGCCACAATAATAAATGGGATAGTTTTATATTCTCAATTAAAGAAAAAAGGAATTGAGGCATATTTGAGAAGCAATCTTGAAGTAAAAGGGGTTGTGGAAAGATTCAATAAATTGAGCGATAGAGAATTATATGATAAAGGTGCAGTGATGATTTTTGTTGGTGGAACGGGAAGTCCTCTTTTTACAACCGATACCGCGGCCGCAATAAAGGCGAGTGAATTGGATGTGGATTTGCTAATAAAGGGAACGAAGGTTGAAGGGGTCTTTTCTGATGACCCCTTAAAGGTAAAGGGGGCAAAATTTTATCGCCATATAAATTTTAAGGATGTAATTGAAAAAAATTTGAAGATAATGGATACTTCCGCATTTAATATCTGTAAAGAAGCGAATATACCAATCTGCGTTTTTAATTTGATGAAATACCCCTTAAAGAAAGTTGTTCTGGGTGAAAGAATCGGGACGATCATTGATTGACGATAAAACGGAGGTCTTATGATGGAAAAGATTAAAGAAGAGACAAAAACAAAGATGGAAAAATCCATTAATCTTTTGTCCCAGGAACTGGCAAAATTGAGGACAGGCAGGGCATCGCCGGCCCTGCTTGATGGAATAAAAGTAGAATATTACGGCAGTTTTTTACCATTAAACCAGGTAGCAAGCATTACGATTCCTGAGCCGCGTTTGATTGTGATTCAACCCTGGGATAAACAGGCACTTTCCGCCATAGAAAAGGCGATAAACAAAGCGGGTATTGGTTTAACACCCAATAATGATGGCAATGTCATCAGATTGCCTCTGCCACCATTGACTACCGAACGTCGTGAAGAACTTGTAAAGTTAAATCAAAAATTGGGTGAGGAATGTAAGATTGCCATTAGAAATATCAGGCGTGATGCCAATAATGAAATAAAGAAACAGGAGAAGGATAAAAAAATATCTGAAGATGAATCTTTTAAATTACAGGAAACAATCCAGAAGATGACTGATGAGTATATCAAAAAGGTTGATGAAATCTTAAAGAAGAAAGAGAAGGAAATCAGGGAAACATAACTTCACTTTTACCCTTGACAATTTATAATTAGGGAGTATAATATATTTGAGTTATGAAAAAGAAGACCGATATAATACAGAAGCATCACCTGAGACAAAGTCTACTTCCCACTCTAAACTATTATTTAAAACTCTTGGAACTATCCACTATGGAATTAGAAAATTTGATAAATTCAGAACTCAATTCCAATCCCCTTCTTGAGGAGGTTGATTCTGAATTAGAAGAACCCCTGATAAAAGAGGAGAATAAATCTCAGGCAAGCGACGAGTTTAGTATCCTTGACTTTTATGCCGATAGTCCGAACTTTTCTTGTGAAGATGAAAATACTGAGATAGAATATGACCCGCTTGAAAATATACCCACCGAAGATGATAAGTTATATTTCCATCTCTTAAGGCAGGCTGAAAGAAAATTTCAGGGGCGGGATTTGGAGATTGCGGAATTGATAATTTCTAATATTGAAGATGATGGATATCTCGCTGTTTCACCCGAAGAATTGTGTCAGGACAAATACGACATTTGCGAAGTCCAGAAAATCAGAAAAGAGATTCAACTATTTGACCCACCGGGTTGTGCTTGGCGTGAGGTAAAGGAATCACTCCTTGCCCAGTTGGAGAAGATGGGGTATAAGGAGGACTCCCTGGAATATCTTTTAGTGCGTGACTATCTATCACAACTTAAAAATAACAACTACCGAGAAATTTTGAAAAAACTGAATGTTGATGAAAAGAGATTCAACGAGGCAAGGCGGGTGTTGATGAAATTGGAGCCCCGACCAGGACTGAAATATTCTTCATCTACTTCGGGATATATCACTCCGGACTTCATAATCAAATGGCAGGATGATAAACTTGTTGCCCTGGTAAAAGATGATAATATCCCCAGGATAAGAATAAAGGCATCCTATCTTGAAAAGTTGAGAAATCCCCAAAATCTTTCCCCGGGAGAACTTGAATTCATAAAAGAAAAATTACAATCTGCCCGTAATTTAATCTTTGCCATTGAAAAGAGGCATAATACTCTGTCAAAAATAATCAACCATCTCCTAAATTATCAGCGGGACTATTTTTTAAAGGGGCAAAATTATTTAAAGTCAATTACAATGGTTGATTTTGCTAAAAGAATTGGTGTAAGTCCCTCTACTGTATCAAGGGCGATGGCCAATAAATATCTGGAATCGCCCTGCGGTATTCACAAGATGAAATTCTTCTTTAGTGCGCCTTTGGGAAAAACCGATAAAGGATACATTATCAGTAAAATAAGAGATATAATTGAAAGTGAAAACCCGGCAACACCATTTTCCGATTCCCAGATTGCCAAGAAACTTGCCCGTTTGGGGATAATAATTTCCCGCCGGACCGTTACCAAATATCGTGAACAACTCAAAATTCCCCCCCATCAATTAAGAAAGAAATAATATAAATTGCAACTTGATTTTTTCAAGATATTGAGTATAATGGATAAGAATTTAAAAACAAAATGTAAAGAAAGGAGATAAGATGATTACAATGGTGAATTTAAGACACGATGAATTGCCCACCCAGTGGTATAATATTTTACCGGATTTACCCGAACCTTTACCACCACCCCAGGACCCTTCTGACGGTCCATCCCGAATAAATAATCTACCCAATCTTTTGATTGGTGAATGCCTCAAGCAGGAATTTTCCAATGAGCGGTGGATTGATATTCCGGGGGGAATCCTTGATTTGTATCAAAAGGCAGGCCGACCAAGGCCCCTTTTCAGGGCAACAAATCTTGAGAAGAAACTTCAGACCCCGGCCCGTTTATACTACAAGGGAGAATTTTTTAGCCCCACAGGGAGCCATAAGGTAAACACTGCGCTTGCTCAATGCTGGTATGCAAAAAAAGAAGGTTATGAGAAGGTAACAACCGAGACTGGCGCCGGGCAATGGGGGACAGCCCTCTCCTATGCAGCAGCGGTGACGGGATTAAAGTGCATTGTCTTCTGGGTTCGGAGTGTCTATAACTGGAAGAAGGACCGGCTCCAGTTTATGAAACTTCTTGGTGCTGATGTTTATGCATCGCCAAGCCCGGTAACTGAATTTGGCAGGTCATTGTATGAAAAAAATCCAGAGCATGTTGGCTCTTTGGGAATTGCAATCTCTGAAGGGCTTGAGGCTGCCCAAAAAGACCCCAAAGCAATCTATTCGCTCGGTTCGGTTCTAAATCATGTTCTTATGCACCAGACAATCATTGGCCTTGAGGCAAAGAGGCAGTTTGAAATTTTTGATGATTACCCTGATATAATAATCTCCTGCCTTGGTGGGGGGTCAAATTTTGGCGGCTTTGCCCTGCCATTTATGGGTGATGTCCTTACCAAAGGGAAAAAGATAAAATTTATTGCAGCCCAGAGTGAGGCCGCACCAAATCTTCAGGGTAAATATGAATATGATTTTGCCGATTACGCCGAGATGACACCCTTATTAAAGATGTATACACTTGGCCATAAAATTGATATGGCACCAATAAAGGGTGATGGTCTGAGGTATCATGGTTGCTCACCGATAATCAGTCTATTGAGAAACAAGGGCTACATTGATACAGTTGCCTATCCAAAGGATGAGCGGTATGTATTTGAAAGGGCAAAACTTTTTATGGAGACCGAGGGCTGGCTTCCGGCACCGGAGTCTGCATATTCAGTCTGCTGCGCAATTGATGAGGCGCTGAAGTGCCGGGAAAGTGGTGAAAAGAAGGTAATCGCCTTCAATGTCAGCGGCCACGGGTTTCTTGATATTCCGGGATATCGTGAAGTCTTAAAAATTTCATAAAATTACAGACCGCTACTTGCCAACTAAATAAAAGAGAAATAAATAAGGCTGAATGGTTGTTTAAAAGGCATCGGTTAGATATTCATATTCAATTCTTCTTTTTTCCTCTTTTATCCCCAGGACATCAAAATGGACCTCGGTATCCATTGGTAGATTTCTCATCTTCAGCCAGAAAAGGGCAACTTTCCTTATCTTTTCCTGTTTTCTTTTAACAACCGACTCCTGGGGTAAACCATAATCCAGGGTTCTACGAAACTTCACCTCAACAAATCTGAATGTCTTATCTTTTCTTAAGATCAGGTCTATCTCACCATAACGGGTATGAAAATTGCTTTCAACAATGATAAATCCTTGATTTTGGAAAAATTTTCGGGCTAAATCTTCGCCCTTTTTTCCGATAGATTTTTTATTATGGATTTTCAAAGCAGGCGAAAGGTCCGACGATGGATTGGACAGAGCCCGTATTCCTTAATACACTTTCTATGGAGGAGGGTGGGATAACCCTTGTGTCTGTTGAAATGATACTGGGGATATTTTTTATGATAATCAAGCATAATAGAGTCCCTCTTTACCTTTGCCAGAATTGAGGCACAGGCGATCGAGAAACTCAATGAATCACCTTTAATTATTGGAATCTGGGGGAAGGGGAGGTCTTCTATCTTGAGGGCATCAATGAGAACAACATCGGGTTTTATTTTCAGGTTACAGATTGCCTCGCGCATTGCCATTTTTGTGGCATTGAGAATATTGATTTCATCAATTACCTCGGGTTCAACAATCCCAAAAGAGAATGCGAGTGAAGAATCTTGGATTATTTTAAAAAGTTTCTCCCTCTTTTCGGGTTTGAGTTTTTTTGAATCGTTAACCTCGGGATGATGGAAATTTTTGGGCATAATTACCGCCGCCGCAACAACCGGTCCCGCCAGGGGACCACGACCTGCCTCATCACAGCCCGCGATAAAGTTAAACCTTTGCCAGAATTTAAGGTCCACCACTGCCTTCAGTCTTTTCCTCCTTTTCCGATGGAATTTCTTCTTTTTTCTCAGAAGACTGCGGGACGGGTTCTGCGCCTTTTATCTTTTTGGCTCTTTTTGTTCTTAAATAGGTAAGTTTTGCCCTTCTTACCTTGCCCCTTCTTTTTACTTCAATCTTGGCAATTGAAGGCGAATTTAATGGAAAGATTCTTTCCACACCTATACCGGCTGAGACCTTCCGGACTGTAAAAGTCTTTCCCGCACCACTTCCTTTGATTTGAAGAACTACCCCTTGAAATGGAGTGAGGCGTGTTTTATCACCTTCAGTAATCTTTACATAGACCTTAACAAGGTCACCGGGTTTAAAATCCAGACTTTCCTTCATCAAGCACCTCCAGGATCAAATCTAAATCCTCTTTGGACATTGTCAATTTACCCAATAAATCGGGTCTTCTCTTTAAGGTCTTTTTTAGAGACTCCTTTCTTCGCCACCAGGCAATTTTTTTATGGTCACCGCTCCTTAAAACCTGTGGCACTTTGAGTGTTTTATAAGTGGCGGGTCTTGTATAAATATCTGCTGCCAGAAGTCCATTCTGGAGCGAATCGTCCTCCGCGGAATCAATGTTTCCTAAAACATTAGGGAGCAGGCGGGCAACTGCTTCAATTAAGACCAGTGCTGCCACCTCGCCACCAGCAAGGACATAATCCCCAACGGAAATCTCAAGCGGTTTATAGAGAATATTTATTCGTTCATCAATCCCCTTATATCTTCCGCACAGAAGAATTATATGGGGTTGTTTGATTAAATCCTGGACCAATCTCTGGTTCAGGATTTTTCCGGTCGGGGTGAAGTTGATTAACAGAGAATCATTCCTTTTTACTTCTTCTATTGCCCTGGCAATTGGTTCTGGTTTTAAGACCATCCCCGCACCGCCTCCAAATTGATAATCATCAACAGTTCCATCTTCGGTAAAATCCCTCGGATTTGTAATATGGACTTTTATTGCCCCTTTTTCCAGGGCAATTCTTAAGGTTCCACAAGAGAGTGGACCCTTAAAATATTCCGGGAATAGGGAAATAATATCAAAGTGAACTGACACCATAACCAATAAGTTTTGCCCTTCGTTCTCCCTTCTGAAAAAAGGTAAAGTGCGGTTTCATGCAATTCCTTAACAAGAAACATCAGGGTGATGCCCCCTGAAACCCCATCCCTCACCTTTATCCTCTCCCCGTTAAAACGGAGAGAGGGCAGGGGTGAGGGGGATTTTATTCTGTTTTTAATCTGCCTTTATCCGTTTGAATCCAGGGTATCGGATTGAAAATCCAATACCTGAACATACTTCAGGGGCTAAAGCCCCTGAAACCCCCTAAATCTCCCTTATTCCCCTTTTACAAAAGGGGGATATAAAATTGTAGTTGCCCAATTCATTGGGCATTGTCCGATAAATCGGACAACTACATTTATCTTTCCGGATAGTGCTCTAACCGCAGGTTAGGCAAGGGAGCGAAGCGACCGAAGCAATTATTGAAATTCCTATACTTTGTAATATGGTCAGGGTCTGGAAAAAGGCAGGGGTGGCTAATGCGCATTACTCAATGATTTCCAATACCGCGCGTTTTCCTTGTTTCATTGCAGCAGCGGTAATGATGGTGCGAATTGCCTTTGCGGTTCTTCCTTCTTTACCAATTACTTTACCCAGATCTCCTTCGCCGACTCTAAGTTCATATATGATGCTCTTTTCGCCAGCGACCTCTTTAATGTTTACTTTATCTGGATTATCCACAAGACCTTTCACGATGTATTCAATGAGATCCTTCATATGAACCTCCTTTTGATTTTTCTATTAATTTAGCCACCGTATCGGTAGGCTGAGCTCCTTTTGAGACCCAGTATTCAAAGCGATCCCATTTGAGATTGAAATCTTTTTTTCTGGGATCATAATAACCAAGGTTTTCAATGTATTTGCCACCCCTTGCCTTTTTCCCATCAATCGCCACAATCCGATAAAAGGGAACATTCCGCCTTCCCATACGCATTAACCGAATCCTGACCATTGGCAATTATATTCAAATAATAAAGATTGTCAATATAGAAGTTTAAATCATAAGAAATTCCATAAAAGACTTAAGCCTTAATCGTTGACAGACCACCCTTTTTGAATATAATTGAAAGGTTTATGATTCAGGGGACCGAAGACGCCCGCTATGCCTTTGTCAATGGTATTATCCGTGCCAGGGAGGCGAAGTTATTAAAAAAGAATCACTTTGAGCGTCTGATAAATGCAGACCCTGCAAGTTTCAATGCGATACTTGCCGATTCTGCATATAGCGACCACAACCTCCCTGAGTCCTTAAACAAGGTGGAAAGAGAAGAGAGGAGTTTTTTCAATAAATATTGCCTCCATATTGAGGCAAGGCGATGTCTTGAATGGCCAGAGGCAATTCATAATCTGAAAGTAAATTTGAAAAACGGTCCTAAAGAGTTATTATATCCTTGTTCAATGGATGAAATAGAGTCCTGGGAAGATTTAAAGATGGTGATTGGAGATTATATGAAGCATAAAGATAATTTTCTCCTCGGCACCAGTCTTGATAGAGTCCTCTGTTCAAAACTTCGCGAGAATGCAAAATTTTCAGAGTTTTTTTTGAAATTCTATGAACTCTATTTTGACCTGGAAAATATTCGTTCCTTTTTCCGGGTAAGGCAGTTTGAAAATCCAGAACAGATTTTTGAACAGGTCTTCATAGAATATGGCACAATCCCCAAGGAAAAGTTCTTGGAGGTCTTACACAAAGACAATGAGGCAGTTGTGAGGTCATTCCGTAGCACACCTTATGAAATCCTGATTGAGCAGGCAATTGAATCCTTCAAAGATGGAGTTTCATTTTTAACCCTGGAAAAACTGATTGAGGAAAAAAGACTTAATTTTTTGAAACAGGCAAGATTCTATACCTTTGGCGTGGAGCCGCTTTTTGGTTATTACCATTTCAAAATGGCTGAAGTGAAGTCTTTGCGCCAGATATATATTGGTAAAATTCACAATATCCCTGCCTCTCAGATTGAAAAGAGCATACCGGATGTCTGGTAGATACTATGGCAAGTAATATTGCAGTTGTGGGAAGGAAGGAGGACATTCTTCCATTTTTAGCAGCCGGAGTAGAGGTGTGTTACATAAAGGAAGGTGAGTCAGAAAAGGTCGTTACTGAACTTATTAAAAAAGGAATGAAGGTAATCTTCTTTTCTGAAGAATTTCTACCTGAACTTGAAGAACTTATGAAACACTACCAATCAGAAACATTCCCCTGCCTTGTTCCATTCTTTAGTGGTCGGGCAAGAACAAAATTGGGAATTGAAAGGACCAGAAGGATGATTAAAAAGGCAGCGGGAGCTGATATTTTTATAGAGGGAGTATAATGCAGCCTGAGATTGTCAAGGTTTCTGGGCCCCTCGTTATTGCCCGGGGGATGAGCGGGGCAAAGATGTATGATGTGGTCCGGGTGAGTGAGGAGAAACTGGTTGGTGAAATTATCGGTCTTTCCGGAGACCAGGCATCAATTCAGGTTTATGAGAATACATCAGGTATTGGCCCTGGAGACCCGGTCTTTCTAACCAACCAGCCTCTCTATGTGGAACTCGGCCCGGGGCTTGTTGAATCAATCTATGATGGGATACAAAGGCCACTGGATATAATCAGGGAACGGGCTGGTGAACTTATTACGAGAGGGATGGAAGTCCCGGCACTCAATCGGGAAAGGGAATGGGATTTTGAGCCCTTAAAGAAAGAGGGGGAATTAGTTGGCCCTGGTGATATAATCGGTCAGGTCAGGGAGACGAGTCTGGTAACGCATAAGATTATGGTGCCACCTGATTTAAGAGGGAAGATTGTAAAGATAAAGGGAGGAAGATTCAGGGTGAATGATACAGTTTGCGTCCTTAAAAATGAAGATGGGGAAAGAGAATTAACCCTCTTTCATCGCTGGCCCGTGCGTCAGCCCAGACCATACAGAAAGAGACTTTCCCCAAGTTTTATCTTAAGCACCGGACAGAGGGTGATTGATACATTCTTTCCTATTGCCAAGGGTGGAACGGCCTGCTGTCCTGGTCCATTTGGTTCGGGAAAGACCGTTATCCAGCATCAACTTGCCAAATGGGCTGATGCCGAGATTATTATCTATGTGGGTTGTGGAGAACGGGGAAATGAAATGACCGATGTCTTATTGGAATTTCCCGAACTGAAAGATCCCAAGAGTGGTGAACCACTTATGAAGCGAACCATATTGATTGCCAATACCTCAAATATGCCGGTTGCAGCAAGGGAGGCCTCGGTCTATACCGGAATTACCATTGCCGAATATTTTCGCGATATGGGATATTCTGTAGCATTGATGGCCGACTCCACATCAAGATGGGCGGAGGCAATGAGGGAAATTTCAGGAAGGCTTGAAGAGATGCCCGGTGAGGAAGGCTATCCAGCCTATCTTGGGGCGCGGGTCAGTTCATTTTATGAAAGGGCGGGCCGGGTTATTACCCTTGGCGAACCAGAGCGGGAAGGTGCCTTGAGTGTGATTGGCGCAGTTTCACCGCCCGGTGGCGACCTTTCTGACCCGGTTGTTCAGGCGACATTAAGGGTGGTGAAGGTCTTCTGGAGTCTTGAAGACCGACTCGCATATCAGAGACACTTTCCGGCAATCAGTTGGTTAAATTCATATTCATTATACCTTGATGACCTGCGCGATGACCTTAATAATGTTGCCCCAGGTTATGCCGAACTTTCCAAAGAGGCAATGCGATTATTAGAGCAGGAGGCGGAATTGCAGGAGATTGTCCGGCTCATCGGCGTTGATGCCCTCTCACCCGAGGACCAATTGATTCTTGAGGGTGCCCGCTCAATCAGGGAAGATTTTTTACACCAGAATGCCTTTCATGAAATTGATACATATACATCACTAAAAAAGCAATACAAGATGCTGGATGTCTGCCTCTATTATTTTAATGAGGCAAGGTCAGCATTAAAGGAAGGTGTTGCTTTGTCAAGCATCCTGAAGATGGAAATTCGTGAGAAGATTGCCCGGATGAAATATATCCAGGAATCTGAACTTGATAAAATTGATAAATTGAGAGATGAGATAAAACTTGAGTTTAAGAAACTTATTGAAAAAAGCACACAGGAAAGATTATGATAAAAGAATATAGTAGCATAAAATCAGTGAGTGGACCACTCCTTCTGGTGGAGGGAGTAGAGGGTGCAAAATATGAGGAACTTGTTGAAATCTTTACTGCCCGTGGAGAAAAGAAGAGGGGGAGGATTTTAGAGGTGAATGAGGACCGGGCACTGGTTCAGGTCTTTGAGGGTTCAAGTGGAATTGATATTGCCAATTGTCGGGTGAGATTTTTAGGTCGGACATTAAAGATTGGTGTTTCAAAAGATATGCTGGGCAGAATATTTGATGGACTCGGAAGGCCGAGGGATGGTGGTCCTGAGATTGTGCCTGAAGTTTTGCTTGATATAAACGGGGCGCCGATAAATCCTACGGCCCGTGATTATCCAAATGAATTTATTCAGACTGGAATTTCCTCCATAGATGGCATAAATACCCTGGTTCGTGGCCAGAAGTTGCCGATATTCTCAGGCTCTGGACTTCCCCATAATAGACTTGCTGCCCAGATTGTGCGTCAGGCAAAGGTTTTACAGAGCGAGGAAAGTTTCGGAATTGTCTTTGGGGCAATGGGCATTACCTTTGAAGAGGCAAACTTCTTTATCCGGGATTTTACGAACTCCGGGGCACTGGAAAGGGTCATCTTATTCTTAAACCTTGCTGACGACCCGGCAATTGAGAGAATCTCCACACCCCGAGTGGTTCTTACCGTTGCTGAATATCTGGCATTCACAAAGGGGATGCATATCCTTGTAATTCTTTCGGATATGACAAATTATGCCGAGGCATTGAGGGAGATTTCCGCGGCAAGGAAGGAAATTCCTGGTCGCAGGGGTTATCCCGGTTATTTATATACCGATTTGGCATCAATCTATGAGAGGTCAGGAAGGATAAGGGGAAAGAAGGGTTCAATTACCTTAATTCCAATCCTCACTATGCCTGAAGATGATAAGACCCATCCCATTCCCGACCTCACCGGTTATATTACAGAGGGGCAGATTATTCTTTCCCGGGGATTGTATAGAAAGAAGATCAATCCGCCGGTTGATGTAATGCAATCTCTATCCCGGTTAAAGGATAAGGGAATTGGAAAGGGTAAGACAAGGGAAGACCATGCGGACCTGTTCAATCAGTTGATTGCCTGTTATTCAAGGGGAAAAGAGGCACAGGAACTTTCTGTAATCCTTGGTGAGGCAGCACTTTCCGAGATTGATAAGATATTCTTGAAGTTTGCCGAAGTTTTTGAACAGGAATATATCAATCAGGGAGAGTATGAAGATAGAACAATAGAAAAGACCCTTGACCTGGGATGGAAACTTTTAAGAATGGTCCCCAGGTCTGAAATGAAGAGGGTAAGGGAGGAGTATCTAAAAAGATATTACGACAATGAGACTTGATATTCCGCCAACCCGAATGCAACTTTTAAACATAAAGCGGCGTCTGGCTGTTGCCCGAAGGGGACATAAGTTGTTAAAGGACAAACAGGATGAATTGATGCGAAAGATTTTAGAGTTGATATACAAAATCCGCAATTTGAGGTTGGAGATAGAAAAGGAACTTGAACTTGCCTATGCGAAGTTTCATTTTGCTTCCAGCAAACAGGCACCATTCACCACCGAGGAGGCACTCTTAGGTTCCCAGAAGGAGATTGATATAGAGTGGACAACGGAAAGAATTTTGAATTTGAGGATTCCCAAATTTAAAAAAAAGATAACGGGGAGAATGATTGGTTATGGATTTCTTTATACAAGTGGTGACCTTGACCTTGCCCTGATGCAGATTGACCGCCTCTTAGAAAGACTAATTGAACTTGCGGAAATAGAAAAGACACTGGAGATTTTATCCATTGAAATAGAAAAGACCCGACGCCGGGTAAATGCCCTGGAGTTTATTCTCATTCCTTCAATTGAGGAGACGATTAGATTCATAAATCTTAAACTTTCCGAGATTGAAAGGTCTGATTTAACCAGGCTTATGAGGGTAAAGGAAATTTTAAAGGAGTAGACATTGGGTATAATTGAAGAGATCAAGGATGCCGAGGCAAGAGCCGAAGAAATAAAGCGAAAAGCCGAAAAAGAAGGGCAGGAACTTTTGGAGAAGACAAAACAGGAATATCAGGAGAAACTTGAGAACTTGAAGAAAAAAAAGGAAGAATTATACAATAATGAATTAAAGAAGGTAAATCAATTGATTGCAGAGATGAAAGAGGAGATAAGAAGAGATTATGAGGAGAGGATAACAGAACTTAAGACAAAAGCCAGGAAAAACAGAAATAATGGTCTGAAAAAGGCAATGGAGGAAATTTTGAAATGGCCGTCGTTCCGGTCCAGAAAGTAGTAATCGTAGTCCTGAAACAATTTAAAGAAGAGTTCCTATCCAGACTCCAGCAGGCAGGAATTATTCACATCACCGAATTAAAGGAATCCGGTAGTCAAGCCTCGCCTCTCATTGAAAGGTTGAATGAGGCAATTGCGCATCTTTCTACATATAGAAAAAAGAGTCCACTTGAAGCATTTGTGAATCTCAAGGACCAGTTGACATTGAAAGAATTTGTAGAGACTGGTCGTTCCTATGATTTTCAAAAATTGCTCCAGAAGTTCAGCGAAAATAGAAAAGAGCAGGAAGAAATTCGGAATCGGATTCTCGTTCTGAAAAATTTAATCTCTATCCTACAACCCTGGGCACCTATGGGTTATTCAATCAAGCAGTTAAGAGATTTCAAGACTGTTCAGGCAATCCCGGTGATAATCCGTCTTGAAGAAAACTACAAAAAGATTTTAGAAGAAATTAAAAATCTTCCCAATTCCTTTGAAAGGGTTAACCTTTTCAATCAAAAAATTTACGGAATTTTCTTTGTGAGAAATGATGACCTTGCGGGTTTAAGAAAAATTCTTATTGAAAATGGTGCCGAGATTGTAGAACTACCCGATTTTGATGAAAAACCAGCCGATTTAATAAAAAAATTCAATTACGAGATTGAAGAGATGGAAAAGAATCTAAAAGATTTGGAGGAAACTGAAAAGAAACTATCGCGGGAGGTCTTTAATTTGAGGGTTGTCTATGACCACTACTACAATGAACTCAAAAAAGAGGAAATACTTACCCGTCTGCCCGAGACAAATACTACAGTTTGTATAATTGGCTGGGTAAAAAAGAAGGATTTGAAGAAGTTGGAAGAGATTATAAATGAGCAGGGTTTTGCAGTTTATGAAAAGACAGCCCCCGAACCTGATGAAAAACCACCGGTGGCAATTGAGAATTCCTGGTGGAATAGAGCCTACGAGATGCTGGTGAGGCTCTATAGTATGCCCGAAAATAAAGAACTTGACCCGACTCCATTCATTGCCCTGTTCTTTCCAGTCTTTTTTGCCCTCTGTCTGACCGATGCTATATATGGCGTATTTTTGAGTTTGTTTTCCCTTTTTTTGATGAGAAAAGTGAAGGGTGATAAAAGTCTTTTGTGGATTCTCTTTTCCGGCGGCATTGTCACAATCTTTACCGGGAGTATCGTGGGAGGCTGGGCCGGTGACCTCTTTGACCTCATTGGAATTACCTTTTTAAAGAATTTAAAGAATCAACTTATGCTCTTTGACCCTTTAAAAGACCCTATGCCATTTTTTTATATCTCTATTGCCCTTGGCTATATCCATGTAATGATGGGTGTCTTTCTTGAGGTTTATGATGACCTGCGTAATGGTGAATATGCCCGGGCGATATTTGAAAATCTAACCTGGTTTGTTCTCATACTCTGTCTCCCGGCATATTTATTAGTCTTAAAGATAACGCTATTAAAAATTTTAATATTATTATCAATTGTGGGAATTGTCCTCTTTTCCAATCGCACCGGTTTTGTGCCGGTCATTGACCAGATATTGTGGAGTCTTTGCCTCTTTTTGGGTTTGGGTATTTTGACGAAACTCCTTCCTTCGGAATTTAAGTATCCGGTTTTGATTCTTTTTTTAATTGAAATGGTCCGTTTTAAATATAGCAAAAAAATTTTTTTGAGAGCGGCCTGGGGTCTTTATAATCTCTATGGAATTACCTCATTTTTAAGTAACATTCTTTCCTATGTGAGATTGATGGCACTGGGAATGGTGACCGGAGGTATTGCGATGACCGTGAATAAAATTGCCTGGATGGTGGTCAAAATTCCGGTGCTTGGTCTGTTTCTTGCGATTCTTATTTTAATCGGTGGCCATTCATTTAACATTGTGATAAATAGTCTGGGCGGATTTATCCATACAATGCGGTTGCATTACATTGAATTCTTTGGTAGATTCTATGCTGGTGGTGGTAAGATGTTCAGACCATTTGGTATGGAGACAAAATATGTGGAAGTTAAGTGAATTCGTGAAATGTGAAAAAATCTTTAAAAGTGTTTTCCAATCCTTATCCGGATGGGGAGTTGATTGGGCATCCGGGGTGTGATTTGGCCGCAAGGATTAAGGGCGTCAATGAAGAGGGTAAAATACCTAAATTCCAAAATGCCTAAATACCTAAAAATGAAATTATTGACATTAGAAATTTTCGTATTAAAATATAACATAGGTAATTTATGAGAAAGATATGTTTGTATTCGCGCATCGTAATGCGTATTTGTCAAATATGTTGGTTTTTAGTTATCGCATTTGTTTTTTCAGATGCGCAAAATTTTGTAAATGATTACCGCAATAAATATGAGATTGCTTCGCTTTGCGAGGGTTGTCGACCAAAGGTCGGACCTTCGTCCCAACTAATTGGGGCTTGCAATGACGAAGTGGCGTTTGACTCATTACCACCAAGGATGAGAGGGTTTGGTGATGAGCACTACTTCCAGGCCTTTATCAAGCCGAAACAAAGGGATTCGTTGAATGTCCGTTGTGTTGGTCGTTGGCCCTTTGGTCCTGGATTTGAGGTTTATGGGAATTCTGCTACCAATATTTTATGTTTTGGGGCTGGTTCAGGAGTTTTAGTCTTTGATATTAGTGACCCTGGTAATCCCGTGCGATTAAGTCAGATTGCGGTAAATGGCTTGATAATGCAAATCTATATTAAAGATAGTTTATTATTTGTTGCCAGTTATGGTGATGGGATTGAGGTATTTAATCTTGCCAATCCATCTTTACCTGTAAAGATTTCGCAAATCAATATTCCGGC
>Ga0078972_1009152_pt1 | contig 19828 bp, 25 predicted proteins | sample YelNatPaOPGAMG01_FD_67568 | JGI IMG/M metagenome (GOLD analysis project Ga0078972, IMG submission 67568) | Hot spring thermophilic microbial communities from Obsidian Pool, Yellowstone National Park, USA - OP-RAMG-01 (SPADES assembly) (version 2) | ecosystem: Environmental > Aquatic > Thermal...
AGATAATGAGGAAACATCCTGAATATGGGTATAACATGCTTAAGAAGGTTGATTTTCTTTTACCTGCTTTAGAGATTCCTCTTTATCATCATGAAAAATGGGATGGTTCAGGATATCCGAAAGGCTTAAAAGGAGATGAAATACCTCTTCCTGCAAGGATATTTGCTGTGGTTGATGTATGGGATGCTTTGACCAATGAAAGACCTTATAGACCTCCTTGGAGCAAAGAAAAGGCTCTTGAATATATTATTTCTCAATCAGGTAAACACTTTGATCCGGAGGTTGTTAAGGTCTTTTTAGAAGTTATAAAGGAATATTTATAGCTCTTGACATCTTTAAAAAGTTCATTATATTTTAATTAGCTTTTTTAAGATCGCGGGGTAGAGCAGCCTGGTAGCTCGTCGGGCTCATAACCCGGAGGTCGTGGGTTCAAATCCCACCCCCGCAACCAATTTTTTTCTCTGAGAAATAATTAAATTCTAAGTATATTCTCAAAATCTTACTTAAAGGATTTTAAACTAAGAATTTTTAGAAAAATTTAATTATAAAGGTGCTTTAGTGGGTGAATTAGAGAGAATAAAAAGGCAGATCTTAAGGCAACTCGTTAAAAAACCTTCTACTTTCTGGGAATTAATAAATTATCAAGATTCACATATAGTTACTTTCTTACAAGCTATCAAAGAATTACTTAAAGAGAATCTTATAATATATGAAAAGCCTTTTTTTCGAATAAATAATAATTTAAATGTGCCTCCTTATAAAAATCCTGGATGTCTTATGTGTTCTCCTTTTACTGAAGATACTTTTTGGAAAAATATTTTAGACAAATTTTTAGAATTAGTTAAAGATAGACCTCTTCCTACAAGTGATTTTGATCAAGGATTTATAAAACCAGAAGATACCTTAAAAAGGACTGCTTTTATTTATAAAAGGGGAGATCTTGAGGATTCAGAAATTTTTATACTGGGTGATGATGATCTCATTTCTTTAAGTATGGCTCTTACAAAGCTTCCTAAAAGAATTGTCGTGGTAGAAATTGATGAAAGAATTAATAAATTTATCAAAGAAAAGGCTAAAGAAATAAGATATGAAAATATAGAAGTTTATAATTATAATGTTATTTATGAGCTTCCAGAGGAGTTAAAGGGTAAATTTGACATATTTGTGACTGATCCAGTAGAAACTGAAAAGGGTCTAAAGTTATTTATTAGCAGATGTATTAGTGCTCTAAAAGGTAAGGGGTCAGCAGGATATATGGGATTTACTCATAGAGAGGCATCTCTAAGAAAATGGTATGATTTTGAAAAATTTCTTCTTGATTCTGGATTCGTCATTACTGATATTTTAAGAGATTTTACTACCTATCCAGAAAAGGAAAATCAATGGGAAGATTTTTATCGCACCTATAGAATCATGAAAGAATTTGATTTGGATTTACCAAATGTGGATTGGTATAAATCTTGTTTTATAAGATTTGAGGTAGTTGAGGGACCAAAAATACTAAATATACCCATGCCTAAGGATTTAGAGGAATTATATTTTGATGAAGAAGCCTGGGCTACACCTCTTCCTTCTTTTTTAGAAAAAAAGGAGGGGTAAACCATGGCTTACACAACCTCAGATTTTAAAAAAGGCTTAAAGATTGAATGGGAAGGTAAATTGTATGAAATTTTAGATTTTCAACATGTAAAAGTCTCTAAAAATCAACCTACTGTAAGAACAAAATTAAAAGATCTTGCTACTGGTAGAGTTTTAGAGGTAAATTTTAGAGCTGGAGAGCGTTTTGAAAAGCCGGATTTTCAAGAAAAGGAAATGCAATATTTATATAAAGAAGGAGATCAATATGTTTTTATGGATTTAGAAGATTATGACCAAGTTTATATAAAAGAGGAAGATGTAGGAGAAGCATCAAAATATTTAAAAGAAAATTTAAATGTATATGTTTTATATCATAAAGGGAAAGTGGTAAGTATAGAACTTCCTAATGTAGTTGAATTAAAAGTAATAGAAACTGAGCCTGGAGTTAAGGGAGATACAGTAGGAACCGCAACTAAACCTGCAAAACTTGAAACAGGACTTGTAATTCAAGTTCCTCTTTTTATAAATGAGGGAGATATAATAAAAGTTGATACAAGAACAGGAAAATATTTAGAAAGAGCTGGTTAATAAGCTTTTTTAAAATATTTTTAAATGGTTTATTACATAAGAGCTAAAAGCTATTATAGATATGCATTAGATTTATTCAAAGATTTTTCTAAAATAAAAGGAAATCCTTCTGAACTTCAAAAAAAAGCTAAAGAAATTTTTAATTTAGGATTAAAAGCTGTCTGGGCACTTTCTTATGTATTTTCTCCTGAAAAGCCTCCTGAATTTGAAGAGCTCTGGAGAAAAACTGTAGAATCTTTAGACCCAGATGATGTAGGAAAATTAGAAAAAATTAAAAATGTTATTTTTTTTGAAAAACCTGAAGAAGAAAAAATTATAGAAAATATTAGGCTTTTTTTAGAAATCATCAAAAAGGTATTACAACCTATTCTTTAAAAATTCAATTTTTATCTTTTAAATTCATTATTTGCATAAACTCTGAAAAGTGATATTATAAAAAAATCTTATGGAAAAAGCAAAAATTCAGGAATATTTAAAGGTATTAGCTTGTCCTAAATGTAAAGGAGATTTAATTTATAAAATATGGAATGAGAAAGAGGGATTTTATTGTAAAAAATGCGAACTTTTTTATCCTATAGAGGAAGATATTCCTATAATGCTTATAGAAGAAGCTATCCCTCTTTCAGAAAAAAATGAGTCATCCTAAAAGTCCACCTCCACAACTTTATTTTGTTGCTATTACAGGTAAAGATTTAGATTTATGGGAAAAGGCTCTTGATCTTTTAAAACCTGAACTTGGCTCCCCTATCTTTCAATCTAAAATTTATGATTTTTCATCTTTTACTTCTTATTATGCTAAGGAAATGGGAGAAAACTTAAAAAAGGGAATTTATTTTTTCGAAAAATTAAAGCCTCCTGAATATTTAATTGACCTTAAATATAAATGTTACGAAATTGAGAAGAATTTTGCTGATTCTTTAGGAAATAGAAGAATTAATTTAGATCCAGGTTATTTAGGTCTTTCAAAAGTAGTTCTTTCAACTTTTAAAGACTATGCTCATAGAATATATTTAGGTAAAGGTGTTTATGCTGAAGTTACTCTAATTTATAGAAATAAGACCTATATAGAACTTCCTTGGACTTATCCAGATTATAAACAACCTAAAATTATAGAAATCTTTAATAAGGTAAGAGCTTGGTATAAGGAAAATTTAAATGTTAATTGATCATTTAGGAAGAAAGATTGAATATTTAAGGGTTTCTGTAACAGATAGGTGCAATTTTAAATGTATATATTGTTTTACTCATCAAAATTGGAAATGGCTTCCTCATGAAGAAATATTAAGATTTGAAGAAATAGAAAGTATAGCAAAGGTTTTTGCTAAATTGGGTGGGAAAAGAATAAGATTAACAGGTGGAGAACCTCTTTTAAGAAAAAATATAGAATATTTGGTAGAAAAACTTTCCCAAATTCCTGAAATAGAAGACCTAAGTCTTACTACAAATGGCTCTTTTTTAGAAACTCTTGGCGAAAAACTTAAAAAAGCAGGATTAAAAAGAATAAACATAAGTTTAGATACTTTAAATAAAGAAAAATTTGAAAAACTTACAGGAACTTCTGAATTTGAAAAAGTTCTTAGAAGTATTGATATAGCTTTGGAATTGGGATTTAATCCTGTAAAAATAAACACTGTAGTAATAAGAGGTTTTAATGAAGATGAGATTTTAGACCTTGCTAAGCTTACTTTAGAAAAACCCGTTGAAGTTAGATTTATAGAATTTATGCCCATAGGAAAAAATAGCTTATGGAATGAAAAACACGTTGTTACTATAAAAGAAATAAAAGAGGTTTTAGAAAGTTTTTCTGAACTAATTCCTGATTCTTCTTTTGGTGGGGGACCAGCTAAAGTTTTTAGATGGAAAGAAGCAAAAGGAAAAATTGGGTTAATTTCTCCTATTTCTGAACATTTTTGTCATAAATGTAATAGATTAAGAATTACTGCAGATGGAAGATTAAGACCTTGCCTTTTTTCTGATAAGGAGATAGATTTAAAACCTATTTTAAGAAAAGGTGAAGGAACTTTGGAAGAGGCTTTTTCTTTAGCCTTAAAAATAAAACCCTCTGAACATAATTTAAATTTTACTTTAAAACCTATGAGAGCTATCGGGGGATAGATGTATAAAAAGGAAAACACAAAAGGTATTTGGTTAAGTTTAGGAACTCTAAAAAAGGGATTTCCAGACCAAGCTCTTAAACTAAATAAACCTTTGCTTAAAGGAAATTATGTCCTTGCGAAATTACCAGACGGAAGAAAAGAAGTTTTTATTTTAACAGAAAATTCTTATAAATTACCTTTTAATGTAGAAGGTATCCCTTTTGTTATTAGAAAAGCAACCTTTAAGGAGATTAAAGAGTATGAGAAAAAATTAGAAATAGAAGAAAAGGGGAAAGAATTTTGTTTACAATTTGCAAAAGATCTTGGGATAGAAATGAATTTGGTAAGAGTTGATTGTTTCTTTAATAGAAGCAAAATTATCTTTTATTACACCGCAGAAGGAAGGATAGATTTTAGACAATTAGTAAAAGAGCTTGCAAGGGCTTTGAGAATGAGGATTGAAATGAGACAAATCGGGGTCAGAAATGAAACTGCTCTTATAGGAGGAATAGGATATTGTGGAAAAGAATTTTGTTGTGCCAAATTTTTAAGACAATTTATCCCACTTTCTATTAGAATGGCAAAAGAACAGGGACTTATTTTAGACCCTAATAAAATCTCCGGTCCCTGCGGAAGACTTTTATGTTGTTTGGCTTATGAAGAAGATATTTACAAAGAGTTTTTACAGGATTTACCTAAAATAGGGAACAAAATAAAAATTAATGGAGAGCCCTATAAAATTTTAAAATACAATATTTTCCAAAAGGTAGCCTATTTAGAAAATAAAGAAGGACAAATAATTCAAATTCCAGTTTCCCAAATAAAGACTTTAATAGAGGAAGAAACTGAAGAGGTAATGGAGGAAGAGAAATTAAAAGAACTTGATGAAGGGTAAAAAAAATGATGAGGATATACCTTACTACACCAATTTACTATGTTAATGCTTATCCCCATTTGGGGCATGCTTATACTACAATTTTAGTAGATTCCTTAGCACGCTTTTATCTTTTAAAGGGTTGGAAAGTTTTCTTTCTTACAGGAACAGATGAGCACGGAGATAAAATCCAAAAATCTGCAAAAGATAAGGGAAAAGAACCTCATGTCTTTGTAGATGAAATAAGTTTAGCTTTTAAAAATACTTGGGACTACTTTGGAATAATCTACAATAAGTTTATTAGAACAACCTCTCAGGAACATAAAAAAGTTGTTCAATATATTTTACAAAAACTTTATGAAAAAGGAGAAATATACCTTGACGAATATGAGGGGCTTTATTGTATTGGTTGTGAGAGATTTTTAACTTCAAAAGAACTTGATGAAGAAGGAAAATGCAAAGATCATAAAATTTATCCACAACATATAAAAGAAAAAAATTATTTTTTTAATTTAGAAAAATATAGAGCTTGGTTAAGGGATTATATTTCTAAAAATGATTTAATTTATCCAGAATTTTATAAAGAGGAAGTTTTAAATATGCTTGAAGAAGAACTTCCACCCCTTTGTATTTCCCGTCCTAAGGCAAGACTTTCTTGGGGAATAGAGCTTCCCTTTGATTCTAATTATGTAACTTATGTATGGTTTGATGCTTTAATTAATTATCTTTCTGGAATAGGCTATCCTGAAAATCCAGAATGGGAAGATTGGTGGATAAATGCCCATCATTTTATTGCAAAAGATATTTTAAGACCCCATGCTATTTATTGGCCCATTATGCTTAAAGCAATGGAACTTCCTATTTATAAAAAACTTCTTGTGCATGGATATTGGTTAGTTGATAAATTAAAAATGTCTAAATCCTTAGGCAATATTATTGAGCCTATTGAGATTGCTAAAAAATTTGGGAAGGATCAGTTAAGATACTTTCTTTTAAGAGAAATGGCATTTGGCTATGACGCAGACTTTAATATTTCTTCTTTTATAACGAAAATAAATGCAGATTTAGCTAATGATTACGGAAATCTAATTTATCGCACCCTTAATCTGGTTGAAAAATATTTCGAAAGTAAAGTCCCCTCTTTAGATGAGCTAAAAGATATAGATAAAGAATTTTTAGAAGAAGTAAAGTCTGCACTTATAGAATATGAAAAATATTTTTCTCAATTTCTTTTTTATAAAGCTTTAGAAAGACTTTGGGAAGCTATAAGAAGAGGAAATGTTTATATAGATAGGACTACTCCTTGGAGTGAAATAAAAAAGAAAAATGAAAAAAGGGCTGGAACTATTATAAGAGTGCTTTTAGAAAGTATTAAAAGTTTTGCAATTGCTCTTTACCCAGTTATGCCTGAAACCTCTAAAATTCTTTTAAATAACCTATCTTTAAGCGAAAATGAGATTAGTTGGGAAAATGTTTTTAGATTTGATTTACTTAAAACTGGAGCTCAAATAAGCAAAGGAAAACCTTTATATCCAAGAATTGAAAAGATACCTGAGATTTCTTAACCTGGAGGCCAACCCATTGTTCTTCCTGCTAAGACATGGAAATGAAGATGAAATATGGTCTGACCAGCTTCTTCCTTACAATTAACAACTACTCTATATCCTCTTTCATCAAAACCAATGTCTTTAGCAATTTTATTTATCACTAAATAAATATGCCCTATAAGCTCTTTATCTTCCTCTGTTACTTCTAAAAGTGTAGAGATATGTTTCTTAGGAACAACCAATATATGATAAGGTGCTTGAGGATTAATATCATGAAAAGCAACTACTTTTTCATCTTCATAAACAATGTTAGAAGCAATTTCTTTATTAACAATTTTACAGAATATACAGCTCATAGTAATTCTCCTACAATTTTTATTGTATTATAAGGTTGTAGCCTGTAAAATAAAGAGGGACAGAACTCCGATTTTTGTAGGCTTTTAAGCTTTCAAAGGAGCCTGTCCCTCAAAAAAAAATTTTAAAAATTAAAAAAAATAAAGTCAAGAAAAATTTAAAAAGAAAGATTCCATCTAAATCCAATTATAAATCCTTCTTTATCTTTTTCTTCGCTACTTTTTTTATAATTATCTTTCATGTATTGAAAATCTAAAGTTAAATCAGATTTTAGCTTCTCATAGGAAAATAGATTAAATTTTGCATAAGCCTCAACAGCATGTGTATTAGAAATATCTGCTTTATCAGCTCCATCTAAATAGGCATATCCAATACCTATTTCATTTCCCTCTCTACCAAGAAAGCAGAAAGGTATATTAAAGCCTGCTGAAATGTAATAATCATAATTAACTTGGGTATCATCATCCTCCCAAGCACCAAGTAAGAAAAATCCGATTGGATTTTTACTAAAGGGATTTTTAATAAATCCAAGATCTTGGTCAATTACTACCCCTAAACCATAGCGAGAATCTTTACCATTTCCATCTCTTTTATAAAAATCATCGCTTGTATACCATCCAAATATTTTATAATTTCCTTCTCCCCATTTTGATTTTAAATTATATCCAAGTTGAAGAGCATAATATTGATAAAAACCTTCTTTTGCTTCTTCTCCTTGCGGAGTTCCTATTTCAGTTTTGGTTGTCATTCCGAGGGCTCTTAAACTAAAGGGACCTTTTGTTAATTCTGCAACTATTCCTAAATCATAACTTGGAGGTGTAAAATCAGCTGGTGGGTCTACAAAAACCTCATTCATAAATTGAGTAATTTCATCATCAGCAAAACGATTGTCAGCAATGTATTTTGTTGCATCTATAATTCCTGCAGTAATTTTTAAAGAAGTGTCATTGCTAAAATTAAAAGTATGGGCGTACCACAGTTCTAAAATATTATCTTGCTGTTTATGTCCATTTATATTTTTTACATCATCTTCTAAATCATCAGCATTAGGCATAAGTATAAAAGGAGAAACATCTTTCAGCCCATTTCCACTTGCAAAGCTTCCAAGAACATAAAATTCATTATTTTCAGTGGGTTTAAAGCTTAACCCAAGGTCAATTGCCCCTGAGCCTCTATTTTTACTTTTAATATTTGATCCATCTAACCATTGATAAACTATAGTAGAAGTCCCTTCAAAGGATAATTTTTCATTTACTTCAAAACCCCATCCCGGAAGTGCCTGAGCACTAATCAATGTTAATCCACTTAATATAACAGCTAAATCCCTTTTTCTCATTTTTTCCACCTCCTCTTTATGTTTTTAAAAAAATTTTTCACACATATTAATATGTAATTAAAACTTTTGCAACAATATAATTAAAAAATTTTAAAAAATTAATCTTGCAAACTGATAAACCAAAAAAGATACTATCCAAGCGGTTGTTAAAGTAACAAGTATGATCTGCAAAACAAATTTAAAGGTCCCTGCCTCAGTCTTAACCGCTGCTGCATAAACCATGCAAGGAAAATAAAGAAGAGTAAAAACCATAAAAGATAAGGCTGAAGCAGGGGTAAATCTTTTTTGAAGCTCGGGTAAAATTCCCACACCTTCCTCTGGTACTTCTGCAGAAATACTAACCACCCTAAAAGAAGAAACTAAATTAAGCCCAGCCTCTTTGGTTTTTTCAACAAAGGTCAAAATCAAATCTTTTAGGTCATCTTTAAAAGATAAGCTCTTTTCTTCGCTTTTTTCTTCTTTTCCTCCTCCGTATATCTGAGCCATCGTTGAAACAACTACTTCTTTTGCAGGAAATCCTGTTAACAAGCTTGCACTACTTGCCCAATCCCCAAATCCAAGAGGTTTAAAAACCGGAGAGATTACGTGTCCCAGTTTACCTAAAACTGAATCTTCAGGTTTTTCGGGCTTCCAAGGAAGGTTTAACGCCATCCATACGATAATATTAAAAGCTAAAATCCAAGTTCCTGCTTTTATTATAAAATGTCTTAGTTTTAGCCAGGTATGAATAGCAAGGTTTTTGAGCGTAGGTACACGATAAGGTGGAAGTTCCATGATAAAGGGAGCACCAATTCCTTTAAAATAAGTTTTATGAAGAATAATTGCTATAGTAAGGGCTACTATGATACCAAGTACATAAAGAAAAAGTAATACTTCTGCTGAATAAGATGCAAAAAAGGCAGAAACAAATAAGGCATAAACAGGAAGTCTTGCTCCACAAGACATAAAAGGTATTACAAACATAGTAAGTTTCCTTTCATGCTCTTGTTCCATAGTTCTACAAGCATAAACTGAGGGCACATTACAACCAAACCCCATAAGTAAAGGTATAAAAGCCTTTCCTTGAAGCCCAAAAGAACGCATAATCCTATCCATAAGAAAGGCTGCTCTTGCCATGTATCCTGTAGCTTCAAGAAAGGTTATCATAAGCATTATCATTCCGATTATAGGAATGAAAGATAATACCGTTCCTACCCCTCCTACGATACCATCAAGTACAAGAGAACTCAACCAATCTGCTGCACCAAGGGAAGAAAGTCCAGCCTCTATCCATTTCTTAAAAATCTCATTTATAGCCTTATCTAAAAAATCTATATAAGGATTTGCCACATCAAATGCAATTTTAAAGGCAATCCACATAATTAAGAGAAAAAGAGGTATACCTAAGACCCTATTTAAAACAATTTTATCAATCTTTTCTGTAAGGGTTTCTCTACGAATTTCAGGACGTTGAAGAACCTTTTTTGTAACTCCTGTTGCTAAACCATATCTTATATCAAGAAGATAATCACTAAGCCCTACCTCATGAACAGTTTTTATATGACTACTTATGTTTTCTATCTCCTTTTTATCAAACTTAAGTCCTAATTTGTTTATTAATTCATCATCTCCTTCTAAAATCTTAAAAATTACACCTAAACTAATTCTTTCTAAATCTGGATTAAAAGCTTTAAGATGAAATACAACTTTTTCTATCAAGTTTTCTAAATCCTCTCCATAAGGGAGCCTCTTAGGAACAAGCTTTTTCTCGAAAACTTCAACCAAAGCCTCCTTAAGTTCCTCAATTCCTTGCTCTTTTACTGCAACTGTTGGAACAGCTCTTACTTCAAGAATCTGCTCTAAAAGTGGTATATCAACCTTATATCCGAGCCTTTTTGCTTCATCAAACATATTTAAAGCAAGCACTAAAGGCTTTTCAAGCTCCATAAGCTGAACTACAAAATAAAGATTTCTCTCAAGATTGGTGGTATCAACCACACATAAAATAACATCATAATCCTCAAGAAAAAGAAAGTCCCTGGCAATAGCTTCATCAATGCTGTAAGGAGTTAGACTATAGGCACCGGGTAAATCAATAAAATGGAGAGTATATTCTTTATAGGAAAGTTTCGCTTCTTTCTTTTCAACAGTTACTCCTGGCCAGTTACCAACCTGAAGTTTGGCTTTAGCAATAGCATTTATCAAACTTGATTTACCTGTGTTTGGATTTCCTACTACTGCTATTTTTATTTCTTTCATGATAACACCTCCACTTCAATTAATTCTGCTTCTTTTTTTCTTATGGATAGATGATACCCTCTAACTACTACGTCAACAGGGTCTGCAAGAGGAGCAACCCTAACAATCTGAAGTTCAACTCCAGGAGTTATCCCCATTTCTTTTAAGCGCTGTTTTACCAAAGGTGGACCTTCTACAGAAAGTACTTTTACTTTTTGTCCAATTTTTGATTCTGAAAGTTTTGGCATTTCCTCGACCACCTCCTGTAAATTTTTTATATTAATCCTAAATAAGCTTTTATTTTTTGTTCTATGTTAAGAAAGGCTTCTACTACCTTTGGGTCAAATTGAGAGCCTGCACCTTTTTTTAATTCCTCTAAGGCTAAATCAAAACTTAGAGGTTCTCGGTAAGGGCGTCTATCTATCATAGCTGAAAAAGCATCAGCCACAGCTATAATCCTTGCAGAAAGAGGTATTTCTCTTTTTCTAAGTCCATAAGGATAGCCCTTACCATCCCATCTTTCATGGTGATAAAGTATCATTTCTATTACCCCACCTTTTCCTTGAAAAATTTTAATATTTTCAAAGCATTTTGCTCCAACAACTGGATGTTGTTTGACTAATTGCCATTCTTCCTTGGTTAAAGGTCCTGGCTTTTTTAAAATACTGTCAGGCAAGGAAAACTTTCCTACATCATGGAGATGCCCTCCAATGTGAATTAGGTCTGCAACCTTTGGAGGTAGCCCTAATTCTAAAGCAAGCATATAACTAAAAACTGCCACCTTCTCAGAATGATCTTTAGTAAAAGGATCTCTATTTTCCATAAGGTTGACCAAAACTTCACAAATTTGATGTACCGTAATCATCAAAGTTTTACATCTCTCAAGTTGGCAACAAAGCTCTTCAATTTCAAAATCATAAAAATGTTGTCTAATTAACATAGGACTACTCCTTACAACTAAATACTAAATTTTTACCAAGCCGTTTAGCCTGATAAAGGGCTTTATCAGTTATTTCAATAAGTTTTTCTAAAGGTCTAATAGGAGGAGCTCCACAAACTCCAAAGCTTAAAGTAACTCTTAACCCTTGGTCTTGCCAATAGATGGTATGGTCAAATATTTTCCTTCTTATACGTTCTGCTATGAGTTTTCCTAAATCGATGGTGGTATTTTTTAAAAACAAAGCAAATTCTTCCCCACCCCACCGAATAGCAAAGTCAGTTTTTCTAAGGCAGTTTTTAATAATTTGGGCAATCTCTTTTAAAACTTGGTCTCCTGCTTGATGCCCAAAGGTGTCATTAATTTTTTTAAAATTATCTATATCTGCCAAAACAAAACAATAAGGAGGATTAATTAATTCTCTCTTTAGTAAATTTTCAGCAAATTGCCGGGTTAAAAGCCCTGTTAATTGGTCAAATCTGGCAAAATCTCTTAAAATCTCATAAGAAGATTTTAGGGGTCTTACTAAAATCTGCTTAAGGATACCTCTCTCTAAAGCAATCCTGCTTTCATCAATTTTAACCACCATACGCTCTCCTGAGAGATCTTGATGAATGACCTCTAAAATAGTTCCCTCTTGGATTCCAATACTTTTTAGTCTCAAGCTTAGATCAAAATCGGAAATACAAATCACCTCAACCGGCTCTTCTAAAGGAATTTCAGATAAAGGGTAAAGGGGAAATTTACCACATTTTCGAATGCTCATCCTTTTACCCTCTTTTTATTACTTTTATTCCCATAGCTACCCTTCTGCTTAGAGCTATAAAAGTTTCTCCTACTTTAAGAAGCATAGGATTACCGGGTCTGTTTTGTTTTACTTCAACTATTTGCCCAGGTTTTAATCCCATAGAACTTATCCTTTGGCAAAACCTTCTTCTCCTTCTAAAACAATGCCCCCAACCACCCCAACCTCCTGGACCACCCCAAAATTCAGCCTCTAAACTTAGATCAGGAAGAGAATAAATTTCCCCTACCTCTCCCTCTCTTAAAAGTCCTAAAGGAACTATTTCGTTTCCCTTTCCAGACATCTTCCCTCCTGTAATTTGTTTTGCATTTCATTTTCAATTGAAATTGAAATTTTATTTGAATTTTTAATTTCGTCAATAATCTTTTTTATTTCACAGAGACCTTTTTTATGGCAAAAGATGCATTTTGTTTTATCAATCATTTTTGCTATATTAACGAGCTCATGGGACACACAACCAGTGATTACAATTATATAATCTGCTGAATTAAGAGTATGAAATGCATAAGGGCACCACTTATTAATAAATTTAAGTTTAACACCAATCTTTTTAGAGTATTGTTCTAATTGGTTTTTAAATCGGTCATGTCCTCCTAAAACTGCAACAGTCATAAAATACCTCCTGCAATTTTTAAGGGGCGGATAGAAGTTTTTTACTCCTATCCGCCTCTTTTTAAAAATTATTTAACTTCTTCCTCGCATGCGCCATGTTCTCCAGCATGTGGTTCTTCTGTTGGGGCTGTCAAAGGAGAAGCAAGTTCTCCAGCTTTAACCGCATTCAATACATCTTGAACTTTTATTTTCGGTCCTGGATAAACCTTAACTTCTGCATCCCTAAGCATGTTAAAAGGTCTTGGACCGATAAGTTCAACCACAACCGCTTTAACTCCCTTTTTAATAAGAGTATCAGCTAAGGTCACCCCTCTTCCGGCTGGAAGGTTCCTTGCAGTATTTTCCATCACCTCTACTTCTCCAGTTTCTGTATCATAAATAAAATAATGGGTAGCAGTAGCAAAATGGCGAGCATAAGCTGCATCAACGGAATTTCCTAAGGCTGCAATTGCTACTTTCATAACCCACCTCCTTTTTAATTTTGAATTTGATTTTCAATTTTAATTATATAAATTTTTTTGTCAAGAGGTTTTTTTAAAATTTTTCTAAAAATTTTCATGTACAAACTTTTTTGAACAATAAATCTGTTGACAATTTTCAATAAAGACTTAGTATATTATTTACAGTATCAGATAAAATATCTGAAAGGAGGGATAGAAGGGATGAAAATAAAAATGGTTATACATGGAATAGCAATGGATCCTCTATCAAATAGTCCGGTTATGCTTCTAAAAGAAGTTGACGGAGATAGAATTCTTCCTATTTGGATAGGAGTTTTAGAGGCAACTTCTATTGCTGCAAAACTTGAAAATATTCAATTTCCAAGACCTTTAACTCATGATTTAATGAAAAACATTTTTGATTTTTTAGGTGTAAAGATTCCAAAAATAGAAATCGTAGATCTTAGGGAAAATACTTACTATGCTATTATCACCCTTAGTATCGAAGGAAAAACTTATGATATTGACGCAAGACCAAGCGATGCAGTTGCTCTTGCCTTAAGAACAGGAGCTGAAATATTTGTAAATGAAGAGGTATTACAAAAAAGTCAACTCTATACTGAAACTCCTTCAACTGAAAAAGAAGGAGAAATGGTTGTGGCTACTGAGGAAGAAAAAGAGAAACTTAAAGAAATTTTGGAAAATCTTGATCCTAAGCTTTTCAAATACAAAATGTAATTTAATTTTCAATGATAGATTTTCATTGCCATTCAACCTTTAGTGATGGTGAACTTATTCCTGCTGAAATATGGAGAAGAGTAAAAGTTTTAGGATATTCAGCTATAGCTATTACAGATCATGCAGATCATTCCAATTTTGAATTTATTATTAAAAGCTTATTAAAAATAAAAAATGTATTTCAAGGCTTAAAGCCTCGGCTTATTGTAGGAATAGAGTTAACCCATGTCCCTCCAGAATTTATTCCAGAACTTATAAAAGATTCAAGAAAATGCGGAGCAGAAATTGTAGTAGTTCACGGAGAAACAATTGTAGAACCAGTTGCAGAGGGTACTAACCTTTCGGCTATACTTGGAGGAGCAGATATTTTAGCTCATCCCGGGCTTATAAAAGATGAGGAAGTAAAATTAGCTGCTGAAAAGGGAGTATTTTTAGAAATTTCTGGAAGAAAAGGTCATTGTTTCACAAATGGACATGTTGTTTCTCTTGCCAAAAAATATGGTGCCAATTTAATAATTAATTCTGATGCTCATAGCCCTTCTGATCTTTTAACCAAAGAACTTGCTTTAAAAATTGGATTAGGAGCAGGACTTACCTTAGAAGAAATAAAAAAATTATGGGAAATAGCAAAGAAGAAATTCTTGTAAATGAAGCACTTTCAATACTTAAAAATATTTTTAAAGAAAAGGGATATTATGGAAACTGCTTTTTTGAAGAAGGAAACTATCAATTTTCCTATAAAGAAAAACCTTTTAACATCTTCATCCCTTTAATTATTAAATACAATTCTAAACCTTTACTTATAGTAGATTATAAGCCTCAAGAAAATTTAATTCTTTCAGAAAGAGGTATAATTGCTTTAGCAAGAGTTTTCTTTGATCCCCCACCCTACTTTGCTTTAATCACCAATTTAAAAGATTTTGTTTTAATAGATGTATATACTCAAAAAAAGGAAAAGGGAGGAAAAGAAATAATACCAGATTTTTCGGAAATTAAAAAATATGAACCAAAATTAATAAAAAATTTTAATTTAGAAATAGAAAAGAAAATTCTTGCTATTTACTTAAGTGGAGGTTGAAAGGGAGGGGTTTGCAGATTGTAAGTCTGCAAAAATTTAAGCATAAAATCTTTGTCTTAAAGTTTCAAAAATTGCAATAGCTGTAGCAACAGAAACATTTAAACTTTCTATTTTCCCTCTCATAGGAATTTTAGCTAAAAAATCACATTTTTCTAAGATAGTTTTTCTTATACCTCTTCCTTCATTTCCTACAATAAAAACCAAAGGTTTTTTTAAATCTAATTCATATATAGAAATATCAGATTTGTGAGTAAGTCCAATTATCCAAAGATTTTTTTCTTTAAAAAAGGATATAGCATGTTTAAGATTATTCACCTTTGCTATAGGTATATTAAATGCAGAACCAGAGGAAACCTTAATTACAGTCTCATTTATGTCACAGGCTCTTAATTTAGGTATTACTATCCCGTGAACACCTCCTGCATCAGCAGTTCTTATAATAGAGCCTACATTTTGAGGATCCTCTACTTCATCAAGCATAATAACTAAAGGATTTTCCTTTTTATTTTCCCAATTTTTTACAATATCTTCTAAATCTGCGTATATAAACTCACTTATGTATGCTACCACACCTTGGGTATTCGTATTAGGTGAAATTTTAGGAGGTCTGAAATCGGGTTTAGAAATTAATTTTAATGGAATCCCAAATTTTTTAGCTTTTTCAAGTATTTGATATTTTTTACCTGAAAGAGTTATCTTATTTAACCAAATTTCTTCAATAAGTTCTGGATGAGAATTTAAGGCTTCTAAGACTGCATTAACTCCATAAATGGCTTTACTCATAAATTAATGATTTTAAAATATTTTGCCAATTGTTATTTCTAAAGGGTCTACAAAGTTCGGCTTTAATAATTGAAAAAAAATTATCTTTTGCTTTTTCCAAATCGTCATTAACTATGATATAATCAAACCAGCCTGCAAACCTGATTTCTTCTTTTGCCCTTTGAATACGCTCCTTTATTTTATTTTCATCTTCTGTTCCTCTTTTTCTAAGTCTTTTTTCTATTTCTTCTATACTTGGAGGAAGAATAAATATAAAAACTGCAGAATTACCAAAATGGGATTTCATACGAGTTGCTCCAATTACCTCTACATCTAAAATTAGATGTTTGTTTTGGGAAAAAGCCTTTTCTATCTCGCTTTTAGCAGTCCCATAGTAGGTACCAAAAACTTCTACCCATTCCAAAAATTCTCCATTTTTAATCATTTCTAAAAACTTTTCTTTATTTATAAAATAATAATCTTTTCCATTTATTTCATCTTTACGAGGCGGACGAGTTGTGTGAGAAACAGAAATATAAAATTCTTCAGGAGGTAAATATTTAAGAAGGGAGGTTTTACCTGCTCCTGAAGGACCTGTAACAACAATTATTAAAAATTTATTCTTCTGCATCCTTTTCTAATTTTTCTAATGTATCACTCATAAACCTTTGAGCCACTGTTTCGGTCTGAATAGCAGAAAGAATAACATGATTACTATCAGTAATTATTATAGATCTTGTTTTGCGACCTTGAGTAGCATCAATAAGATGTTTAGCCTCTTTTGATTCCTCTTTAAGTCTTTTCATGGGTGCTGAATTTGGATTAACAATAGCGATAATCCTATTAGCTACTACGAAATTTCCAAACCCAATATTAAGTAATTTAAACGGAGTCCCCATATCTCATCCCCTCCTTTAATATATTTAATCTTAAAAGATTTTTTTTTTATTTTAACCAAAAATTTTAAATCAAGTTTTCAATTTGTCAATTTTTCTTTTAATTTCTTAAAATCTTATTTTAAAATGCTATCCCTTACTAAAGTCTTAAAATATCAACTCTTGAAAGTGCCCTTCTTGATAAAGTTTTTAAAAAAATTTTTACGATTATTTTTAAAAAATAAAAAGGGACCCAAAAGCAAATAAAAACTAAATATTATAAACAAATAAAAGGATGGGTTAGAAGCAATTATTGTTAATCCAAGAATAAAAAACACTAAGAAGTAAAAAGCTTGTGCTTTCTTTATTTTAAATTCTTTAAAACTGGGATATTGAATAGGAGAAACTAATAAATAAGCTACAAGGTAAGTTAAAATTAGCAATCCATAGGTTTTGTAAATAGGATCAATGTCAGTTTTTAAAAGAAAAAGAACAGAGGAAGCTAAAATTCCAGCTCCTGCTGGAGAGGGTAATCCTTCAAAATAACTCTTTTTAAAAAGATTCTTTACATTAAACCTTGCTAATCTTAAAGCTACACAAGTAGCATATAAAAAACTTGCTGACCAACCAATTTTGTTAAAACCTTTTAAAGAAAATTGATAAATTAATAAAGCTGGGGCAATTCCAAAAGATACAAGATCACACAAAGAATCATACTCTAATCCAAATCTACTTTGAATTTTAAAAAGTCTTGCTATTCTTCCATCAAAAATATCAAAAAATATAGCTAAAAATATTCCCCAACTTGCTTTAAAAAAATCTCCATCTATAACTTTAACAATAGCATAAAATCCAAAAAGATATTTAGGGTGGTAAATATATGAGGAAGAAGATAGGTCATGTTTAAGTCTTTAAAGGAATTCTTCCAAGAACAGTTTCACCAGCAAAAACTTTATGTCCTTCTTTAACGTAAAGCTCAGTTCCTTCTAATGGAAAATAAAGTTCAACTCTCGAACCAAATTTTATTATTCCTATCGGATCTCCTGTAACTACGTTATCTCCGGGAAGAACAAAACTTTTTATTCTTCTTGCTATAAATCCTCCTATCTGAATTACCCAGAAAGGACATCCATCTTCTCTTTCAATAAGATAAATTTGTTTTTCTCTATTTTTTTCTTTGAAATAACTCATTTTTAAAATTTTTCCTGTAATTGGGCTTTTATTAATGTGTACATCCCATAGTCTCATAAAAATACCTATTCTCCAAAGTGCTCCTGGATACCAATCTTTTTTTTCTTCTATTTTACAAAGAACTATCTTTCCATCAGCAGGGGAAATAATTAATTCAGGATTTAATACAGGTTCCCTTTTGGGATCTCTAAAAAAATAAGCGTTTAATGCGCTTAATGTCAAACCTGCAGCTGCTAATTTTTTCTTTTTAAAAATTAAAGCAGTTGTTGAGAAAAAAAGAGGATATAATACCCAGGGAATCCCTTCTTTGTGAATCATTTTTATCTCTCCATTTAAATTTTTAAATTTTTTACTGAAGGAAAAAGATCTTCATTTGTATGGGGTAAAAATAAGGTAGCTACATAATATTCCATATATTTTGGATAAGCTGAAAGTTCAATATTGGTCATCATATTAGCCACATTTTCCATTTTTAAAAGTATTTCCTTATATAATAAAGCAAGTTTTGCTCCTTCAAGGCTTGTATTTCCTAAAAAGAAAAATTTTTCACGAGGAATATCTGGCAAAAGTCCTATAATAATTGCTTCCTCTAAATCTATATAATTTCCAAAGGTTCCTGCTAAATAGATTCTTTCAACATCTTCAAAAGAAAGTCCTATAGATTCTAACAATACTTGACATCCAGCAAATATAGCTCCTTTTGCCCTCATTACGTTTTCTATATCATTTTCGGTAAAAACAATATCTTTGCCGGTTGCTGAATTTTCTTTCCAAACTACTACATACTCCCACCCATCTTCACCCTCTCTTAATCTGGGATGTTTTATATCTCTTACAAATTTACCAGATTTATCTATAAGTCCCACCTTAAATAAACTAGCTAAAAGTGAAACTATTCCAGAACCACATATTCCCTTAGGTGGTTTTTTTTCTATAGTTAAAATCATTGGTTCAAAAGAGATAGGATCGATATTAACAGTTTCAATAGCTCCTGAAACAGCCCTTATCCCGTTTTTTATCCCCCCTCCTTCAAAAGCAGGTCCTGCTGAACAAGCAGCACACATTAAAAATTCTTTATTTCCTAATACAATTTCACCATTTGTTCCAAGATCTATAAATAAGGTTAAAGGTTCTTCTTCTGCCATGCGAGAGGCAACAATACCTGCAACAATATCTCCCCCTACATAACTTGCTTTACAAGGTGCAAGCTGAATTAAAGTAGTTTCTTTAAGAGGAAGTTCTAAATCCTTAGCAAAAATTAAGGGGAATTCAGTAGCTACTGGAACATAGGGATATTCCCTTAAATATTTAGGCTCCAATTCTAAAAACAAATGGCTCATTACTGTATTTCCTGCAAGGGAAATTAAATTTATATCCTCTAAATTTTTTTGTGCTTCTCTTAACATTTCTTCAATTAAATTTACTATTTTTTCTCTAACCTTAGATGCTAAAATCTTTAAACCATCTTTTCTTTTAGCAAACTCAATTCTACTTATTACATCTTCACCATAGCTTATTTGAGGATTATAATCAGAAGTAAAAGCTAAAGTTTCTCCAGTGTTTAAATCTATAAGCTCGAGCTGTAAAGTTGTAGTTCCGAGATCTATTGCTACTCCCAAGTTATAAGAAGTTTTGTCTCCACTTTCTATATCTATTAAATAGTATCTATCCTTTCTTGCATCATAATATAAGTTTAAAGTTACTTCAAATTCTTTTTCTCTCAAAATGTGGGGCAATTTTTTAAAAATATTTATATTTACTTCGGGATTTAAAATTTTTTCTTTTTCTAACGCATATTTT
>Ga0078972_1009153_pt1 | contig 19827 bp, 15 predicted proteins | sample YelNatPaOPGAMG01_FD_67568 | JGI IMG/M metagenome (GOLD analysis project Ga0078972, IMG submission 67568) | Hot spring thermophilic microbial communities from Obsidian Pool, Yellowstone National Park, USA - OP-RAMG-01 (SPADES assembly) (version 2) | ecosystem: Environmental > Aquatic > Thermal...
AGTAATGAAATTATAGGAGAGAACTGCTAACCCACAGATTAAAAACATTAAGAAAAGGGTTCGCATTCTACCCAAGGTGTCGGATACTCTGCCCCAAAAGATTCTGCCCAAGGCATTGAAGATTGCTAATAAACTGACACCAAAAGCCGCGGTCTCCTTTGAATATCTTGCCAGTTCCTGGCCAATTGGTGAAGTCTGACCGATAATCATTAAACCCGAAGCACAGCCAAAGAAATACATAAGCCAGATTAAGTAAAATTGACCAGTGGAAAGCATCTGCCCTGGTGTATAATCAACCCGACTGGTCGCAGTTGTAGCTGGTGGATTAAAGCCCTCTGGTTTATAGCCCATCGGCGGATTCCGCAAAATTAGCGCACCGATAAAGACTAAGACTAAGAAAATAATACCGAGGATACGGAAGGTATTAAAGACGCCAATTGAATCAATTAATGCCCGGGCTAAAGGTCCAACAATTAAAGCACCAGCACCAAACCCAGCCACCGCTAGACCGGTAATCAAGCCTCGCTTATCCGGAAACCACTTTACCCCACAAGATATTGGGCAGACATAAGCCAAGCCGATACCGATGCCAGAGACTATACCGTAGCCAATAATTGTGATAGTGAGGGATTGGGCAAATCCGGCGATAATCATCCCTATTCCAAGTAAGATGCCACCAGCGATTGCTACTATGCTTGGACCCGCTTTATCCTGCCAAAGACCACCAACAATCGTGGCTAAGGCAAAGAAAATGAGAACAAAAGAGAATGGTAGTGAGGCTTGAGTTGGTGATATGTTGAGTTCCTTTTGTAATGGAATACGAAAGACACTCCAGGCATAGATTGCACCAAGACAGAGTTGAATCAATATCGCACCGATTACAATCCACCAACGGTTAAAAGTCTTGTTCATAAAGCCTCCTTAATTTGCCACAAGAATCCCAAAAGTCACAGAGACTTACCGAGAATTAGTCTTTTATTACATTATAATTCGGGCAGGAGAAATTGCGCCTCAAGCGTATGGTCAATAAGAAATTGGCTAAATCCAACCGCGACAATCTCTGCGACTCTGTGGTTTATTTTCTATTCCTCCAAGGTTGATATGTCACCGATTTCCTTACCTAAGGCTTCGGCTTTTAAGAGACGGCGCATAATCTTGCCCGAACGGGTCTTGGGTAGTTTGTCGCGGAATTCAATCCATTCGGGTCGGGCAATTGGTCCAATCTCTTTGGCTACCCAATCCTTAAGTTCTTTACTCAATTCTTCAGATGGTTTGAAGCCGACTTTTAAAGTAACATAGGCTTTTGGCACATCGCCTTTGACTTCATGGGGAACACCAATAACCGCTGCTTCGGCTACCGCCGGATGGGCAACCAAAGCCGATTCAACTTCGGCGGTCCCTAATCGGTGACCCGCCACATTTAAAACCTCGTCGGCTCTGCCCCTGAACCAGAAATAACCATCATTATCAATCGTGGCTGAATCTCCGGTCAGGTAGACACCGGGAAAACGCGACCAATAGACTTGTTTATAACGCTCCGGGTCTTTATATATTGTTCGTAGCATTGCCGGCCAGGGTCTTAGAATCACCGCAAAGCCATTGTGACCAGGTTTGATTGGTTTACCATCGGAATCATAGACCGAGGCAGCAAATCCCGGTAGAGGTTTGGTTGCGGAACCAGGTTTTAATGGCGTGATTGGTAAAGGCGAAATAACAAAAGTGCCAGTCTCGGTCTGCCACCAGGTATCCATAATCTGGCAGCGACTACCACCAATATTTTTATAATACCAGCGCCAGGCTTCGGGATTGATTGGCTCACCAACCGTTCCCAATAACCTTAGACTACTCAGATTATGCTGTTTTGCCCATTTTTCGCCGTATTTCATATGCATTCGGATTGCAGTTGGTGAGGTATAGAGGATGGTGACTTTTTCTCGCTCAATAATTTTCCACCAGCGTCCTGGGTCGGGATAATCCGGAGCCCCTTCATAAAGGATTGAAGTGGCGCCTAACATCAAAGGTGCGTAAACAATGTAACTGTGCCCAGTCACCCAGCCAATATCCGCCGCACACCACCAGATATCGTCATCCTTGATGTCAAAGACAAACTTGAGCGTGGTATAAGTGCCAACTGCATAACCACCGTGGACATGGACAACTCCTTTTGGTTTGCCAGTTGTGCCTGAGGTATAAAGGGTATAGAGGATATCTTCGGAATCCATTGGTTCGGTTGGACATTCATCGGGTTCGTTAGCGGTGATTTCGTGCCACCAAAGGTCGCGTCCTTTCTGCATCGGAACTTTCTGATTGGCACGATTGAAGACAATCAAATGTTCAATGCTCGGCGTATCTTTCACCGCCTCGTCGGCATTTTGTTTTAAGGTGACGAATTTGCCTCGGCGGTAGGCACCGTCACTGGTGATAAGGACTTTTGCCTCGGCATCTAAGATTCGGTCTTTTAAAGCCATTGCGCTGAAGCCAGAGAAGACAACCGAATGAATCGCACCGATTTTGGCACAAGCCAACATCGCAATTGGCAGTTGCGGAATCATCGGTAAGAAAATCATCACCCGGTCACCTTTTTTCACACCCAATTTCTTTAAGGCGTTAGCAAGTTTATTCACTTCCTTAGATAAATCTTCGTAGGTCCAGCGCTCAATTTCACCCGGTTCGCCTTCATAAATATAGGCAACTTTGTTTTTACGGCCGGTTTTGATGTAGCGGTCTAAACAGTTGTGAACGATATTGATTTTGCCACCGATAAACCATTGGGCAAAAGGTTCGTTCCACTCTAAGACCTTATCAAATGGTTTGAACCATTCCAACTCTTTTGCCATCTCACCCCAGAACCATTCCAAATCCTGCGCGCGTTTTAAGAGTTCGTCCAGATTCTTGATGCCGTGTTTATCCATAAATTTCTTAATATTTGAATTTTCAACCAGTTCTTTTGGCGGATAATAGACTTCTTCAGCCATCTTTATTTTCCTCCTTTCGTGGTTTTTTTAATTTTTAATACACAGATAAGCACAGATTCTCATCACCGATGGGCACAGATAATCTCCGCTAATCTTATTTCTATCTGTGCTTATCTGCGGTTTCACATTATACTAAAAAGGACGAATAAGTCAATTGCTTACCGCAATAAACTAACACCGAGTTCAAAGGCTTTAATATTAATGTCAACGAATCGCTCTTTGACATTCTCACGAATTGCCCGGTGATAGGTGTTGGGTGTAAAATCGAGAAAATTAGAGAGTGCACCAAGCATTATCATATTGCTAACCCGAGTATTCCCCAACTCTTTGGCTTTGGCGAAAGCATCAATTAAGTAATACTTTTTCACCCGATGCTTAATCCTTTCATCAATATCTTTGGGCATTTCCTCAATGCCAATAATCACTGGTAAGGGTTCAATGATTAAGTTATCGGTCAATAAAACCCCGTTTGGGGCAAGGAAATGGAGATAGCGCAATGCCTCAAGTTTTTCTAAGGAAACGATAAAATTGGCAGTTCCTTCTGTAATTAACGGCGAATAGACCTTTTCACCAAAACGGATATGACTGGTGACGCTACCACCTCTTTGTGCCATACCATGAACCTCGCTCTTTTTCACATCCAAACCTTCCTTCATTGCGATTTCGGCTAAAAGGTCGGAAAAAAGTAAAACTCCTTGTCCGCCAACACCACAGACTAAGATATTGGTATTCTTTTTATTCATACTATCGCCCCCCGAGCACAAACTTCCGCGCACATACCACAACCGACACAAAGGGCATCATTGATTACTGCCTTGCCTTGGGCAATCTCAATTGCCGGACAACCCAAACTAAGACAAAGTTTACAGCCGTTACAACGGTCAGCCGAAACGCTTCTGGGTGGATTTTTGGGAACTAAGAGGGCACAGGGCCTTGAGGAAACAATTACCGCTGGACCATCTTCCGCTAATACTTTTCGGATTAAACTTTTGGTCTCTTTTATCTTATAGGGGTCAACCGTATATACTTTTTCAATTCCGCAGGCTTGGGCAATCGCTTGAATATTTAGGGCTTTGGTTATTTTGCCTTGAAGGGTTTTGCCGGTTCCAGGGTGGTCCTGGTGTCCGGTCATCCCGGTAGTTCGATTGTCAACCACAATCGTTATCACTTGTCCTTGATTATAAGCAACATTGATTAAACCCGGAATACCCATATGAAAAAAGGTTGAATCACCAATCACTGCTACCTTCCTTCGCTTATCTTCATTGCCTAACCCTTTTTCTACTCCATAAGCAAAGGTAATTGAAGCACCCATACAGATACAACTATCCATCGTATTATGAGGCGCCAAGGCACCTAAGGTATAACAACCAATATCACCACCAATGATTACATCTTTATGCTGTAAAGCATAAAAAAGACCAGTATGGGGGCAACCCGGACAGAGTAGGGGCGGACGGGCCGGGACACCGGATTCGGGTTTTGTTGCGGAAATCCGCCCAAGTCCGCCTAAGGCGGATTTAAGCAGTGAGTTTTGGACAATTCGGGGATTCAGTTCATCTACCCTTGGTAGGGCATCTTTGCCGATTACCTTTGACCCCAATCGGCCTAAGACAGCCTTGGTCTGAAGTTCCAAGAAAGGGTCAACTTCTTCTACCACAAAAATTCTTTTCACCTGTTTGCCAAAACTCTTAACCAGGTTTTTCGGGAAAGGATGAACCATACCCAATTTCAAAAATGAGGCTTTAGGAAAGACTTCCTTGGCATAATGGTAAGCAACACCATCGGCAATTATGCCGATTGATTTTTTACCGGGTTCGTAACGGTTGATTGGGGTTGTTTCGGCATATTCGGTCAGTTTTTTTAATCTCTCTTCTAAGCAAGAATGGCGCAGGCGAGCGAATTGGGGTAGAAGAATAGTTTTCTCTTTCATTTTTTCATAGGTTTTCACTGGAACTTCTACCCTTTCTTCTAAGTTAACTATTGATTTAGAATGCGCAACTCGGGTTGTCAGCCGAACCAATACCGGTATGTCAAATTCTTGCGACAAATCAAAAGCCAATTTTGTGAAATCTTTTGCCTCTTGACTGTCCGAAGGGCAGAGCACAGGAATCTTGGCGAATAAACCATAAAATCGGTTATCCTGTTCATTCTGGGAAGAGTGAAGACCGGGGTCGTCAGCCGAGACAATAACAAAGCCGGCCTTGACACCGATATAAGCCGAAGAAAATAACGGGTCGGCTGCAACATTCAATCCGACATGTTTCATTGCCACCAAAGAACGAGCACCCGCCAGACTTGCCCCGAAGGCGACTTCAAATGCCACTTTTTCGTTAGTTGACCATTCGACATAGATTTCCCGATATTGAACCATATTTTCTAAGATTTCGGTAGAAGGGGTTCCCGGATAAGCGGTTGCGACCCTGCAACCAGCCTCATAGGCACCACGGGCAACCGCTTCGTCACCGGAAAGCAAAACTTTAGGCATAGACTTTCTCCTTTTCTTTACCACAAAGTACTTTTTGCACACCCAAGGCTAATGCCTCCATCTCAACTTCACCCGGAAAGACAAAGATTCTTGGGCAGAGGAATTTAATATAACTTTTTAACTTTTTTACCAATTGACGGGAAAGGGTCATCCCACCGGTCAGGATAATAGCATTTAGATTTCCTTTCAACACCGAAGCATAAGCACCAATCTCCTTAGCAATCTGGTAAATCATAGCATTATAAATCAATTTAGTTTTAGGGTCGCCCAACCGTTCTCGCTTTTCAATCTCTTTTATATTGTCGGTGCCGAGATAAGCGACAAGCCCACCTTTTCGCTGAATCTTATCCATTATCTCATTTTTAGTATACTTACCACTAAAACACATCTCAACCAAAGATGCTACCGGTAGACTGCCTGACCGTTGCGGTGAAAACGGGCCATCCTCATTGGCATTGGTTGAATCAACAATTTTCCCTTTTTTCACGGCAGCAATGGTAATCCCTGAACCAAGATGTGCCACCACAGAGTTAAATTTATCAATTGGTCTATTCAACTTTGCTGCTGCTTTTCTGACCACCATTTTTATACTAATGGTATGAGCAAGCGCTTTTCGAGTAATTTCCGGTAAACCCGATATTCTCGAAACCTCACTAAATTCATCAACCGATTCTGGGTCAACAAAAAAACTTGGGATATTCAGTTGGTCGGCAAGTTCTTTAGCAATTAACGGTCCTAAAAGTGAAGGGTGTTGACTTTGGACCTTACCATCCTTGATGTCAGAGATTACCCGTTCGGTGATTCGGTAAGTTCCGGCTTTAAGGGGTTTTAATGGCCCGCCGCGTGTTGCAATGGCGGTAAATTCCGATCGGTTAAAGTTATTCTCCTTTAAGACTTCAAGAATCACTTCATAGCGAAAACGATATTGGTCTAAGATATTTTTAAATTTAATTAATTCCTGGGGTGAATGGTTGATGGTTTTTTCAAAAACCTTTTTTTGGTTCATCCAGACACCAATTTTTGTTGAACTACCACCAGGATTAATTACCAGTATTTTCATAAAATGTTAAGTATACTGCCAATTTTCCTAAAGTCAACGAGAAACACAACAAAGCCTTAACCGCAAAGAAATCAGAGATAATTTTAATCTCTAGTGACTCCGCGAAACTAAACTGTTATCCGCCTTAGGCGGACCGGATTAATTGGTCAAAGTCCCAGAAATTAATTTTACTATTTTTTGGTTTGGTCCGCCTAAAGGCGAGACCTGTCCGCCTAAGGCGGATAGAACTAACCTCCCATCTTCGTCAATATCAATAACTCTTCCGGCAATTCTCTCTTTACCGACAGTTACCAAGACTTCCTTATTTAAAATTGCACACCGGCTTTTATATTCTTCCCGGAAGGGCAAAAATCGGTGTTTCTGAAATAATGCACAGTCATTTTGTAGTTCGCAATTGATGGATTGAAGTAGTTGCCAACGGGAAATTTTATGAGAAGTGATTAGTGCAAGCGAGGTGATAAAATCGTTAGCAGGAAAAGAGGCCTGATTGACATTTACGCCAATCCCAGCAATAAAAAAGTCCGGTGGTTCGGTTTCGCCTTCAGTCTCGACAAGAACTCCCCCTATTTTATAACCATCAACCATTAAATCATTTATCCATTTAGTCTCAATTTTCACATTTACTACTTTTTCAATCGCTTTCGCTACTGAATTTGCCACAACCAAAGAAAGCGGTAAGGATGCTTCGCGATTAAGATTTAGTCTTAAGACAATGGAGATGTAGAGTCCACCCGGTGCGGAATACCAGATGTTTTCACCGCGGCCCCGACCTTTAGTTTGGGTCCTTGCCGTCACAATTGTCCAATGGCTTGCGCCATTTCGGGCTAATCTTAATGCTTCATCATTGGTTGAAGTTAATGAAAGATAGGCGTAAATAAGGCAGGGACAAGATGCGTGGGATGAAGGATAAATTAAAAAGACGCGCGGTTTGTTTGTCCCTGACTTTTTAGTAGTCGTAGAATCCTTTCTTGGTCTTTCTACCTAAATAACCCGCGGCTACCATCCGTTTCAGCAACGGGCAGGGACGGTATTTGGGATCGCCTAAATCTCGATAAAGCACATTGAGGATATCAAGACAGATGTCAAGGCCAATTAAGTCCGCTAAAGCCAATGGTCCCATCGGATGATTCATCCCCAATTTCATTACAGTATCAATCGCTTCTTTATCCGCTACCCCGGACTCAAGCGCAAAGATTGCTTCGTTAATCATCGGTAAAAGCACCCGATTGGAGACAAAGCCTGGTGAATCATTAACCACAACCGGTGTCTTACCCAATTGCTTAGCCAGTTCTACTACCGTATCGGTCACTTCTTTGCTGGTTTGTAATCCTTTCACTACCTCAACCAACTGCATCAAAGGCACTGGATTCATAAAGTGCATACCAATAACCTTGTCCGGTTTTTTTGTTGCGGATGCAAGTTCAGTGATAGAAATTGTGGAGGTATTGGAGGCTAAGATTGCTTCAGGCAGTGTGATGCTTGAAAGTTTAGCAAAGATTTCTTTTTTCAATTCTACCTTTTCTAATACCGCCTCAACCACCATTTGGCAATCCTTGATCAGGTTCAAATCCAAACCAGTCTTGATTTTCGCAAGGGTTTTGTCCATTGCCTCTTGGGTAATCTTCGCCTTTTCCACCATTTTGGCTAAACTTTTCTTGATATTGGCAATTCCGTTATCAATAAATCTTTGCTCAATGTCAATCATTACGACATCATAGCCGGCTTGGGCAAAGACCTGGGCAATACCACTACCCATTGTCCCAGCACCAATCACGCCAACTTTATTAATTGCCATTTTTACCTCCTATCCTGGGTTTGAGTCTAATCAAAAACTTCGTGGAGTCAAGAAAAAATCTTAGAACTTGATAACGGCTATTTTTTTCGTAAAATTTGGGAAATGGCAAAATCAAAAAATATCCTTATTACCAATGACGATGGGATTAATGCCCCTGGTCTTTTTGCCCTTTACGAGGCAGTAAAAGCGCTGGGCAATGTCTATGTAGTAGCACCGGCTACTGACCAGTCGGCCGCCAGCCATTCCTTCACTTTACGAAAACCAATTAAAATCCGTGAAATTAAAAAGCATTGGTTTTCGGTTGAAGGGACACCGACCGATTGCGTCTTAATCGCTTATCACGCTATTCTGAATAAATCAATTGACTTAGTCATTTCGGGAATCAATAATGGGCCAAACTTGGGGGATGATGTGCTGTATTCAGGAACAGTCGCCGCCGCAATTGAAGGTGCTATCCTCGGTATCCCAGCAATGGCAGTTTCTTATCTTAAAGACGGCGTCAATACCCAACCCGCCCAGAATTTCGTCTGTAAACTTGCTGGCTACCTCTTAAAATACAGATTGCCCAAAAAGACCTTATTGAATATCAATATCCCAGCCGATGATTTTAAGGGGATAAAGGTGACGAACTTGGGAAAAAGGATTTACCAGGATATGGCAATAAGACGGCTTGGCCCGAACGACGAAGTCACCTATACGATTGACGGTGAGATGGGGTTTAAACTGAAACGCGGGTCTGACTTTGCCGCGGTTTATAATGGTTATCTTTCCATCACGCCCCTCCACTTAGATATGACTCATTATCGGGAACTGGCGCGGTTTCGCAAAATCTTTGCCAGGCTGTTTTCTCCAAACCGTCTCAGGCGGATTAACCAATGAGACTCAATCAATTGGGCGAGACAAAAGTAATCCAAATTATTAAGCGAATTGCTTACCGACGCCGATCCGATGTCTTAGTTTCAATTGGTGATGATGCTTGTGTGCTGCGGGATGGGACAGTTATTACTACTGATTCCTATTTAGATAAAGTTCATTTTGATTTATCTTATATGAGTTTTCAGGATATCGGAAAAAAGGTCGCTTGTGCAACCCTTTCGGATATTGCCGCAATGGCCGCAAGGCCAATTGGTCTATTTATTGCCTTGTTGGTGCCACCAGAGACGCGAAGGAAATCTTTGGTAAGTCTTTATCAAGGGATAGATGAAATCTGCCGAATGTTTTCGGTTGAGATTGCCGGTGGTGATATCGTTGCTTCGGAAAAATTGGCAATGACATTAACCGCTTTAGGCAAGACAAAAAGACCAATTCTTCGTTCCACTGCGCAACCTGGTGATTATCTTTATATCACTGGGAAATTAGGATTAGCCGAAACTGGACGGCTCATATTAAAACTCGGAATGCGGGATGCAGAATGCGGAATTGGAGTTCTGAGTAAAAAAAACTTCCTAATCCCGACTTCAGAAATAAAAAAAGCGGTTCAACGGCATATCGCACCGATACCGAGAATTTTTGAGGCACAAAAGATTGTCCGATACGCAACTTCAATGATTGATACCTCAGACGGGCTTTCTACCGATGCCTTTCATTTAGCAGCCGAAAGTAAAGTGAAAATAAAGATTTTTGCTGATTCTTTACCGATCAGTAATATTACCACATATATCGTTAAATCGGCTAAAGGTGGATTAAGGCTACCACTCTCCGATTTTGTCTATAATGCTGGTGAAGACTACGAGTTACTTTTTACGACCAGAAAAGAATTGCCGTTTAATCGGATATTGGGCACTGAGATAACCAGAATTGGCATAGTGGAAAAAGGCAGCGGGGTTTGGATTATAGAAAAAGGCAAGACCAAAAGATTATCACCAAAAGGATACGACCATTTAAGGTGAGGGGTTCTCTTTGTCTTTCCGGGTTGTCCCGCAATGCGATCTGCCTAAGGCGGAGTGTGTCTGTCAAAGACGGACAAATCGGGTCCACCCAATTGGGGATTCAAATGGGCAAGCCCCTTTGAGATGAGGGGAAACCCCTCATCTCCCCGGGTTTTAAGAAAAAATCTTTTTGGGGATTCAAAGGGGCAAAGCCCCTTTGTATACTGGTAGAAATTTTTTAGCGCAGGACAGTAAATTTTAGTAGTTTACTGCTATTGACTAATTTATAAGCAAGAAAATAAACACCTTCTCTTAAATCGCTTATATCCAAAATATTAACTGTTGTTTTAATTGGTAGATACTTAATTCTCCTTCCGGCGATGTCACATAGCACAACCCCTTTTGAAAAATTAGGAAGGAGGCATTCCGGGACTTCAATTTTTAGCACAGATGGGCAGGGATTAGGCGATATTTTTAAAAGTCCATTAAGGTTATTAATATCTATGTCATTAATCGTTGCTGGCGGTTTTCTGGTTACATAATACATTAGATAGATACTATCCTTAAACACTACTGCCGGGTCTTTGACATAGCGACTTTCTAAACCATTGGTTGTATCTAATTGCAACCGATAACCAGAATCAATTGTCCAATCCCTGCCGTCCAGAGAATAAATCGAACGGATGCCTGGATTATTTGGATTATTACTAAAGATATAAAAACGAAACCCACCGCTTGGCAATCGGATTCCGTTTGCCATCATACAACCATCCGCGTTAAAGTTCGCCTGTTGAATAAAATTAAGACCGTCAACCGAGTGGGCATGCCAATTCTCACCTGGCGGCGCACCGCCGGCAAAATATTGCAGGGTATCATTAGTCCAGAGTAAAGATGGGTCAAGCACTGGGCTACCAAAAACTTCAAATCTAACCCCATTCTCCAAGGTAAAATTTAGCCCATCCAGTGAAATCGCCGAATAAGTCTCTGGCTGCCGGTCATTTATTGGGTCACCAGTGAAATAAAGACGAAATGTGTCAGCCTGAACAATAACATCAGGGTCGCAAGGGCGACCAGGCCAAGTTTCTGTGCCCGGAATCGGGATAGGATGAAACTCCCAATCATTAATTCCATCCGAAGATATCCCAACCATAATGCCATCTGTATAATGAGTCCAGAGTCCTTGAAAATAGGCATAGACCCTGCCATCAGGCCCAATCACAGCATCGGGTACATCACCCGAATCGACCAGAATTATATTCATCCGTTGCCAGAAAAGACCGTCCAATGATGATGCGATTAAGATGCGGTTTTGGAGGGGTTGGGCTTTTAATAACCAAAAAAATAGCAAAACACCAAAGATGAGGGGAAACCCCTCATCTCCCTTTTCTTTAAGAAAAAATCTTTTTAGGGATTCAAAGGGGCAAAGCCCCTTTGTTAGGACGAACTTATTCTTCAAAAAAGTGTTTGGTCTTTTCATTTAGTGCTGCTTATTCTTTATTCCGTTACTAATCTTAATTTCAATACCGCGTGCTTTCAATCCCTGTTTAATAAAACTATTTAATTTCTTATCCATCCCCAGATATTCCGGTGGAATGATACCATAATTAAGATAATCTTTAATGCATTGGGTGATAATTGAACAGGTATAACCAGTCATCCGTGCCATTGCGGTAATCTTATTTTTCTCATCATAATGTTCAATACAGGTGTATTTTCTTCTTCCGCTTTTTCCCAAAACCTCCACCATCAATATCGTTATATCCTTTTCACTGCGCTTTGCCCGGGTGTCGCCTTGACTTAACTGCGGTTTCAAAACCGCTAAGGTAAATTCTTTGGGTTTAATCTTTACTTGCGCCACTTCAATTGGTTGGTCGGAAAAGAAACCACAGTCAATAAGTATTTTAAAAAGATTACTATGCCCAATATAACGAATTGTTTTCTCCTCCATATTTTTACCCTCAGGGCAAGTTCTTAATAAAGTTCTTAAGCCATCGGTATAAAAACATTCCAATTTGCCAATTCCCTTGAGATTTATTATTTCAACGCCACTCAAGGCAGCAACTTTTACTATTCTTGAATTCCGGCGCAGCCTAACCGGTCTTAAATATTCTTCAATCAAATCGGTTAGTGACCAGGTTATCCGGTAATTGAAAGGCGGGATTGGATTTTGGGGAATACCACCGGCTAAGATTCTTATTCGCTCAATTGGTTTCAATTCTTGATACGCCTCGCCAATTAAAATATTACTCAAACCAGGGGCAAAACCAGCATCCGGCACAATCTTTATTCTTCTCCTTTTTGCGATGCTTTGAAGTTGGAATGGGTCTTCAGCGAGATAGGATATATCAACCATATCAACCCCAGCCTCAATTGCGCAATTCATTGCGTAAAATCCTAATCTTGAAGGCAATGCCCCGACTACGATATCAAATTTTTTGAGCAATTTAATCAATGCTTGTCGGTCAGTGACATCAAATTGGTTAGTTTTAATATTAGGCAAATTCTTCAGTTGCTCAAGGTTTTCGGGATTAGAATCAAATACATTAACCCAATGTCCGGCTTTTGCCAAGTCTTGGGCAATCACACTACCTTGCCTGCCGCAACCTAAGACACCGATATTCATAAGGTCTTAATATATAAAGCGTAGGATTAAAATCAAGAGGGAAATAACGCAAGCGTTGAGGGACTTTGTCCTTCCCGAATGGGCTCTCTCGACCTGAGAAGGGTAGATTCGACAGAGTCAGCCGAGAATCTTCTCTTATTTTACTCTCTCCTCTCTTCCTCCCTCCTTCCTCAATTTACCTTTCTCCAATATCTCTGCGGTTAGAGAACAGGGAGATGAGGTGTTTTTCCCTAATCTTATCATCCAGTAACTCAAGCGGAACGTTACCATATAAACATTCGCCAGATTTACTGCTTGAAATTTAACTTCAATAGGACCAAAATCTTTAGGTTTGCTTTTGAGAAAATAATGTAGCCTTTTATTCGTTTGAGAAAAATGTCGGTCAACCTTTTATGGTTTTTTTAATTTTTGATTAATTTGCAAGGCTTTTGCCTTGCCCTACATTTTTCCAAAACAATTCTGCATTCCGTATTCAAACTTTTTCATCATTTCAAAAATTCCTGTCCCCGAACCAGCCTCCCAGGTCGCCTACGGGGCAGCCCCCGAGGCTGCCTACCAGCCTGCCTCCCAGGTTGCCTCCCAGGCCGCTCCCGAAGTTGCCTACCAACCAGCCTCCGAACCTGCTCCCCAACCAGCCGCCGAACCAACTCCCGAACCAGTTTACCAGCCAACCTACCAGGCAACTTACGAGGTCGCCTACGGGGTCACCCCCTAAGCGGTACCCCCTCCCAAGGCAAAATTAAATATAAAAAATAAAATATCAAATACTTAGAAGAAGTTTCGGTCAATTTTAACGTTAGTTATAACTAATGTTTTGAAGGGGTTTCGGCTTGATTTTTATGTGCCTATTAGGCATTAATTGTTGTGTGCTTGTAACCACCATTTTAGGTAAAGAAATCGGTAATCTTTTAATCCGACTAAGGCGGGTTCGGGAAAAATCTGATTTTGCTTAAACGGAAATATGAGTTGCTACACAAAGCGTGGTGAAGTGTGTGCTGAGAGAGAAAGAAGTAAAGGTTTTCCCTCGGTCAGGTTGGATTTAAAAAATAATTTTTACTACAAGCCCGAATGGGTTTTCCGCCTTTGGCGGATATAAAATTAAGGTTACCTGAATCGGGTTTCAAACTCTCTGGGGCTTCAACAATTTTTATTGACTAAGTCTTGACTTTTACCTTTCTCTAATTCATATTGGAGGTTAAAAAGGAGTGAAAAATGGCAGCAATCACAATATTAGCCGTTTTGGTTATATTAATTGTAATTCTTATCGTCGCTTTAGCAATTAAGGGTTTGGTTCGAGTTGCTCAAGCTGAAGTCATTATTGTGGAGAGGTTGGGCAAATTCCATCGTTTAGCCGAAAGTGGTATTCGGATAATTTGGCCGCTACTTGATAAAAAGAAAAAGGTTTATGCTCGGATAATGAAGACCGACGCCGAAGGCAAACCCTTTACCATAACCAGCTTGGTTGACCGAATTGATTTGCGCGAGCAAATCTTAGATTTTCCGAAACAGACCGTAATTACCAAGGATAATGTCACCATTGATATTGATTCGGTTTTTTACTTTCGTATCACTGACCCGGTCCGGGCTACTTATGAGATTGCTAATCTGCCCTATGCGATTGAAATGCTGGTGCAGACAACTTTAAGGAATATTATTGGTGAGATGGATTTAGACCAAACCCTCGCCTCGCGTGAGATAATAAACAACCGACTACGCCAGGTGCTTGACGAAACCACTTCTAATTGGGGTGTAACTGTGACCAGGGTTGAGATACAAAATATTGAACCACCGCCCGAGATTAAGATAACGATGGAGCGTCAGATGCGTGCGGAACGCGACCGCCGAGCCCAGGTCTTAGAGGCTGAGGGAAAAAAACAGGCAAGCATCCTCTCCGCCGAAGGTGAAAAGGCAGCGGCGATTCTTTGGGCTGAAGGGACTAAGCAGAAATCAATCTTGGAGGCGCAGGGCAGGGCAGAAGCCCTTCTCAAATTGACCGAAGCTGAGGCCGAGGCGGTGGAAAAAATTAAAGCGGTTATTGGTGAGGAGAATGCAACGAAATATTTAATCGCCATCAAGTATTTGCAATCCTTAGAAAAGATTGCCAGCGGGCCGGCTAATAAAATATTTCTACCGATTGAAGCCAGTGGTATTTTAGGTTCATTGGCCGGGATTAAAGAAATATTTAAGTAGAACCACAAACCGGACATTTTACCTTAATTTTTTCCGGTGGTTCAGGATGTAATTCATTCTCTAAATGTTTTTTTGCGCCTTTATGAAATGCTTCACATTCAAGTAAATACGCATCCTTCGGGGAAAGGGCGTATTCAAACCAAAAAAATTTATATTTGCCAATCCATCGCTTTAATGCGGTGTTCAAATCCGTATCGGAACGGGCAATATAAGTTGGGGCATCCGATGAATTTGAAATTCCATAAACCCCGGGCCGATTGGGTATAATCAGAATATCAATCCGAGATGCTTCTAAGGCGAAAGGACCCCTCATCTTAATCCTTTCCAAAATTGGATAATTGTTTATTAGACAATAGTAACCAAGGCTGGAAAAATTCACTGAATGGCTTAAAGTGGCTGATGTAACCCATATCTTTTATTTTTAACCCAACTTGGGTCAATTAGATTATATATTTTTTTATAATTATGTCAAGGGTCATGCAAGCGTCAACAGACATGGTATCCAGTCTTATTGGAAAGTTTTGGAAGGTCACCTGGGAGGCTGGTTCGGGGGCAGGGCTTTGGAGATATAATTAAATTTTGTGAAAGAAAAATGTAGGGCACACCTTTGCCCGCTTTTTTGCGGGCACACGCTTTGCGTTGCAGGTCTGCATTCTAAGGCGAATTAGAAATTCTTTTAGAATCCTTGGTGATTTTATGGAAATTTCAATCGGTGCTAACAATTCACAACTTGCGTAATAGTAACAAACAGATTGTAAATTTCAAGTGTCTCGACCTTATCAAGTTAATAAAAAAGGGAGCGTATTGCTCCCTTTTGTAATACTTTAGAATTTAGTGGGCGAGTATTAACTTTTCAATGTTTGCTCTTCCGCCTTCTAATCTTAAAAAGTAGATGCCATCGGATAGTCGCTTGCCCACATTGTCTTTTCCGTCCCAAATGACCTGCTCGGCTTTGGTGGTAAAGGTTTTGACTCGAGTGCCACAAGAGTTGTAGATGTTTAAGGTTACTGTTCTTTTTTGCGGATTCGCAAATCTTATCACGGTCTTGGTATTAAACAGATTGGGTGAGCAAGTGAGGTTACCAATGTGGCAGAAGTCGGTATATTCTTTCGTAGCAGTAGGAAAGGCAGGGATTACCGAAATCCTTTTTCCACCTTTTTCCGAACCAGTACTATATTCAACAAAAACAATCAGGTCACCTGCCGGCGACCATTCCGGGTCTTCTTTTAGAGTAGAATAGTCGGTTAAGACAAGCTCTTCACCACCACTTACTAGCTTTCGGCAGATTTGACTACCAGCCGAATCAGGATGCGATTTAACATAAACAATATTTTCACCTGAAGGACTAAAACGCGGTTGAAGATGGTCAAAGGAATCATCAGTAAGTGGAATCTCTTCACCACCCGACGCTGTCATTTTGTAAATCTGGTAGAACCCGGTCGTGTCAAGTTTTACAAAAACGATAGTGTCGGCAGAAGGTGACCATTGAGGTTGTGCGTAGTCTACTTCTTCGGTTGTCAATCTCAGTTCGGGGCCGCCAGAGGCAGGGACGCTAAAGATTTGGGACCAAAAACCGACATCCTTTTGGTAAACAATAAAACTATTGTCCGAAGAGAATTGTGGATAGAAATTGGTGCTCGCATCGGAAAGGCAGACCTTTTGGCTGGCGTCTCTTCTAATTTTATAGAGCTTGTGGTACTGGTCATCAAAAGTCCACTTAATGTAAGTAATCCACTTTCCGTCATAAGACCAAGAGGGTTGGAAGCAGAGTGGTTCATTATCTAAGATTTGTTTGCCCGAGCCATCGGCTTTTATTAGCCCTAATTTATCATCAATTATGCAGGCGATTAAGTTGCTATCCGGTGCCCATTTGGGTGCGGTGTAGTTACTTTCATCCGAGGTAATCTGGGTCTCTTCACTGCCATCCGGTCGTCGCTTGAAAATTTGATAAGTCCCGGTGATTGTATCAAGTTTGGAATAGACTACCCATTGACCGTCATTTGACCAGCCGGGGTCTTGGACATCTTCAATATTGCTCTCTGATTCATCAAAGGTGGCTACCAAATCTTTTCCTCCATCGCCGCCATCTTCAGCATCGGGGTTATAGCGCCAGAAAGTGTTATTGTTTCCACCTCGGAAGGCATAAATTTTTTCATTTGGCATATAAATCAGTGCCGAACCATTTTCTATATCATTAGGGGTATTAGCTTTTGAATCCCACGAGTTAGTATTAACATTGTAGCGTCTAAACCAATTTTCATCCTTTTTGGTAAAGGCGTAAATTTCGTCGCCGCCCGCTCTTTTTCGATAGGCAAGGCTTCCGCAATTTACGGCTTTGTTTCCGATGTTCACATCGGCTAGTCTTGTCCAGCAATTGCCTGGAATAGAGTAGCGATAAAACTCCCTGCCTGACCATACTAATGGATATTGGCCGTATCCTTGACCCGCAAGTGCATAGATGTAAGCTCCTCCATCCCAACATACTGCAGAACCTCTTTTAAACAGTCTGGGAAGGTTCGCTTGCACTGTCCAAGTGTTGTTAGTGACATTGTAGCGATAAAATATTTCTGAGTTTGGTTTACGAGGTACAAAAAGATAACTTGTATCGTTATACCTGGCCCATACCATATCATTTCCTGATAAATAATCTTTTCGTCGATCCGGCGGGGGGGCAAGAGTAATCCAGGGGTTATTAGGTTCATTTCTTTTGTAAGCGACATGGGACCAGCCATCGTCGAGTTTAACATATATAAAGTGGACGCGGTTTAAAACAGTATCCCAGGCCATAACTGCACCTTAGCACCAAAGGTCTCTCTTTTATTCGTCTTAGGTCCGGTGCCACCTCTATCTTTTCTTTAAACCGTATTTTATAAGTTTCCATTGGCAAATATCCTTATCACCGTCCCCGTAATCATACACCGCTTCAATTTTTACTATTCCGACATCTTTCCCATACCAGAAAGAGATAATGTGGAATCCCCAATCATCTAAAAAGTAGAACTCAGTGCAGTCGTATTCATCAGGGTTATTTGTATAGTTTACTTTGAGGCAATCAAAAGAGCCGATTGGCAGGGAGACAACCTCCGTGCCATCATAATCTGCGCGATAAGGCATATTGTCGGATTCCCATTCGTACCCCTTTACGAACCACGACTTTCCGCCGCGAAAGTTTTGATGATACAAAAGGGTGTCAATTATCGTGTCTTCATCATTATAAGGGCTATAGATCAGAAGAAACTCGTCTTCCGCTCTGATGTAGGAATAAACCCAAAAACCAAATTCCTCGAAAAATTCTTTTCCACCGATTATCTTCTTCTCACCGATTTCGAGTCGTCTAATGCCTTCAGTCCCTAAATCGAATGTGTCCGAACCTTCAACTTCGAGCGCTCTTTCTTCATATTCCCAGTAATTGCCGGTAGCTAAGGGGAAATAACGCGGAATATAAGGATTTTTTCTCTCCCTTAGACAAGAGAGAAAAGGGATAAGCAGTGATAAGAGGAGCAAGACGAAAATTGTCCAAAAGTTATTGTAACGCATTTTACCTCCTTTCTACCCAATTATTGACCACGCACTTTGTTTCAAACTATTTTACGGGTTTTTAATCTTTTCGCTTTTCATCACCTCCTTTCTCTTGCCCGCCTGAAGCGGACACAAAATTGATAAGAAAAGAAAAAACTTCGCCAGTTCATTACCGACCACTAATTTAATTATACCCCCAAAAAAAATTGTCAAGCAAAAAAATGCAAGGAATTTGAATTTGTAACTTATTGAATTACTGAAACTTATTGATTTGAGCCGTTTTGTAAATCTTTCAAACTCGGTAAGGTATTAGAAAAATTTGATAGGTGTTACTCGGAGAGTCCATTGAGCACAACGCGTAGTGTGTGTCTGCCTTTGGCGGACAAAGCGAGATGAACTAAACCCGAGCCGACAACTGTCTTTCGTAAGTCTCTTTATTATACAAAAAAGCGCCCAAGTTGGGCTAAGATAATGCCGAGACACCACGCATTACTTGCAACGCGAATCCGCCTTAGGCGGACGAGTGAAACGAGGCAAACTGGAAAGGTGGATACGATGTGTGTGGACAGTACACAAAATGATTTTAGAAACTGACCGAGGCAAATTAAAGCAGTTGACATTGTGGGTTTTTTGGTTATAATTAATTTTCTTGAAGGCATTAAAACTTAAAAAACATCATTTAAAAGACTATCTGAATTCGCTGCGCAAGTATGGCGAAGTCTTTGGTCCAGTGAAGAAAGGCGAAAAGTTTATTTATGACCGACTGGACGACCTTGATCGGCTCAACCTCGCTATGCTTCGGACCATCATCCCAGCCAAAAAGTTTCTTATTCCACCACGGTTTAATACCTTTTCGTTTGATGATAAATCTTATTATGCCGAATTAGAAAATATTCAACCGCGGGTAATTTTTGGTGTCCATCCCTGCGAAATCCACGGGATTATGATTTTGGATAAACTATTTACTGAACGGCTACCGGACATTTATTACACCGAACGGCGTCGGAAAACCGCCATCCTCGGTCTTTCTTGCGTGCCGGATGATAAATGCTTTGCCAAATCAACCAATACCCATTTTGTTGAGGCCGGATTTGATTTGGCATTTAACGATTTAGGCGAAGGCGAAGAGGAATATTTGGTCTGGGTTGGTTCAAGTTTGGGTGATGATTTGATTCGCTTCCGACTTGATTTGTTTGACGAGAATATTAAAAAATCTGACCTTGATAAGTATATAAAATGGCGCAACTGGCGGGATGCCCAGTATAAATTAACGATTGATATGACCGGTATGCCTGATATTATGGAATTG
>Ga0078972_1009154_pt1 | contig 19822 bp, 13 predicted proteins | sample YelNatPaOPGAMG01_FD_67568 | JGI IMG/M metagenome (GOLD analysis project Ga0078972, IMG submission 67568) | Hot spring thermophilic microbial communities from Obsidian Pool, Yellowstone National Park, USA - OP-RAMG-01 (SPADES assembly) (version 2) | ecosystem: Environmental > Aquatic > Thermal...
AGGCCAGGAGGCGGACGAGGCTGATGGGGGTGTTCGCCAACAAGACGAGCTGCAACCGGATGCTCTACGGCCTCTTCGAGAGGTTACAACGTAACTGGTCTCGCAGGCCCCTCATCGAATCTACACAAGATACTTCCACAGAACGGGTATGCGTTGACAAAGCCCCTGTTGGGTTGCTAGAGTTCATACTGCCAGCGTTGGAGGAGAGCCCATAGCGAGCGTCCCCATCCCGTTGGCACCAACGAGGAGCGCAATTCATGGTGACTTTGACGGACAAAGCCGCCGAGGCGATCAGGAGCATCTTCGCCCAGCAGGGCAAGCCAGATGCATCCCTGCGAGTTTACGTCGCTGGAGGCGGGTGCTCCGGGCTGCAGTACGGCATGGCGATTGAGGAAGTGGCCGAGGAGAACGACAACGTCTTCGAAAGCCACGGAATCAGAATCTTGGTGGACGAGATAAGCCACCCGTACATCGATGGCTCTGAGGTGGATTTCGAGGAGAACCTGATGGGCGGCGGCTTCAGGGTGAACAACCCCAACGCCGTGCGGAGCTGCGGCTGCGGCCACTCGTTCCAGGCGGAAGACGGCCCTGGCGGCGGGGGGTGCTGCGGCTAGCCCGACACAAGGCGGCCTTGCAACCTAGAGGACGGGCGCGTTGCCGGCCCGTCCTCGTTTTCCTTTCGCCCCGCTGTTGCTGGTGGCTGTTAGGCAACACACGCTTAACGCCTGGGAAACACTCCCGAAACACGCCTGCACTACCATTGCTACGTACACACGCACCGCCCGGCGCAGGTTTGGTGCGCACCCTTGCCAGCGGGCAGACCGGGCTTGCCCAGGCGCCAGGCTAACCGGTTTTGGCCTGTGCGCCATCGTCTCACCAGAGGAGGATATGGTGGCAGCAACCCCAACAGACGTGCTTGCCCTTATCAAAGATGCCGGGATCAAAGTCGTTGACTACAGGTTCGTGGACCTCCCCGGAGTGTGGCAGCACTTCTCCGTGCCAGCGGATGAAGTAACGGAATCCGTCTTTGAGGACGGCATCGGGTTCGATGGGTCCAGCATCCGTGGCTTCCAGCAGATCCAAGAGTCGGACATGCTGCTGATGCCAGACCCGGACACGGCTTTCGTTGACCCGTTCACGAAAGAGCCCACCCTCAACATCATCTGCAACGTTGAGGACCCGATCACCCGTGAAACCTATAGCCGTGATCCGCGGTTCATTGCGCGTAAGGCTGAGAACTACCTGAAGTCCACTGGGATTGCGGACACCGCTTACTTCGGCCCGGAGGCCGAATTCTACATCCTGGATGACATCCGCTTCGATCAGACGACCCACTCGGGATACTACTTCCTTGACTCCTGTGAGGGCATCTGGAACTCTGGCCGTGAAGAGAATCCCAACCTAGGCAACAAGATCCGCTACAAAGAGGGCTACTTCCCCGTACCTCCCATGGACCAGTTCCAGGACCTGCGCAGCGAGATGATCCTCACGCTCAAGGCAATGGGAGTGGAGTGCGAGGTGCATCACCACGAAGTGGGTACCGCGGGTCAGTCCGAAATCGACATGCGCTTCGACAGCCTTCTGCGCATCGCCGACAAGCTGATGAAGTACAAGTACGGCATCAAGAACGTCGCGCGACGGAACGGCAAAACGGTCACCTTCATGCCAAAGCCGATATTCCAAGACAACGGCTCCGGTATGCACGTGCACCAGTCGCTGTGGAAGGACGAGAAGAACCTCTTCTGGAGCGAGCGCGGCTACGGTGGCCTCAGCGACCTCGCCATCTACTACATCGGGGGGCTGATCCGCCACGCGCCCAGCGTGCTGGCTTTCGCGGCACCTACAACCAACTCCTACCGCCGCCTCGTGCCCGGCTACGAGGCTCCGATCAACCTCATCTACTCCCAGCGAAACCGCAGCGCATGCGTGCGCATCCCAATGTACTCCACCAATCCCAAGGCGAAGCGAATCGAGTTCAGGCCGCCGGACCCGTCTTGCAACCCGTATCTGTGCTTCGCCGCGCTGCTGATGGCGGGACTCGATGGCATCCAGAACCGCATCATGCCGCCGGAGCCGATCGACAAGGACCTGTACGACCTGGAGCCGGAGGAGAAGCGCAAGGTCCGCTCCACCCCGGGCAGCCTGGGCGAGGTTCTCGACGCCCTCGAGGAGGACAACGCGTATCTTCTGAAGGGCGGCGTCTTCACCCCCGACGTGATTGAGACGTGGATCAAGTATAAGCGCGAGCGCGAGCTTGAGCAGGTGGCGTTGCGGCCGCACCCGTACGAGTTCTACCTGTATTACGACATCTGAAGCCCGCCTGATACACGGCCGCCATTGCCCAACTCTGCGGCGGGCTGTTGCGCCAGCGTGTTGGCCCGCCGCGCTCCCCGGCTCCGTGCCCTCCTCGCTCACGGAGCCGGGCTCTGCTTTAGGTTGCTCGTGCGGCATCCGGTCGGGTGCTCCAAAGCTTGCTTGACAATCGCGGTGGTGGGGAGTAACCTTCTTGCAACCTGGGCTTCTGCCTGTCGTCGCGAAGAGAAAGCCGGGCGCTGGGGGATGCGCCTGGACGCTGGTGCCTCACCTCGCGGCACAAGTGGCTCCTTAGTTGCAGGCGATGCCGGTGTAGGCACCAAACCGGCGGCGCACCAGCGCGCTTGCTGGTTTCCTTACGATGGTCGGGCGGCCACAACGGCCGCAGGTTGGGAGGGAGTACCCATGAAGAGATACCTGGCATGGGCGCTGCTGGTGCTGATGCTACTGGTCAGCCAGGCGGCGTCGATGGCGCAGTCGCGCCGCATCGTGGTTTTCAACCCGAACGTGGCGGAACCTGTTCGCGTAGGGCTAGCCGCCAGGTTCGGCAGGGTCGTCAAACCGCTGCCCCTGGTAGATGCGGTGGTGGCGGAGCTGCCACCCGCGGCGGAGCAGGCACTGGCCAACATTCCTGGAGTCGTGAGGATCGATCCCGATGTGGTTGTGCAGGCGGTGCAGACATCGGAGGTCCAGTGGGGCGTTGCGCGCGTAAACGCGCCCCAGGCTTGGTCAATCACTACCGGAGCGGGCGTTAACGTGGGCGTCATCGATACCGGCATAAGCGCCACTCACCCCGACCTCTCGGTGGCAGGTGGCGTGAACACCATCAACGGTGGAAGCTGGAACGATGACAACGGCCACGGCACCCACGTTGCCGGCATCATCGCCGCGCTGTGGAACGGCTTTGGCGTGGTGGGCGTGGCCCCATCCGCCAACCTGTACGCCATCAAAGCCCTCAACAATAAAGGCAGCGGGTACCTCTCGGATATCATCGAGGGGATCGACTGGGCGATTCAGCACGGCATCAACGTCATCAACATGTCGCTGGGGACGAGCACGTACGTCCAGTCGTTCCAAGATGCAGTTGCGCGGGCGTACAACGCCGGGGTGGTTCAGGTGGCGGCTGCGGGCAACGACGGTCCACCACGCGGAAAGAAGACCAGCACGGTGGAGTATCCCGGCAAGTTCACTCAGGTCATCTGCGTAGCCGCCTCAGATAGCAATAACCAGATCGCCAAATGGAGCTCCGTGGGGCCAGAGGTGGACCTCATAGCTCCTGGGGTTAGCATCCTCTCCACGTATCTGGGCACCAGCTACGCCACGCTTTCCGGCACCAGCATGGCAGCGCCGCACGTTGCCGGAGCCGCGGCGCTGGTGCTCTCTCAGCTCAACTCGCCAACAGTGGACGAGGTGAAATCGGTGCTGTACAACACGGCGACGGACCTTGGGCTTACGGTTAACCAACAGGGGCACGGCCTGGTTAACGCCTACGCCGCCGTGCTGGCCACCCAGTAGCAGCCATACACCAGTTCCACATGAGGCACAGAGGGCCTGCCTGTACACGGCGGGCCCTTTGCGTTGGGCAACATCCCATTACAGCCTCTTCGCAGTTCTTCCCCCACGCTTGCGCCACCCTTGCCGGCCCTCACGGCGCTTCCTAGAATGGTAGCCGAGATCATCGGCCCTCGCATCCTCGGGCCGAGCCTAGGAAGGACCTATTTGGCCGATGCCGGAACCGTTTGTACATCTGCACAACCACTCCGCCTTCAGCCTGCTTGACGGCGCCAACAAGATACAGGCGATGGTGAAGGCAGCCAAGGAGATGGGCATGCCAGCCGTGGCGCTTACCGACCACGGCGTGATGTACGGCGTCGTGCAGTTCTTCACCGCCTGCAAGCAAGCCGAGATCAAACCAATCCTTGGCTGCGAGGTGTACACCACCTACGACAAGCGCAGCCGCTTCGACCGCGACCCCAAGCGCGACGCCGAGCAGCATCACCTGGTGCTTCTTGCGGAGAACCGAACCGGCTACCGGAACCTGGTGCAGCTGGTTAGCAGCGCGTTTCTGGATGGCTTTTACTATAAGCCCCGGGTCGATAGGGAGCTGCTTGGACGCCACCACGAAGGCCTCATCTGCCTCTCCGCCTGCCTCAGCGGCGAGGTGCCATATTGGCTGCTTCGCGGCGATCCGGACAGGGCCCGCGAGGCCGCCATCTTCTATCGGGATACGTTCGGTGCGGGCAACTTCTACCTGGAGTTGCAGGACCACGGCATGCCAGAGCAGGCCGTGGTGAACCCCAAACTGCTTGAGCTGGCCCACGACCTGCACATACCCATAGTCTGCAGCAACGATTGCCACTACCTAACGCGCGCGGACGCCGAAACCCACGATGTGATGCTGTGCATCCAAACCAACACCACCGTGGATGCCCCCAACCGCATGCGCTACCCCGGCAACGAGTTCTACTTCAAAAGCGGCGACGAGATGCGCGAGCGGTTTGCTGCGTGGCCCGAGGCGATCGCCAATACCCTGGAGATCGCCGAGCGCTGCAACGTTGAGCTGGACCTCGGGAAAACATACCTCCCCCACTTCGACGTGCCTGAGGGTCATACCGTGGACTCGTACCTGCGCCAGAAGTGCGAGGAGGCGTTGCCGCGCCTCTACCCCAACGCCGGGACGGAGGTCCGCCAGCGCCTGGACTACGAGCTGAAGGTCATCTCGGATAAGGGCTTCTCCGCCTATTTCCTCATCGTGCAGGATTTCGCCAACTTCGCCAAGAGCCGCGGCATATTGGCCCGCGCAAGAGGCTCGGCGGCCGGCTCGCTGGTCTCGTACCTCCTCGGCCTCACCTGCATCGATCCTATCAAGCACGGCCTCATGTTCGAGCGGTTTCTTGTGCCAGAGCGCATCACCCCGCCGGACATCGATATGGACTTCGAGGACGTGCGCCGCGACGAAGTGCTGCAGTACGTCCGCGACAAGTACGGCGAGGACCGCGTTGCGCAGATCATCACGTTCGGCACCATGGCCGCCAGGGCCGCCGTCAGGGACGCGGGCAGGGCGCTTGCCGTTCCGCTCGCCAAGGTTGACCAGGTGGCCAAGCTCATCCCATTCGGCAGCGATATAGACGCGGCCCTGGAGAGCGTGGCAGAGCTCAGGGAGCTTAACGATAACGATCCCGAAGTAGCCAACCTACTGAAAACGGCCAAGGGCCTGGTGGGAATGCCACGTCACGCATCCACCCATGCGGCGGGCGTGGTGATCGCCGCCAAGCCGCTCACGGAGTACGTGCCGCTTCAGCGCATGGGCGAGAACGGCGTGGTTACCCAGTTTGAGTTCCACGACGTGTGCTCCATCGGCCTGCTGAAGATGGATTTCTTGGGCCTGAGCTACCTATCCGTAGTTAGCCGCGCTCTGAAGCTCATCGAGGAGACCACCGGCAACCGGATCGAGCTGGGCACCATCCCTCCCGACGACGAGGCCACGTTCAGATTGCTGCAACGGGGCGATACCGCGGGCGTCTTCCAGCTTGAGAGCAGCGGCATGCGCCGTTTGCTGCAGGACCTTAAGCCAACGGAGTTTGAGGACATTGTTGCCGTTGCGGCGCTCTACCGCCCTGGCCCCCTCAACAACGGCGACACCCAGGAGTACGTGAAGCGAAAGCACGGCCTCTCTAAGGTCTCCTACTTCGATGAGAGCGTGAGGCACATCCTAGAGCCGATCCTCAAGCGCACGTACGGGCTGCTCGTGTACCAAGAGCAGGCCATGCGCATAGCCAGCGAAATGGCCGGCTTCAAGGCCATCCAGGCAGACGATCTGCGCACCGCCCTCTCCAAGAAGAAGGTGAAGGAGATCGAAAAGCTGCGGGCCGCCTTCCTGGATGGCGCTGCGGAGAGGGGCGTGGACCGCGAGGTGGCTGGCAAGATCTTCGACGCCATCGAGAGCTTCGGCGCGTACGCGTTCAACCTCAGCCACTCCGCCGCATACGCCGTGCTGGCCTACGAGACGGCGTACCTAAAGGCCAACTTCCGCGCCCAGTACATGGCCGCCAAGATGACCGCGGAGATGGACAACAAAGACAAGCTGGCCCTGTACGTTGAGGAGAACCGCCAAGCCGGCATCGAGACGCTTCCCCCAGACATCAACCGAAGCGGCACGGACTTCACCGTGGAGGACGGCAAGATTCGCTTTGGGCTGGCGGCCATCAAAGGCGTTGGGCGCGGCGCCGTGGACGCCATACTGCAGGCCAGGCAGGACGGACCGTTCACCAGCATCTTCGATTTCTGTCGCCGTGTCGATCCGTCCGTGGCCAACAGGGCCTGCCTGGAAGCGCTAGTGCAGGCCGGCGCGTTCGATTCGCTGTGCGAGAACAGGGCGCGCACTCTGGCCGGGCTAGAGCAGGCGCTGGCGATATCGCAGAACGCCGCCCGTAGGCGCGCCACCGGCCAGATCAGCCTGTTCGCCATGGCCGGCGCAGAGGAGCTCGAGCCGGAGCTGCCCGATGTGCCGGAGATTGACCGAAAGAAGAAGCTGGCGCTTGAAAAGGAGCTGCTGGGCCTCTACCTATCGGATCACCCGCTGCGACACGTGCAGGACAGGCTGGCCAGCTACAACCCTACGCCCATCGCCGAGCTCTCCGAGCTGCCAGACCGCCAGGATGTGACGATTGCCGGCATCGTGGCGGGCACCAAGCGCGTGGTGAGCAAGTCGTCCGGCAAGGAGTGGATGCAGATCACCCTCGAGGACCTAACGGGGTCCGTGGCCGTGAACCTGTTCCCCAGGGTGTTTGAGGAGTACGGCAGGTCGGTGGCTAAGGAGCAGATCACGGTTATCCGCGGGCGAACGTCGCACAGGGCGCGCGTGCGGTCGGATGAAGAGGAGAGCTACATAGTGGAGGTGGCGGCAGAGCGCGTCATACCGATCGAGGACGGAGACGGCGGAAAGGCGGATGGGTATCTGCACATTCGCCTGCCGGTGCGCGGGATGGCCGCGGCGGAGGAGGTGCACAGGCTTCTGCAACAGCACCCTGGCCCTCTGCCACTGCGCGTTCACCGCAACGGAGCCACCATTGTGTCTCGGATGCGGGTGGCGTTTTCACCCGAGCTAAGAGAGCAACTTGAGGAGCTGCTTGGCCCGGGAAGCGTGTGGGTGAGCTAGAACGCGGCCACGCGCCCCGGTTTTCAGGCCCCCATCCCTTTCCTAGAGCCTCCAAGGAAGGCAGGGAGCAAGGAGGGATACGCCCAACCCGTTCCTGGCTTCCTCCCTTCCTCTTAGCCGCCTCTACCATTACACGAGGAGCCGGGGTAAGGGGAGCATCCTGCACCCCACGAGCTTACGCGACGTAACCACGCCCCACAGGCTCCTCCCACCACCCCTCTCCCCGTAAGTGGGAGAGGGGTGGCGCAGCCGGGGTGAGGGCAACTCCTCGCCGCCTCTTGCATCTTACAGGGGAATACGGGCGGGCACGCTTAGCTCATCCTGACGCGCATGCCCCCTGGTGAGGCGTCGCGGGGTCAGCGTTGCGGCCCCGACGGCAGGCGGAACAGGCCGATCTGCCCCACGAGCTCCGGGCTGCGCCAGGTGTAGATGGGCGGCCCCATTCCCTTCACGAACGTGGGCGCAACCAGAAAGCCTTTCCAGCTTCCGCCAGCCGCCACCACCGACCGCGCCTCCTCCGCGCTGAGCTGTCTTACCGGCCTCTGCCCGTAGAACGACACGTACAGCCCGTCTCCCGGACAGCGGGGATGGCTGAGCACCGCCTCGCCCGGCGCCGAGTGCGCGCCAACGTACAGCCCGGCCCTGTGTACCGCCTGCCAACGCGGCCGCTTGTCCTCCAGAACACGGCTATCGCCGCGCTGGGTAACGGCCATCTGCAACACGGTGATGCACACCACCACCGCCCACACCGCCCGGCCGCTGAGCCGCGTCTTCCGTGCTACATCGCGCGCCAGCCGGTGCACGCCCAACACCGCGGCCGTCACCACGGCGGGAAGGGCGCCCCACGCGTAGCGGTACCACAACGCCATAGGCAGGTAGCCAAGCGCGTACAGCAGCGAGCCGCCGAAGAGCACCCACGCCCCCGGGTCCTCTCCCTCTGCAAGCGTCATTGCTACGGCGTACCCAGCAAGCGTAACCGCAACCACGCCCACCCATGCGCCAAGCAGCTTTAGTGAGTCGGTGGCCTGGTTGAGGGCGATCTCCGGCACTCTGCGCGCCTCAACAGCCGTGGGGATGGTGCTTTCGTTCCAGCGTGGATGGCCGGGAGGCATCGGGTCGCCAGGATGAAACAGATCGCCGTTGTGTTGGCCAAGCGGGCGGCCCAGCGTAAAGACCAGCCAGTTGTACTTCCCCGCAGAGCCGAAGGTCCACCTGCCGTACTTGGCATGCATCGCGGCCACCCATGGTGCGCACACCAGCGCCATGCACAGCAGCGCCGCGCCCACGGACCTGCCGGCGGGCCCCGCAAGGAGCGGCCAGATTGCACGCATGGTGCTGGAGCGTGTGGACCTACGCGTATGGCGACGCACTGTCCTCCGCGCGCTTGGCAGCAGCAGGCATAGGGGCACCAGAAGCGCGAAGAACGGCAGACAGTACGCCTTAGCAAGGTAGCTTAGCCCTGCCAACCCGCCTACAATGGCCCCGTGCCACGGCCGCCAGCGCTCCACCATCCTTGTGAGGGCAAGCATGGTGGCGGCCACCATCGCCGCGGTGAGGATGTCTGGCGTGATGAGCAGTACCGCCCGGTTGAGCGTGGGGGGAAGCGCGAGCAGGGCAACGCTTGCGGCGGCCAGCCTTCTGCTCCTCAGCACGGCGAGCGCCAGGGGATACGTGATCGCGCAAAGCAACACGCAGCTGGCAATGCCCACCACCCGCGCCGCCGCAAGGTAGTCCAGCCCGCACCTGTGAAGCGCAAGCAGCACCCACGAGTAGAGCGGACTGCGGTAAGCGTTGATCGCCGCCCACGGACGCCACTGCTCCCACATGCGCGCAACGGCGATGTAGTCCACGCCGTCCGGGTTGAGGCTCCACGGGCTGGAGCGCCAGATGAGGAGCAGACGGCCAACGAGCGCCCCTTCGGCGAAGGCCACCCACACCAACGGGCGACGGGGGATCATGCGGCGCCCTCGCAACGCGGGTTAGCCATGGTTGGAGGCCAGGATCGCGCGCACGGGGCAGCCGTCCGCGCCGGGCACGCTAAGGGGCAGGCAGATCAGCTGGTACGGCCCGGCTCCAATTCCACGGAGGTCAAGCCCCTCGATGGCGACCACGTCGTTGCCCAAGAGGGTGTTGTGCACCACCGACTCTGGTGAGTGGAACGGCTCAACGGAGAGGTAGTCTATGCCAACCAGGCGTATGCCGCGGGCCACCACCCAACGCGCGCCGCTCTCGGCAAAGGCCACGAAACTGGGCTGGAAAGGAGCATTGGGCTCTGCCCACAGCGCGGAGTTGCGGGTCTTCACCAACAGCCTGGTTACACCGGTGGGGATACCGGCCGCGTCCAGATCCCGATCGGTGATATGACCGGGCGCGGCGGTGAGATCGGCTACCCAGCACGGGCCTATCAGCTCGCCTGGCTCGATCTGGTCCAGCGTCCTTCCGGACTGGATGAAGTGGAAGGGCGCGTCGATGTGGGTGCCCACATGTGAGCCGAAGGAGTAATGCGACGTATTGCAGCCGCCTCCGGCCGCGATGCGCTGGCGGGGCTGAACTGCCACCGGCGGATCGCCGGGCCACACAGGCATCCCCTCGCGTATGGGGACCGTCACGTCGTAGAACCGCGGCATGGTTTATGCCTGCGCAACGCCTCCGTGGACCGTGGCAACCTCCTGCAGCACGCGCTGCGCAAACGGCGAGCGCAGGCTGAGGGCGGTTTGCGTTGCCACCAGGCCTTCCGGCACGCCCATGTCGTACGCCTTGCCCACCACCTCCAGCGCCAGGTACCGGGTTTGGGTGCGAAGCATCTCCTGGGCGTTGGTGAGCTGAATCTCTCCGCCCTCGCGTATGTTGTTATCCATATGGTACTTTATGCAGTCGTATATGGCGGGCGGGAGCACGTGCATGCCGAAGAAGCACAGATAGGTGCCATCGGCAAGGCCCGGGGTGCGCAGGAAGCTACGGGCCTGCTCCGGAGTGGGCTTCTCGTGGATCTTCGCCACTTCGTAGAGGCGAGGTGTGCTGGCCACCGGTTGGCCGGCCACGGTGCCGTAAAGGTGCAGCTGGCCCTCGTGCGCGCGCCAAACGCCTGAGACCGGGGTGCCGTGCTCCTCGTGGCAACGAACAAGCTGCGTCGCACACCGCTCCGCGTGGTCCGTGACGTACAGGTGGTCGCCAAGCATCAGCAGGAACGGGTCGTCGCCGGTGAAGTGCCTGGCGCAATACACCGCGTGCCCGTACCCCTCGGGTTGCTCCTGCACGGCGTAGGAGATGCGCTCGCCAAGCGTCTCCAGCCGGCGTGCCTCCTCCGCGGCCCATGGCTTGGCAGACAGGGCATTCATCAGCTCAACCGGCGGCCGGGCGAAGTATTGGCGATAGTGCGGAAGCGATTCCGGCGAGGCAACTATGCAGATCTCTTGTATGTGGGACGCCAGCGCCTCGTTGGCGATGATGTGCAGCACCGCGCGTGCCACGCCGTCTACGTCTACCAACGGGAACAACTCTTTCTGAACCGCCTGGGTGCCGGGATACAGACGAGTGCCGCGCCCGGCGGCGGTGATCACTGCCTTACGCACGCTGTTCATGGGTCCACTCATTCTTAGCTACAGGGGCACCGTGCGAGTGCCGAACGCGCAGGCTCCAGGTGATGAGCCCGTGAAGACGTGGGGGTCAACACCAACTGCATTGCGATAGCTAGCACAGATAGAAGCGACCTGCTGGGATACATCGCCCTTGGCCAAAATCGCCACCGCGCCGCCGGATCCGCCGCCCGTGATCTTGGCGCCGAGTATGCGTGCGCCACCGTCGCCAGGGGGAGCCTGCCTTGCCAGGCTAACCAAAAGGTCCGTCTCTCGCGCGCCCAGGGCTATCTTGTGGCCGTAGCTCCAGTGGGCGGCGTACATAAGCTTGCCTGCTGCTTCCATCGCGCGCTCATCGCCCGTGGAGTTGGCCCTCTCCAGCAGCTGAATGAAGCGTCTGACCCTCGCGTTCTCGTAGATGGCGTGCTCAGCGCACGGGCGCACGGAGTAGATGGTATCCGGATCCACCGTGGTGGCGGTGTCGGGCGTGGAGCCGTACCTGGCGATGAAGTCGGCGCCGCGCATCTTGGCTGGCAGAAGGGCACGGTAGCGCGCCCTGTACTCCGCAGGCGTGATGTTGCACAGGTATCCGCCAAAGTCCTGGCCGGTTTCGCGCATCAGTATGGCCAGGCCCATGAACGCGCCCACCCTCGCCTTGGTATACCTTGAGCCACCCACGGAGTGCTTCACGTGGGAATCTATGCCGAGGACCTGGTATCCGGGTGGGAGGCGATGGGTGCCCAGCACCTCGTGGGGCTGGCACAAGAGCGCCAGAAGCTCGTTCTCGCGGCCGAGGGCGCTGGTAACCTGATCCATGATGCCGCACGGGGCGCCAACCACGCGGTTCTCCACCCTCTGGCAGAGCCAAGCCAGCCTAAGGCCATCCAGCCTCAGGCCGTATGCTGCGGCGGCGGCCGTCATTGTGGCAACCTCAATGGCGGCGGAGGATGACACGCCAGCGCCCATGGGCACGCTGCTACGGATGAACACGTCCGCGCCACCTGGAAGGCGAGCCATCTCGCCCTCAGCAAGGAGCACGAAGAACGCGCCGGCCACATAGCCCGCCCAGCGGGTATCAGGGCTGGCGGCAAGAAGGGCCATTGCTTGCTCGTACCCTATGAGGCCTGAGGAGGAGTAGAAGCGATCGATGCAGACCTGGAATCGGGGGGCAAGGCCATCGCACTCGGCGCCGTAGCTCCAGAGGCGGATGAGGCCGTCGTTTCGCAGGCGAACGGCGGCGAGGGCGGCCTCGGCCAGCGTGCCCTCAAGCACAACTGCGCCGGAATAGTCTCCCACGCCGCCCAGCACGTCGATGCGGCCGGGCGCGCGAGCCACCATGCATTCGCCGCCGCCGAGGAAGCCCCTGGCCTCGCCGCGCAGCAGGTCCAAGAACTCGCTGTAGTCTTTTGGCTCCATTCAACCGTGAAGCAAGTTCGACGCGGCGCAGGTAGCCTCCTTCGGCGCCGCGCCCACAAGTGCAGCTCCTAAGGGGGCGCCGGCGGCAGTTGGCACGGCAAGCACGGGGGTGGTGTAACATAATCGGTATTATATGCGTCGTAATATATGGCCGCGCATCGTGCGTGTCGCACGGAGCACCTTCATGAGAGTAACCCAAAGGGATATCGCCAAAAGGCTCAATATCTCGCAGAGCTTGGTGGCTGGCGTGCTGGGCAACCGCCCCGGAATCTGGGTCTCGGACCGGAACCGTCAGCGCATCCTCCAAACCGCTCGTGAGATGGGCTACCAGCCAAACGCAGCCGCCCGCGCCCTCCGAAAGGGCAGAACCAACGTGTTCGTCTGCGTCTTCTTTGGCCAAGCCGGCCACCAGCCCATCGCCGAGGCCATGGCCGATGCCCTTGCAGACGCCGGATGCGACCTGCTGGTGAAGGTGGTGCACAACTGTGAGCAGGCGCATCGTCGCTTGAGCAACCTGGCTTTTGGCGGCGTGTGCGACGCCGTTGCCCTGTGGGGACTTGAGCATCACACGGAATCGCCGGCGGCCCAACTCGCATCCTTGGGCGTCCCCTTCGTCGTAAAAGGCCGCTTTGAGGAGAACCACCCGGAGTGGCCGCAGATCGACTTTGACCACGAGGGCATGATACGCCAGGCGGTTCAGCACCTGGCGTGCGCCGGCCACCATCGCATCGCCTGCATCGCCTATGACAACGATCTTGTGTACACCCGCCGGCTGCTGCAGGGCTATCGCGAAGCCATGCAAGGCCTCGGCGCCGAGATGGTGGGGCTGGTCTCAAGCTGCTTTCAGGACGTTTGGAGCCTGCTGGACGCGTGGTTCTCCCTTCCAAAGGCGCAGCAGCCCACAGCGGCTGTGAACGTGGTGGGCCAGATGGCCTGGGAGGCCACGGAGCTGTGGCTGGCCCGCCGCTGTCGAAAGCTCGGCCATGAGGCGGGCGACCTCGCAATGGTGGGCTTGAGCGATGGCCACTCCCCGCTCCTCTTCGGCGATGGGTTGGCGTACCAAGATGCGGAGCTGGCGCATCTGGCAAGGCTGATCGGCTCCGAGCTGCTGCCCGCAGTGGCCAACGGCAAGCCACCAGAACCCCACGTGATTCGCATCCTGCCATCCCTACGGCCGCTCTCTAGCCGGCACCTCCCGCTGCCACAGGCGTTGCCCACCTCATAGCGTTACAGCTGACAACACGCGAGGATCAGGAGTATCAGCAATGCAGTCGTCTTTCGCTTGCGTGCTCAGACACCAGAGCGCGCCCAAATGGCACCTTCTGGCCGCAGCACTGGTTATGGGGCTGCTGGCAGTGGCTGCCAACGCACACGGTGCACCGACGCTCCGCTACACCACCACGTGGGTGGGCAACACCTTTGGCGGCGGGCCAAAGTGGGTTCAGAACTTCAACAACCAGATGCAGGTGCTGCCGGATGGCACGGTCTACCTCGCCAGCTTCTGGGACGAAGCCGGGCGCGAAGTGGGCATCTACAGGAACGGCGACGTGGTGGGTCAGCTCAAAGATACCCACATGCGCGGAGGGTTTGCCGTGGCCGTGGGCGGCGGCTACGCTTGGTACGCCCACACGTCCATGAGGGAGGATCAGCCGCAGGTCAAGGCCGGCGAGGCCAGGACCGACAAGCCGATCTGCTACTTCGGCGTCTCGCGCTTCACGATGGGCGGCGACCCCGCCCCGTTTCCCGGCGGTATGACCCGGTTCCGGAACATGCTCGTGCTGCGGGAAGGACCAGACGACGAGGCCCAGATCCCCCGCGGCCTCGCCACCGACGGCAAGCGCTTGGTCGTCAGCGACACTCCGGCGAACAAGGTCCGCGTGTTCGATTGCGCCACCCTCAAAGAGGCCCGCTCTGTTCAGGTGGACCGGCCAACCCACGTGGCGCTGGCCCCCAACGGCGATATCTGGGCGTTGAGCGGCGGCCACTTCGAGGCGCAGGCGTTTGACCCCCATGCAGCGCCCGCCAAGATCGTCCGGATCTCCCCCAACGGCCAGGTTCACCAGGTCTCCCTGCCCCTCCCAGCTGGCGCCCAGCCTTCAAGCCTCGCGTTTGATCCCAAAGGCAGGCTGTTCGTTACGGACCAGGGGCCAAGCCAGCAGGTCTTCGTTTTCACCCTTACCGGCAGGCCGCGCCTTGTGGATACGCTCGGAGTCAGGGGCGGCATCTACTCCGGCCCACGGCCAGGAAGCACCGGCCCCATGCGCTTCGCAGGCCTCACGGGCGCCTGCGCGGACGCCAAAGGCAACTACTACGTTAGCTGCAACGTCCCCCGCGGCGGCACCCTGCTGCGCGCCTTCTCTCCTCAGAAGAAGCTTCTCTGGGAGCTGATGAACCTGGAGTTCGTGGACGTGGCGGACGCGGATCCGAAGAGCGACGGACGAGTGCTGTACACGGCGGATGGCAAGTATTCTTTCGATCCAGCGGGCTCGCCCGGACGCGACTGGCGCTGGCTGGCTCAGACGCTGGATCCGTTCCGCTACCCCGATGATCCACGCCTGCACATGCCCGTCCTTCAGTGCGGCACGGAAGTGCGCTACCTGGGCGGGCGGCCGTTCCTGTGCCTTCGTGGAATGTGGCAGGGCGTGTTGGGCATCTACCGCATCCAAGGCGACCTGGCCGTGCCGTGCGTGGTGCTGGCCGCCGGCCCGATGAAGGTGGAACGCAGCAGCTGGCAACCCAAGGGACAACCTCAGTCCGGCCGCTTCTTCTGGCGAGACGACAACGCCAACGGGCAGATGGATCCAGGTGAGTATACCCCTACCGACGGCCCCACAGGAGAGTATTGGGCAAGCAACGTGGACTCCAATGGTGACATCTGGCAGGGCGGGCGCACAGACGGCATATGGCGGTGGCGCTTCTTGGGGCTAGACGATAAAGGCATACCCAGGTACGCCACCAAGCCGGACCGCTTCCCAATGCCTCCTCCCTTTACCGACCTGCTGCGCACGGAGTACGTACCCGAGACCGATACCATGTACCTCACCGGCCAGACTAAGGAGCATGAGATAACCGGTGGCGAATGGGGCACCGTGGGCACGGAGGTAGCGCGTTACGACAACTGGAGCAAGTCACCAACGCTTCGCTATCGCACGGTGCTGCCCTACCAGAAGGGGGAGATCTCGGCCGGTTCGTTCGCCGTGGCAGGCAACCTCTTCCTGGCCGCAATCTGGAAAACGGCAGAGGTGTACGTGTACGATAACCGAAACGGCGCCCTGCTCGGCACGCTCAAGCCCGGGCCAGAGGTTCACGGCGAGAGCGGCTGGCTTGACTTCCGCGACGCCATCCGCGCCTACCGCCGCAGCAACGGCGACTACCTGGTCTTCGCCGAGGAGGACTGGAAGGGCAAGACCCTGATCTACAAGCTGGCCGATCCGCTGGCCAGCGACCGCGGAGGCAAACTGCAATGAAGCCCCAATGGTCTGTGGTCACCGCCATGGTTGCTCTGTACTGCGCCTCGGCGGCAGTGGCGACTCCGCCCGCGTACCGGATGAGCCAAAATGGCCTGCTCCTCGACGGCGTCTCCGCGGCCAACCCCATCGTCTACGACAACGATTGGTGGACGGATGTGCCAGATGCCGCCTACATCTGGGCGAAGGCGAGCGCGGGGAAGGCCAACCTGCGCGCCAACATCATCACCCGCTGTACGTTCGGCTGGGACAAGGGGTATGCCCACACGATGGCCCAACAGGTCGAAGACTTCCAGAAGCTCTGGAGGCTGGCCCAAGACAGTGGTCTGCGCAACGTTCCGAACGCCGTGCTTGGCGCCACCGAGGCGCTTCGCAGGCCCGCCAGCGGCAAGATCGAGGACACAAACGCTCCACCCTCACCAGGCAGCGCTCTCATCGTTGCTGAGGCAAGAAAGGCACGCCCCAGCAAGCCTCTCCTGGTCTTCGTGGGTGGGTCTTGCACCACCGTTGCCACGGCTTACCTAACGGACCCCAGCATCGCTGCGCGCATGGTTCTGTTTCAGGTGGATGGCGGCGCGTATAACGGCTCCGACGGCTGGGCATGGGAGATCTGCAAAACGCGCTGCCGCTTCGCCAACTGGGCTAGGGGCTATTTCTGGCAGGACGTCTCCAAGTGGAACCCGGAGCCGTTTGGCACGCTTCCCAAGAACCCCCTGTGCGATTGGCTGCGGCAGTATGCCACCGTGGGCTTTGGAAAGGCCAACCAGTGGGGAGACGGCGCTTGGCTCTACTGGCTCTACGATCACCGATGCCTCACCCGCGCGGCGGACTACGACGGCGTGGCCATCACCGTTCCCAAAGAGGGCACAAACGCGCAGGCCATGGCCGCCGAGTTCATCGCCACCATGTCCGACGCCAAGGTGTACCAAGCGCGGTCCAAACGGACCTAGCCAGGCAGTGCTGTTGGCCTACCGCCAACCCCTGCAAGGCAGCACTGCAGTACAAGGATGGCAGGAATGCACGGGGTGAGCCCTCGAGGGGAACGCTGCCCCAGCTGGCATCCCTTCTCTGGCCTCTTTGCTTCCTGCCTTCCTTGCTTGGTACGAGCATTCGCCTGCCGGTTGTCTCACGCTGGCCACTCTGCTATACTCTCTGCGGTTGCGGCGCCAAGCTCTTGCGCGCGCCACTCGTGGGCGACCAGGCGGATCTCCCCCTGTGCACATTCCAGACGGATACCTAAGCCCATCAACTTGCGCCGTCATGTACGGCGCGGCAGCCCCGTTTTGGGCGGTGGCCGGCAGAAAGGTGCGAGCCACCTTGGCGGAGCGCGCCGCCCCTGCCATGGCACTCCTCTCCGCCTTCTGCTTCGTGGCCATGATGTTCGCCGTGCCATTGCCAGGCGGCACCACCGGCCACCCCGTCGGCGCCACGCTGGTGGCCATCGTGCTTGGGCCGTGGGCGGCGGTTCTGGGCGTCTCCATCACCCTCGCCATCCAGGCAGCCTTCTTCGGCGACGGCGGCATAACCGCCTTCGGCGCGAACTGCTTCAACATGGCCATCGTCATGCCCTTTGTGGGGTTCTGGACCTATAGGCTCCTGTCTGGCGGACCGAGTGCCTCCGAGAGACGCCGGGTGCTTGCGGCCGCGGCGGCCGGGTACGTCGCCCTTAACGTGGCGGCCTTCACCACTGCTGTTCAGTTCGGCATCCAGCCGCTCCTGTTCAGGGCTTCGGACGGCAGGCCGCTTTACAGCCCATATCCACTTTCCATTGCCGTCCCGGGGATGATGCTTGGCCACCTGCTGGTCGCCGGCCCCGCCGAGGCGTTTGTAACGGCGCTGGCGCTGAGGTTCCTAATCAGAGCCAACCCGGAAATGCTGGTCGAGTTCCAGCCCCGCCGTCCCGCCGTATCGTGGCGCGCATGGGCCGTGCTGGCGCTGGTGGTGGTGCTCACGCCGCTGGGGCTTCTAGCCACCGGTTCCGCTTGGGGTGAGTGGGGCGCCGAGGGGCTCCAGAAGGCGATTGGGTTCGTGCCGCAGGGGATAAGCAGACTGGGTGGCCTGTGGCGCGCCCCTATTCCCGACTACGAGATGCCCGCCCTGGGATCCCACCTCGGATACATCGCGTCCGGCTTCGTGGGCGTGCTGCTGGTGGTGGCGGCCGCGGTGGGACTTGCATGGTTCCTCTTCGGCCGCTCTCGCGACGGGTACCGGGACCGCAGCTTGGCAGGCATCCTTGGCGCCCTCCACGAAGGGGTGGCCGCAGAGCGCCTGGCGGCCCGGCCAGGCCTGCTTCAGAGCGTGGACGCCCGCGCCAAGCTGATCGGCGCCCTAGCGATGCTGGTGGCCGCAGCCCCTGCTCACACGCTGCCCGCCGTGCTTATTCTGTGGTGCGTCGCCATCGCCGCGGCCTGGGCATCTGGCATGCCCCCGTGGACGCTGGTTACCCGCGTGGTTGGGGTGGCGCTGCTGTTCACCGCCGCCTTCTCGCTGCCGGCGCTGCTGAACGTCGTAACCCCCGGCGAGCCGATCCTGGTCATCGGGCGCATCGCCCGTGCGGGCCACAGCGGCCCGTTCGGCCTGCCTGCGTTGCTGGCGATCACGCGGCAGGGCGCAGTGGCCGCCCTCCTGCTCACCGCGCGCGCCGCCGCATGCGTTACCTGGGCGTGGCTGGCCGTTGCCACAACCCGCCGCGATCTCCTCTTTTCCGCCCTGCGAAGCCTGGGGCTACCCGCAGCCGTGGTTGACGTGCTTGCGATGACGTATCGCTACCTGGTGGTGCTGCTTAAGTGCGCCGCGGACATGATGGTGGCCAAGAAGAGCAGGTCCGTTGGCCACATGAAGGCCGCCGCCCACCGAGAGGTGCTGGGAGGCGTTGTGGCCAGCCTGATGGGCAAGGCATCTCACTTGGGGCAGCAGGTCCACCTGGCGCGCGTCTCCCGGGGCTACTTCGGCGTGAACCGCGCCGCATCCATGCCGAACATGAAGCTGGGGGATGCCGCGTGGCTTCTGATATCCATTGCCGGCGCCGTGCTGCTTACCCTGGCGGACAGGAGGCTTTGGTGGTAGAGAAGCAGCCCGTCTTTCACTTAGATGCCGTCACGTACAGCTATCCCGACGGCGTTGCCGCCCTTTCCGGCGTCTCAATGAGCATCATGGACGGCGAGAGCGTGGCGGTGCTGGGCGCCAACGGCTGCGGCAAGAGCACGCTCCTCAGGCTGCTGGATGGGCTCATCTTTCCCACGGAGGGCGTCGTTAGCGGATTTGGCCGCGCGCTTACGCCAAAGGAGCTCTCGAACGGTGAGTTCGCCCTCCAGTTCCGGCGCAGAGTGGGCCTTCTCTTTCAAGACTCCGATGTGCAGCTCTTTTCCCCAACCGTGGAAGACGAGATCGCGTTTGGCCCACTCCACCTTGGCTTCCCCCAGCAGGAAGTGGCCGAGCGCGTTGAGCAGGCGTTACAGCGGATGGGCTTGGCCCCGCTCCGCCATCGCCCGCCCTACCGGCTGAGCGGCGGCGAGAAGCGGAAGGTGGCATTGGCAAGCGTTCTGGTGGTTGATCCCGAAGCTCTCTTGCTGGACGAGCCCACCACCGGCCTCGACGCGCGAAGCCAGGGCGAGGTGATCGACCTCATCGGCAAGCTGGTGGATGAGGGGAAGACCGTAATCACCTCAACGCACGACCTCTCGATCGTGTCGGACATCGCATCTAAGGTGTACGTGCTGGGCGAGGACCACCGCCTTCTGGCCGAGGGCGCCCCCGACGAGGTGTTGCTCAACCACGAGCTGCTGCTCAAGGCGAACCTGGTTCACGTGCACGGCCACCGCCACGGCCAGGCGGTCCACCGGCACCCGCACATCCACGGCCACTTCCACGAGGAAGATGGGGCATAGCTGCAC
>Ga0078972_1009155_pt1 | contig 19822 bp, 16 predicted proteins | sample YelNatPaOPGAMG01_FD_67568 | JGI IMG/M metagenome (GOLD analysis project Ga0078972, IMG submission 67568) | Hot spring thermophilic microbial communities from Obsidian Pool, Yellowstone National Park, USA - OP-RAMG-01 (SPADES assembly) (version 2) | ecosystem: Environmental > Aquatic > Thermal...
AGACTCCGCTCATATATTTGACAAGCGGTGAGCGGATGTGGACCGAATGGGAGCATTATAGCCTTCCTGATGTATATAAGCTGGTAAAGCAATGGCATCCCGACTTTCAGGGCTTCATTGTGAGATCCGATGCGATTGATCTGGAACGAGTGAGCCCGGAATTGATCCGAGCATCTGGGATAAAATATATTGAGATGGATCCCGCCCCAGTATATGACAAGGGGACCAGACAGGAATTCCGCAGCATTAGAACGCTCAACAAGGCCTTTGCGAATGCGACCAAAGGGGGCGCGTCGATAATCATAGATCTCCAGTTGCCGGCGGAGAATCTTAACCGTACCAGGATCGAAGGGATTGTCAACTGGATCAAAGATCGGCGAAGCCTGATATCCCATGTAAATGTGATCGATTGGGCCAACGCACGCAGGTCGATCACCTGGAAGGAAGCACTCTATCCGGGATACCGGGACGCCTTGGCCCAGGGCTTATCTCATTGGGCTGGCCTAGACGACTTACGCAGCCAGGTTTTTAAGCATGTCGCGTATTTTACGAACCAGGCGCTGGCAAGGGACCGCGAGTCCACAAAGCTCTTGACCGAGGCCCTGTACGGAGTGCCGACGGAAAGCATCACCGAGGCAGCGCCCGGAGGCACCCCCATCGAAGCGGAAGGCGGAACCCGCCTGATCTTCCTCGGCACAAAGGTAAACGCAATCGCTGCCGGTATGCCCCTTGAGGAGGTGGTCCAACGTCATAACACGGCAATTTGGTTTCTTCGGGCAATGGAACGTGCTCGTTTCAGCACCACCATTCCGGAGCTGGACGCCCTAGGTATAAAATATTGGTTCAAAAATGTCCTGGGCTACGGTGCCTGGGGCGAGGTCGAGCCACATACCGTCATAGGCATCGATAGAACAATTCCTCCGGATGTCGCCCACGGCATTGCCGCTATTCTTGGTTCGGGCTTTGAGCAGGAAGCCGTCGGCATTCATATGCTTAACCCCAAAAGCCGAAATGTGGCTGGACTCTCGCTTATGGCCACGGTTGAGCCGTGGAAGCTTTCCATGTTGGCCAACGCGGCTCAGGACCTCGGCATCGACACATCCGTCCGTACCGGTTTCCCATCATTTATGAACTACGGCGACGACCCAAAATTTGTGGAAAAGGTCGTCGATTTGATAACGCGGCACGGATTCGGAATTCGGGAACTCCGTGCCATTGCGGGAGGTAGCTACCTTGTCAACAAAGCTGACTATGGAAGATTTATACAAGCGTTTCGGGATTATGCCGCTGCCCTCGGACGACCCGATATACCAGACAGGCTACTTGCTAAGGTTCAAAACGCGGCCACAACCGCCTGGGGAGATGTCGCAGAGCGGGTCCCCGGAGCCCCAGAATCCCTCAAAAGATACTCGGGAGCAGACTACTTCCAAGAAGTTGATCGACGAAACCGCCAGCTCCTTGGAGGACCGAAGGCAGTGGATCCGGTTCTTGTCATTGGCGGAATCGGTCCTGCAGGGACAACCGAGCCCGCGCCTGGTAGCCCAGGTGCTGATGCTTGCAAAGAAGCATGGCATAGATTGGCAAAGGCTGTACAGCCTAATCTACCAGGCCCGCCTATATTCAGAGGGCGAGGGATGCCGTTTGCCTATACCGCAGGAGATTTTCCCATACGTGAATGGCTGAAAAGGGTGGTTGACGACCATTATGGAAAGTTTGCATCTGAGCGGGCATATAGCAGAGATATTTTAGCAGCCAACATCTACCCATCCCAGGACGGGAAGGATATAAGGCTCGCCATTCTGCCATATTCTGATCATAGGATCTCACTATGTCCACACTGGGAGTTCCGCAAGATCATCAAGGATCCCAGAGTGATGAAAATAGATCGCATTCTTGAGTCCATACAAAACATGGTGATAAAGGCAATAGGAGCCGAGAATACTTACTATGGTGGCATTCTGGGATCGACCGATACCTATGGCGGGTCATTTACCCCTGAAGCTGTATTTGGCGAGCATCCCCCGAAGGTCCCTACGGTCACCTTTCTTAATCCCTTTATCACCATGGAGATGGCTATATATCATGCTCACCTCGGAATAATCAGGTGGGAGGAGGTTCCGTATTACTGGGCGAAGAGCATGATAGATACGGCCCTTGAGGAGGCATATCACAACTATTACAGCCATGACGAAGTGGACTTTGAAAAGCTAAAGGAACACGCCATAAAAAGCTTCGGCGACAGCTTCGATAAGGCCGCCGATGAAATATCCAAGCGGCTGGTCACCGAGGACAACGGTGAGGCCTATAGGTATCTTGTGAATGCAACTGCTTCGCTCGCCACGTACAAGCGTGCCGTCATGAGGGCCTATGCCAAGAATGTCCATAAGGTTAGCCCTACCGGACCATACGACCCGAGCAAGGTCGCGGACCTGTACGCCAAATGCATGATTGAAGGGCTACTTCCAGACGAGATCAAGAAAATTAGCTTCCTAGAGCACGAGCTAAGGCCCAAGATAACTGAAATGCTCAACGCACAAAGCCGACAGCAGCTTCAGAAGCCGCCCGAAGGGGAGCAGAGACCGACGGAAGGAGAGCAGAAGCCAGCCGAGGAAGGCGTATATGAAATCCCAATGGATATAGATCCCAAGGACCTTCCGGAGCTTAGAAAGGTAATTGACGACGAAGCCGATAGAATCAAGTCCAGATATGGAATCATCGATCACATAGCCAGCTATATCCGGGATCGTTCCATCACGTCGGTAGGCGATGCATACAAATATTTCATCAGCCAACCGACCTCCGAGCAATATGGTAAGGTCACACGCAAGGATTTCAATGACTTATGGAAAGCCGCCCAGATCCAAGCCATCAGATCAATTCCGGACCTTCAGCCCGAATATGCCGAAGATCTTACAGCCGCAGATCTCGTGAGGGTATATCATGTGATGACTAGGGTCGAGCCGATGATTGAGGTGCTCGAACGGCTCTCAAAGGCCGGTAGGATCACCAAGGGCTGGTATCGGCGGCAGGCAAAAGTCATAGAAATGATCGCGCCGATGCTGCCGGGCCCGTATGATGGCGGAACGAAAATCCTGATGTTTGCAAAGCTGATCGCATCGCTCAGCCCGAACCAGCCGGTCCGCAAAAATTTCCTCGATGCCCTCAGAATATGGCACATCTGGGCCGAGCCTGACGCGGTCGCCCACATGTACCCTCATGTCACGTCGCTGAGCCTAGTCAGGCCATATGTTGAGGATCCTGATATTCTCAGGCGGATGATGGTCGATACCGAGACGCTGAAGCGAACAGCCGGAGAGGACGCCAGGGGCACGCTGTCGATGCGTTCCCACACAAACAATGTCATAACGGTCTTCAGCACCAAGGGGGCCGGGGAACTCAGCGGCTATAAGGTGCGCGCCTTTTGGCGCAATCTCATGGGCTACCTTAACTGGACGACCATCGATACACATATGGGCACTCCCTTGGGAATGACCGAGGGTGAGCTGCAAAGCAAACATAATTACATAGCCGCATCAACCGTTATCCGTAGGGCTGCAAAGAACATCGGCTATGAACCGGCTGAGGGGCAGGAAACGGTTTGGTCCCCCATACGCACCATCACCGAACTTATAGTTCGGCGCAGGATGCCCATAGAGAAGGCCATAAAGACGCTGTCCCCTAGGCTTCTCCTAGATTATGGGGCGAATGCGGAATTTTACCATCTATTGCTGGAGGATCCCGATGTCAAGCTCAATCTGGAAGCCCTCGGAATTCACGACGCAGTTCGCAAGGTTACTCGCGATCTCCAAAAGATCTCGGACTTGGGACGCGACCTATCGTCTGCACAAAAGATTGACCCTCGAATTCTGTCGCCTGTTGCAGACGTCCTTGCCGGGATCTATAGAGAACGAGCTGTTAAAGCAGCTGCAGAACGCGCAAGGAGAGGAAAAGGAATAATCCAGGAGGAAGCCGAGGCTGAGGGGAACCTCTTCCCGGAGGGATCCCCCAGTGCGCCGCCCTTGCCGCCGCCGCCGGGCGAAGAGGCTGAAAGGCCCGAGCTTAGACCTGTGTGGCGCGCTACTGAGCCCGGACGGGCGGAACTCAGGCAGGTGTCGCGGAGCGAAGCGACGATATTGCGCCGCCTGCCGCCGTCCTTGCCGGAAAAGCTCGGCAGGCCTGCCGATGCCAAGCAGTTTATCCAAGAGGAGGGTGGATTTATACTTCCCGATGGACGCCTGATTCCGATCCATTGGGTTCATAATCTCACGCTGTCCAGAGCCGCAGGCGTTGACCCGAGGGAGATGTCCGCCGTGCTTCTTCCTGCGATTGCCAAATATGGAATGATCCGCGCCAGAATCGGGTTTGAGGGTCTGCGTCGCCCCGCGAGATTGCACGCACAGATCCTCGTACCTCCAACGGAGGCACAGATGCGGGCGATGAGGCAGATCGCGAGAGAGCTACCATACAGCGATCCGCTGTGGGAGGTGACCAATCCCGTCAATAATGAAATCATAGACAGCGGGCTCGGTCTGCCGGATCTCTCCCGTACAGTCGACATAGTGTTTGCTGGCGTAGGCAGGGATCGCCTCATGGGAGATGTCGTTGACCAGGTAATACGTGGCGACGAGCGGTGGCCCGCAGCGGAAACCGAAGGGACCACTCAAAAAGCGAAGCCATCGGCTAGGGCTGAACTTATGACGGTGAGGCCACCGCAGCAGCCGACTGGCCCTGCCTTGCCTCCGCCCCCAGGCGTTCCCCCCGCTCCGGCGCAGGCCGCGGCTCCGCCGCCCGGCAAACCGGTCAGGATCGAAGATGCCCTGCCCGATGTGGCCAGGGTATTTGAGGCACCGCCGAAGCCCAGTTGGGGCCAAAGCTTTGTGGAATATGTAAAGCAGGTTCCGCGAAAGATTCAGACGCACCTGACCTCCGAATTTCAGCCGCTTGCGGTTTGGGAAAGAAAAGTTCGCAAAGCAGCGGGTCTGCCGGCGAAAGAATGGGGCACGGACGCAGCGTGCGTTGCGGAAGGGATCTATGGTGCTGCCGCCAAGGCCGAACTTGATGTCAGAAACTTTGAGGCTGCCATTGCCCCGATAAAGGATTACCAAAAGGAATTTGATTATTTCCTGTTCCTAGTCCGCACTAGGGACAGAATTATGACCGACCCGGAGAAGCGCAAAGTCGGAGACTGGGATCTCCAGAAGGTTGATCAAAACCTAGCGGCTCTGAAAAGGTTTCTGCCTCCCGGAATCTACCAGAAGTTTGAGGAGATCGGCCTCAACAGGATCGGCCCGGACGGCAAGGTGATTCGGGGCGCCTATCAAGAGGCTATGGATCGAGCGCTCAGGCTGCAGGTTGACGCCGGATTGATGAGCCATGAGGTCTATGAAAAGATCCGCAGCATGAACGATATCTATGCACCCTTTGCGGTGATGAAGTATATAGATCAGGCCACCGAAACGGACCCGAGGACGGGCTCCCCCGCAGGCGGCAGGGCAATGGCAACCGCAGGTCACTTGACCTATGCAATTCAGGGCATAAGCGACCCGGACTTCCGGCTCGGGGGAATTCTTCACGCGTCTGCCGAACAGATCTATAGATCTAGGATCCTAGCGGAAAAGAATCGAATCATGAGGCGAATAGCCTCGATAGCCACGATCAAGGTTCCGGACAATCCGTTCGAGATTGTCAGCCAGCCGGTATATCTGCCCCCGTCCGCGCCAGGCCAGAAAGGCCACTGGCTAGGGCCGAATCATCATGCACTGCCGAAGGACAAGGGTTTGCTGCCATTCCGCATAAACGGTGAGATATATGGGCTGGTTGTTCCCAAGGACGTCGAGGGTGCGCTCCAGGGCCTCAACTACCAGCAGGCGGATTACACGGACAAGATGCTTCGCGCCTTCCAGTCAGGGATGCGTGCCGGCGCAACGACCTATAACATAAGCTTCCAAGCGGTCAATGCCTTCCTTGACGCTACAAGGCTCGCCCTGATATCGCGATATGGCATAAGGAGCCCGATTGATCTACCCGTCTTTGTCATGGATTGGTTCCATGGGCTGGCATCATCCATAAGCGGTAATTTCGGTGAGGGGAATTACCTATACAAGCTGGCTTTGGAAAAGGGCGTGCTCAATTCGACCATCCAGAGAATCATCACACCCGAGAAATTCTACAGGCCGGAACGGCTGAGCCCGATAGAGCAAAAGGCCGGCCCGATCGTGAAGGCTGGGAGGTGGCTGCTCGACAGCGCTGCTGCCTTTGCCAATGCGATCGAGGAGGCTACCAAACTAACTGGGCTAAGGCGGGCGCTTCGGATGGAAAGCTTCGACAATCTCTCCCACTCCCAGAAGCTTGAGCAGTGGGATAGGATCAGAACGGAGATCAGGAGATATTCCGGCAGCCCGGATTTCGCCAGATCCACGCCCGACTCGAGAAGGTTCAATCTTCTGATGATGTTCTTCAACGCAAAGCTCCAGGATGCCGCGTCGGATTTGTCGCGGCTTGCCGGTAAGGGTGGGAGACTCGGCGATACGATTGCCGCATGGACTCGCATTGCGATTTCCAGCCTTCCGATAGTCGGCCTGGCGCTGCTCAATCACTCCGACGAATATCTAAAGGATTATGAGGAGATCCCACGCTGGGAGAAGGACAATTATTTCATGATTCCGCGCGACTCCTATTTCACCACCGACGATGGCAGAAAGATCCGGGATTACTATCGCATCCCCAAGCGCGGGCTTTTGCAGATGGTCGATGTCATGGTCAATGATCTCTGCGACTTTATGAAAGGATCGACCGAAGGAAATCCGTTTAACAAGCTTGCCGCCGACTTCTTCGAGACCTGGGCACCGATTAACATCGAAGGCAAAAACATGCAGGAGCGTGCCGAGTCAGTGGTCAGTACACTGAACCCGCTGCTGAGGCTTCCGGTTGAGCAGATCTTTAATCGGGACACATGGAGGCACCGGGACATCATAAGCCAGCGCTTGGCTCGATTTGCCGCCCCGGAGCAATATCGCGCATCAACCCCTGAGGTGTGGAAGGAACTGGGTAAGATGACCGGCCTGTCGCCCGTTAGGTTGCAGCAGGCGGTAAGCACCTTAACAGCCGGCCTCATAACCCAGTTTGCCATGAACAAGCCGGTCGGGGAGCGCTCATGGGTCACCGAAGCACCGATCCTGAAGCGACTGGTCCGCTCTGTGTTTACCACGGATGAAATCGGCGAATCATATCTCAATAAGCTGATCGAGCAGCAAGGCAGCGACTCGGCGGTGTTATCGCGAACCCTCGAGGAGCTTTGGGAAGGTATTAAGCTCAGACCGAAGGAAGAGCAGGCACGCATCATTGCCGAGCTTGTCCGTGTAGGCGGGCCGCAGGCGGCACGACTGCTTCGGCAGATCATGCGAGAGGACAGGCTCGGACTGACATACCACGACCGCCAGATGCTCAGGCTGGGCGTCGCGGATTGGACAAGGGCTCGATTCATCGCCTTCGAGCTTCAGAGGATGGCAGATCCTAACAAGCAACAGGAGTGGATGCAGGAATTGAGAAAGAAGAGAATCCTGACGCCGCGCGTCGCAGTTCAGGTTCAGAGACTCCTCAAGGGAGCCGAAGCTCAACGCGCAGCGTTGCCGGGCGTTGTGGAGACGGCCAAGAGGTTTGGGCTGCCTGCGCCACCGTGATACAATGTAGAGAGGAGTTCCCATGGGAAGATTTTGGGAAAACAACAAGACGTTCATAGTCCAGACGATTCTCGCACTCATCGCCATATTATCCCTGATGGGAATGGCTGAAAGACGACTCACCGCGGTTGAAACGATGGCGGCTGCCGAGCACGAGGCAAGGATTCGAGCAGAGGATGCCATGCTGACATCTATCCGCGAGATCCAGGCCACGCAAATGAAGCTTAGCGAAAGCGTGGCAATGCTCTGCGCGACGGTTGATCAGCTGAACAAGAGAATTGACGCATTCAAGCGATGAAGCTCCTAGTTGAACGTGACGTCCTGACCGACAAATCAACGTTGGGCTTGCTATACATTGAGGGGTCGTTTTATTGCTTCACCCTCGAGGATAAGCTTCGCGAGCATAAGGTTGCTGGCGAGACATGTATACCGATTGGATCCTATAAGGTGACTAAGCATTACTCGCCTCGCTTTGGCGCGCATTACCCAATGCTCCTGGATGTGCCCGACTTTACCGGCGTGCTCATACATGCTGGCAACACCCCGGAGGACACGGAAGGATGCATATTGGTAGGCCGCAGGCGCATGGCTGACAGGGTTCTGGAAAGCAGGGCTGTATTCGCGCCATTACGCGAAAAGATTTTTGCGGCAATCGATCTTGGGGATAGGGTGATCATCCACGTTGTGTTGTCCCCAAATCTGCTCGACTTCAGGACATCTAGGATTTAAGCTTGACAACGTGCCGAGGCTGTGGTAGGATATTAGTGCGGAGCGGACATAGGACTTCAAGGACATGATCGCAGACATAGACATTTTATCAAGGGCAGAAGGTGCCCGGGTCGCCTGCCGAGTGAGCGGCAGAGTGCCGCCAGCAGCAGGAACTACGCGCATGCGGCGAAACCTCGATTATGGTTTATGGCCCACGTGCGCGTGGACTTTTCGTTTAGGCTTGACAACGTGGCGAGGCTGTGGTATTATGGCCCGCGTGCGCGTGGACTTTTCGCCCTAGTTCGTGGGCACGCTCTGGAAAAATGAATACGGCCCGCGTGCGCGTGGACTTTTCTTGGGAGGACCCATGAAGGGATATAAGACGTTTATTCTGAATATTTTAGCGGCTATCTTGCCCGTGCTTCAGGCCACCGGCGCGGCGGATCTGGGATTGACCGGCACTGCCGCGAGCCTGTATGCGTTGGGGGTCGTCGCCCTCAATCTGGTTCTCAGGGCATTTACGACCACGCCGATTTTCAAGTCCGAGCCCACGAACTAGGGCCCGACTCTAACGGTTAGAGATGAAAAACCCTGGGGCAACGTGGCCGCTTCCAGGTCTGGGGGCACCATGAGCGCATTCAAGGCGCGCTAGCCCCGGGGGCCGCCGGCGGGGGACGACATGGCGATTTGCCCCAAGCATCTCCAGGAATATTCGCCCAACGCTGGCGAGAGCTGCCCTTACTGCGATCGCGAACGCCATGTCGGCAGCCCCACGCTTGCTCCTTACATCTGCCCGTTCTGCAAGCGGGCCGTGCAAGATTTGTGGGGCCACGAGTGCGATCCGAACCAAGGAACGGCTGTGCCTCAGCCGATTGTTCGCTTCTACTACACCGGCGACACCAACCATGGGGAGCGACGCCATGGGAATTGACTTAAACCCATTCGATGCGCTGGCCGACTTCTTCCTAGGCGTGCTCCGGCAGCGCAAGCTACAGCAGATCGCGGCTATAGCAATCTCCTTTGCCATGTCTGCCTTGATCACCGCGCTGTCCAGCTGGGGTCTCGCCATCCTGGCCGGAGAGGGTTTTCTCAGGGCTTGCGCGATCTCAGCCGTGGCCGTCTCGGTCATCCTTCTGCAGGCATGGCTGCGGCACCCGGCTACCAAAAATCTCAAGCTGTTCTGGTTGGGCGATCTCGAAAAAGAGCGGATCAGGCTGCTCCAGGAGAAAAACGTAGTCTCGTCGGGCGAGGACAAATAGTGGCAGAGGTCGAGCCGGTTTGGTACATCATATGGAGGTTCCTGCTCCATTTCTTTGGTGCCGGCGGGCTTGTGCTCTTTCTACACCCGATTGCCGGGCTCGTTTTCAGGGATCACACACAGCAACTCTATGTCACCGCAATAACTGTCCTTTGCGTGGCCTGCATGCGCGAGCCCTATGACCTGAAGCATGGTCAGAGCTTGATAAAAGCAGTAATTGATAACATCTCCTGGGCCGCTGGATGCACTTTGGCCTTTTTGATGCTGAGGTAACGCTCATTGAAACTGGAGCCGTCGCAGTACGTACAGAACCGTGCCTGTAAGTACTGCAAGCGAAAAGGCGTATTGAGACCTGGCCGCGTTGCGTGTTCGCGATGCGAGTCGCGCATCCGGCGTGGCTGGCCGATCAATAGGCTAGCCCAGGGAAACGTTCGCAACCCTCGCCAGCCAATAGCGCAGCCCGGCTATAAGAGGACCGATCCGCCACCGGGCGATCATAGAAACTCCGACGAACCCTATCTCAGGGAGCAACTCGCCTACCTACGAAAGGCCAATCACGACCTTGAGTGCAGGATTTCCGAGCTGGTCGAGGCCATCGGCAGGCAGCAGGAGATGGCGACCGAGATAGCCTCGGCAATTGTCGCCGCCGAGCCATACCCGAGAGTCCCAATAGCGATTCCAAGCAAGCCGACCGGCAGGCCGGTAACCGCAGCGGTTGTGCTATCCGATTGGCATATCGGAGAGGTCATAGAAGAAAACGAGGTCGAGGGTTTCGGCAAATACAATTTCGCAATCGCACAAGCGAGGATATTTCGGATATTGGATAGCTTCATCAAATGGATCCATGTCCAGCGCACCGGCTATGTTATTGACGAGCTGGCTGTGATAACCGAAGGAGATTTCATATCGGGCGACATTCACGACGAGCTGATCGCGACAAATGAGTTCCCGGTTCCGGTTCAGACTGCCAAGGCCGGTTTGCTGCTTGGGGAATCGATTTCACGCTTGGCGGCGCATTTCAATAAGGTGATCGTCTACGCCGTGGGGGCGGATAACCACAGCCGCTTGCAGCGCAAGCCGAGATTCAAGCAGAGGTACGAATCCGGGCTCAGCTACCTAGTTAACCACATAGCCAGATGCTATCTCGAAAAGCACGAGAATGTCACGTTCCAGGCAGCCACGGGAATCAAGATGGTTGCCTCAATCGCAGGATGGAAGTTCCTGTGCGAGCATGGAGACACAGTCAAATCCTGGATGGGGATTCCGTATTACGGCCTAGAGAGATCACGCGCTCGAGAGGCCGTTAAGAGAATGGGAACCTCCTCCGATTTCAACTACTATGTCATAGGGCACTGGCACGTGCCGGCGATCATAAGCGGCAACATCATCGTCAACGGGTCGCTGTCCGGAACCTCGGAATTTGATCACGCAGCCGGTCGTCACGCCAGACCGGCCCAGGTGGCATTCCTTGTAAGCCGGTCACACGGTGTGTTCAACTATGTGCCGTTTTCGGACTGAACCTAGGAGGCAGGCCGATGTACCCTCACCGGTCGGCAACGGATCCTTGCAAGCAGGAGAAGGGAATAAAGCTAAGCAGGCCCGTAAATCCAGAGGATAGATGTAGATGCGGGCATAAGTATGATGAGCACCATCCGGCATTCGGCTGCATGAACTGGTCGCAGTCAAGGATAGGCGGATGGTGCAAATGCGACGGGTTCAGAACATGATCGAATGGGAACGGTTATATCCCATCTTCGTAGATAAGATATTGTCTCGATTGAAGATGGGAGCGCAGTTGTATGGGGATATTTCGTTCTCTTACTCCCCATCCTCGTTGGGGAAAAACATCGAGGAAGAGATTTTGGATATCTGCGGATGGTCGTTTGTCTTATGGGTGCGCCTGCAGCAGCTCAAAAAAGCACTTGACAAATTTCCAGAATCATGATAGCATATGACCATACTCTAACCGTTGGAGACGACCATGATTTCACAGAAAGATCTTGATAGGCTGCGGGCGACCCACCATGTTATCCCCCCGATCGATTCGCTCGACGTTGTCCCCAAGGGGTTTGGGGTGATCGCCCGCTCGGTTCGGTTTTCGACGAAGCCTGAGGATCGTGAATGCTTCGTCGTCGACGACGGGCTCGCGCTCAGCAACATCGCGCTGCGCAGGCTCGACAAGCTCGCCGGGCTGGTTTGGAAGCAGACAACGATCCTCTTCGATCCCAAGAGCCCCTACGTCTGCGAAGCCCGCGCGGAGGCCCTGTATCAGGATCTCGACGGCACTTGGAGAAACGCCACCGCGTCGCGGATCGTGAACCTCACGGACGGCTCACCGGAGACGGCACGCTGGTCCCAGGCGAGGCTCTTCCGCGCGCGGGCGAACATCAGCGCGCTGGCGGAGACGCTGGCCAAGTCAAAGGTCCGTCGGGAACTCCTTTCGATCAGGCCGTCCTACAAGCCGGAAGAGCTGGAAAAGCCGTTCGCTGTTCTGAGGCTCGTCCCGGCAATCGACTTTTCCAGCCCTGACATCTCCATGATGATCGCACAGGAATTTATCAAGTCTTCCAGCGCCTTGTTTGGAAGTGCTCCTTCGGTGGCCGCTCCATCCCCGGGACCAGTTTATTCCCACCATCAAGAGGAGCCGCGCATTACATCACCGTCGGAGGTCTCGGAGATCGATGACTGGGACACCGAGGATGAAATCGAGGCCGTGGCCCCCGATCCACCTAGGGCAGCATCTGAGGCTACCGTCGCCGCCCAGGCATCAGCGGAGAGGCCGGCGGTAGCGGAGAGAACGGTGGTGCCCCCGACAGCCGACGAGTCCATAAAGCCAAAGCTCATCGAACTGGCTGCTGATTTATATAAGAGAAAGGTGCCAGGTGGCCGAAGCCCCAAGAAGCCGCCTCTCACCGACCTGACCGTTGAGGAACTTGAGGCGATAATCCAGTACCTAGAGAAGAGGCCCGATCTGAAATGAGAATCCTGACAACCGGCGATTGGCACCTCGGAAGGCGCGAGGAAATTGCGCAGTCCATTGAGCAGATCATCGGGATTGCCGTCTCCGAGAAGCCGGATCTTGTCGCAATTATCGGTGACATATTCGACAGGGTCAGTGACCCGCGATCCAGGGTGGTGTTTTCGGACGCCGTATCTAGGCTATCCGATGTTGCACCAGTGCTCATCGTAAAAGGGAACCACGACGCAAAATCCGACCTGCTGATTTTCGAGAAAATGGGAGCGAAGCATCCCGTTCGGGTTTTTGAGCAGCCGGGAATATATAGGTTCCAGCTCTCGGATGGGCGCAATGGCGCGCTGCATCTGGTGCCCTGGGTCAACAAGGCGGCGTGGGTATCGGAACACGGCGTCGGTGCCGCGCGGGAATCGGACGCGATCATATCCCAGGCACTAGGAAAATATCTCGCACAGTCGGTTGCGCTCGCCGCCTGCGACGTCAACATACTCGTCGGGCACCTGATGGTTTCAGGCGCAAAGTTCGGCAAGGGCCAGCCCGTCGTAAGCTCCGGCATCGAGTTGTCAACCGGGGACATTGCAGTGGCCGGCTTCAACGCTGCGGTGCTTGGCCATATTCACCTCAGGCAACATCTGCTCGACGGGCCGTATTATTATAACGGCTCGATTGCGCCCTTGGACTTCGGCGAAACCTCGGCTAAATACATCAGCATTCTGGATACCGATTCATTACACGTAGAATGGATCGGGCTAAAAACCATCCCAATGATCGAGGTCATAATCGACTTCACGCAGCCTGGTCCGGTTGTCGTCAAAGATGTCGATGAGCTTCGCGGCGCAATGGTCCGAGTTTATGCCAGAGTGTCCGTGGCCGACGACATGGCACGTGCGGAGTCTGTTGTGCGGCGCACACTTGAGCCTTACGGGTGCCTCGATATCAAGGTTTACCCGCAGATCATGGCGACAGCTGAGATCAGAAGCGATCAGATAGCGCTCAGCAAGTCGAATGCCGACAAACTGAGGGCATACTGGTCTGTTACCGGGGAACCAGACGAAGAGACGAAAAATGACATGCTGGTAAAGCTGGCACAAATCGAAGAACAAATGGCGGCTGGCGTATGATACCGATAATGTTGCGCGTAAAAAACATAGGCCCGTTCAAGGACGAGTCTCTTGATTTCTCCAAGATCAACGGTGACGTGATCGCAATTCTAGGCAGAAATGGGTCGGGGAAAACGATGCTCCTTGAGTCCATGTTTGCCGGGCTTTACAGGATTTTGCCCTCACGCGGGCCGATCTACGATTACTGCACGGAGAGGGACGCGCTGATAGAGTTCGCATTCAGGTTACCGTCGGGCGACTTTCTCAGTAGGCTTGTGATCGACGCGAAAAAGCGCTCGATGGAGCCGTGGCTGTTTGATGGAAATGGCAGGGCGATGAACGAGGGGGAGGCAAGGGTCTTCGACGAGCTTGTCGAAGGCCTGCTTGGGCCTAAGGAGCTTGTGCTGGCCTCGTCATTCATCACGCAAGAAAAGCGCGGGTCCTTTCTCAAGCTTGGCAAGGCTGAGCGCAAGGATCTGTTCATTGCCCTGCTCGGACTTGAGCGGCTCCAGATGATCTCGACTTTGTCCAGCGATCACTCGAAGTATGTTCAGAAAAAAATCGAGGAATGCCTGGCCACGATTGAGGGGATAAGGCAGAGTATCCCCAAGGACATACCGGATACAGGCGAGCTTGAGCGCTCACTGAACGACTCCGTCAGATCGGTCACGGAGTGCGAGAACGAAATCGAGCAACTGATTGCTGAAATTGAATCCACCAAGGCGCAGCAAACTGAAACCATTGCCGCAGAAAAGAAACTCATGAAACTTGAGGAAAAGCTGCCGGACATTGAAAAAAGGATGTCAGCAGCCAAGAAGAAAATAGACGCGGCAACCGAGACAGCGGCAAAGCTCAAGCAGGCGGAGGAGCGGATCGGGAAACTCGAGGCCGACGTGGCAGAGCTGCGCAAGCTTCGGATCAAGCAATCGTCTCTGACTGCTGAGCTGGCCGACTTTCACAATCGCGCTAACAGGATTACCGCTGAGCTACGCGAAGCCGAGAAGGCCGAATCCGATGCTCGATATAGGCTCCGCGAAATTGAGGAACGATGCGCGCGCGCCGAGCAGTACGCGAAAACTCTCGACACCGTTCCGTGCCATGGCGAGGGTGAGTTTGCCTCGTGCCATTTCATCGGCCAGGCGATAGCCGCGTCGCAATCGCTTGATGCGCTGATGGCCGAACGTGACGAACTGCGCGCTGCCCATCTGGCGGCGTCTTCAAATCTGAAGGAAATCAAGCCGCCTGATTTTACGATAGCCAAAAACATAGGCGCGCAGATAGACTCGATAAAGCCTGACATCGACAAATTGCAGAAAAGCGAGGCGCTGCTCGTCAAGATCACCAGCGAGAGAGCAAAGCTACAGCAGATAATCGATCAGGGTGCGGCTGCCCAGTCGAATTACGATATGCTTCGCGTTCAGTACGAGGAATTGCGCGGCGAGGCGGATTCCCTGCGCGCTACAGTGGCTAAGGCACGAGAGGTGATAATACACCTCGAGGGCCTGACGATCAAGCTGGAAAAAACGAAGGAGCTTAAGGTCAGGGCGCAGCAGAGAGTCGAACAGATAAGTGCGAGCATCCAGCGCGCACTTGAAATGATCAGGCAGCGGGACGAACTGATGGCGCGGATCGCAGATCTGGAAGCGCAGGTTGCCTCGCTGGAAAACGAGCGGAAGTCGTGGGGTCTGCTCAGCACAGCCTTTGGTCGGACCGGCATTCAAAGCCTTGAGATCGACGCAGCCGGCCCAGGGGTCAGCCAGATATGCAACGACCTCATGCTCAAATGTTTCGGGCCGCGATTCAGCGTGTCATTTGTCACGCAGGTCCCCAAAAGCGACGGCTCCGGCTATAAGGATGAGTTTGATATCCTCGTGATCGACAGCATGCTCGGGAGGTCCGGCTCCATCGATGACCTCAGCGGAGGGGAAAAGACGATTATCGCCGAAGCCGTGTCATTGGCGATCAGCCTGCTGAACAGGCAGATGAGCGACATCGTCTGGCAGACGCTCTGGAGGGATGAGACCTCCAGCGCTGTTGACGACGAGCGCGCTCCGCTCTATGTGACGATGCTCAGGCGCGCGCTTGAGGCCGGCGGATTCAAGAAGCTCTTTTTCGTCAGTCACCAGGAACGCGCAACCGATGCCGCGGATGCGAGAATCGTAGTCGAGGAAGGCAGGATCTATATCTAGGAGGGAATGACATGCCGATCATTTGGACCGACAGGTGGGGAAGATCGCCGGCACAGCAGTTTGGGCCTGACCGCTATGTGCCTGGATCCGGCACGGAGTGCGGCGCATTCAACGGCGAAATCCATTACCATGTAGCGAGGCTAAGGAAACTCGACCGGCTGCGACTGTGGCTGATGATCATCTCCATCGTGCTGAGCGGAATCGCAATCGGCATTGCTCTTGATCGAATCATCATCGGTCTGCAGCACTGATGATCAGTCCTAGGTTGGTGCCCCATGACGAAACGGCTGATTTATTTTGCGACGCTGCTGCTTGCCATTCTTGCAGCAAGCTGTGAAGCTCTGCCGAAGGTTCCAGGGATTCCAGTTTACGTGGGCTTTTGGAAGATGACCTATGTGGTCGCGCCGGGATATCAAGAGTTTGCCGGCGACCTCATGAAGGAACTCGCATCGCGCGGCTTTGTTATCGTTGAGAAGCGCTCCCAGTCGCGCATCTGGCTGCTTCTAGTTCCCCCGGATCTCGGTTACCAGGAGGCTACCAGCGCCTCCCGCGAGGTTGAAATTGTTGCAGTACTGAGGGTTCGCATTACATACGCAGAGGAAATCAGGCTCGCCGGCAAATCCCGCAGGTGGGCCGTGACGACTATGGCCGATCGAATCACCAAGGTTGCGCTGGCCAATCTAGACGCAGTCAAGATGAACCCTTCTGAGACACTATGGTGAGTCGACTAACCGCAAACCTAAACTATTACGGAGGCGTAAATGGCTGACTTGCTCTATTGCCACGCGATCGGAAGGCTCGGGCGGGCGCCGGAGACAGCGATAAGTCAACGGTCAGGAAAGCAATTCGTAAAGTTTACTATAGCTGTTAACAAGCCTGTGATCCAGGGACAGGCAAAAACGGATAGCCAGACAACCTGGATTTATGTGGCCGTCTTTGACCATAACCTCGTACAGCTTGCGTCCTCTCTAACGGTTGGAACTTTGGTTTACGTCGCGGGCAATCTTTCCGTTACGGTCAAAAACGGCAAGACTTGGCTTGACATGATTGCGCACTCCGTGATAGTCTTGAGGAACGGGAGATCGGAGCACAGGCCCGATGAGCCAGGTGATGACGGGGGATTCGGAGACCCGACGCCATTTTAAGTCCGTTGATATAAGGGCGTTTCGCATCTTGCTCGCGACCATCAGAACGGCTGAAATGGACTATCTTCGCTCGAGGCCCGGAACCTACAGATTTCAGAGTGCGAAGGCCGCACTGCTCGGCCCCAGAGCGTCAATCTTAAGGGACGCTTGCTCGGCATTGGGCATCGATTACAGGGCCGCCGTCCTTAAGATACTCATGTGGAAATGGAAGCGTGCAAAATCCGGCGATCCGGTTTTCGGCTTTGCACTCGACCCGGACTCATATTATCGCTGGCTGGATAATGGGGACCCCGGCTTTCCCAGGCTGAATCATTTCTACGGCGAATGCACCGAACGAAAGGAGAACGATGGACTCCATCCACGCAAATGCCGAAGAGGCGCGCGATCCGCAGATGCCGCCAGAACACAGCCCAGAGCCCGGCATCAATCTGCTCGAGGAAGTGGAGCGGCAGCTCGAGGAGATACATTCCGCGTCGCTTCTAGCTGAACGCTCATTTGTCCGCGTTGCTTTGCTGCTCAACCAGGTAAAGCGGGCAAAGCTTTGGCGCCTCAAAGGCTACAGGAGCGAACAGGATTGGATCGACAAGGTGTTCCCGCAAAGCCCGGCACAGTACTATGAGCTTGTCCGCATCGCACGCCAGCTCGGCCAGATCGATCAAAAGATTCTCGAGGAAATAGGGCGCCGCAAATGCGCATACCTTGCGCGCTTGAGGATTCATCTCAACGGGGAACTGCCGGGCGAATGGATAGAAAAAGCAAGGTCGATGGACAGCTCCGCATTCATGCAGGAGGTACGCAATATCATCGGCGCCGACAAGGACAAGCCGTCTGCGGCCATTACCACGCTCGAGGATGCCGCAGAGAAGCGTTCAGGTGCCGATTATATGTTCCAGTGCCGTATATTCGGCAACGATATACACGTTGTAAAGACTGCCTTCGAGCGCCTTGCACAAATAGCCGGAAGCGAAAAGAGCTATGGATATCTGTTGTCTCTGCTCTGCGCTGACTTTTTGAGCGGGTATACAGAGGACGGAGAGGGCAATGTACAGCGTCAAAATGCCTTTATACTCCGCATTATATCGTCGTTGCTCGATCAACTTGACTACGAGGAGAGCGACATAGCGGACAGGTTGCTTGGCTTGATAGCTGCAAAAATCGAGAAATATACGCAAAATGCATAAGTCTCGCAGAATCAAGCTGTTACCGGAATCGTACCGCGTCCAGTCGATGGCTCTGTTCGACGCGTCCGGATGGAGATGCGAGATGTGCGGGCGTATAGCGCCTCTGCATAGACATCACGTTGTTCCGAGGTCACAGATGGGTGGTGACGAGGCCGGCAACTTTATGGCCTTGTGTTTCGAGTGCCACCGAAAGCTGCACCAGGGGAAGAGACGCCGTGATACAAGGTAAAGACGAATATTACTTCAATACATGGCTCGAGCATTCCGGGTGTGTAGAGCCGCCGGACAGGTACACATACATGACGTTGGACCGATATGCACCTCGCGTGCTCGAGAAAATGGGATATGCACCTAGAAACAAGGGGCGCAGGGCATTACAAGAACTGTGGCAGGTATACGACGACCCGGTCAAAGTCGCGATAGCCATAGGAACGGCGATCAGCAACAAGGCCAGAAAATTATCCTATGCGATTGCCGTTCTGACGAGGCTGAAAGGCGAGGATGCCGGCTATGGTGACTCCGGCATCAAGCAGCATCCAACTCGAGCATCTCAAGCGACTGGGTCCGACCATCTCAACGCGACGTCATCGCAGGAAACCATAGACGAGGACATATGCATTATCGCCCGCAGGGTGCGAACGCATAACTTCTTGAACTCATGCCATCCGTGGGTTCGTTTGTTCTGGTATGAGGCAATAATAAACGCGACGCCGGTGCCTCGCGACATATACGTGGCCGGACGCCGGGTCCACCTGGACAGGGGCGAGCTATTCGTAAGGACCGCGGATCTTGCCAGGGCCTACGATGTGGACCGAAAAACCGCTGCGAAGTGGCTTAGGCGTTTGACCTATGAAAACATGATCGAAGTTAGGGTCGTGCCGATCAGGGACGTCGAGGATGCGATCGACAGCGACGCCTCGGTGGTCGAGCGGCGACTATCGGAGGGCGAAACCACAAGCGGCTGGTCAAGCTCGGCTGAGTCGCAGCCTGACCCGGTTCCCGGGGAATCGGCCCAGGTTTCGAAAATCTCCAAGTCGCTCGGGTTGGTAATTAAGATCGTGAACTACGACAAGTACCAAGGGAGGGGATATGGTCATTTTCCGCAGAGATCAGCAGATATTCCTCGTTCAACTAATGACGTGCATGGCTCTCCAACCGATTGTGAGGACAACGGTTCGGGGTCAGATCAACAGTGGACACGTGCAAGCTCATCCACAAAGTTCCATGGTCAAGATTTCAGCTTGTCGGCTTCCACTGCGGATTTAGAGGCCTATCTGCCGATCAGCATGCAAGGACACAATGGGGAATCTACAGACACAACAATCGAGATTCCTCGTTCCGATAGCGGCACTGGTGGCCGCGCATCTGATTGCAGCAACACAGAATGCAAGACAAATTCAAATGGGAATGCTGGGTCTAATGGTCGGGAATTGACTGAGGAAACAGCCCAAAATGCAGAACCGTGCAAAACCATGCAAAAACCGGGGGGTAGCCCGTCAGAGCACCCCTCCCTTGCCCTCTCTCCCCTTCCCCCTTCTCTCCCTTGCCCTACTCCCCCTTTCCCCGCGCCCCCTGGTCCCTCTCTCCT
>Ga0078972_1009156_pt1 | contig 19822 bp, 15 predicted proteins | sample YelNatPaOPGAMG01_FD_67568 | JGI IMG/M metagenome (GOLD analysis project Ga0078972, IMG submission 67568) | Hot spring thermophilic microbial communities from Obsidian Pool, Yellowstone National Park, USA - OP-RAMG-01 (SPADES assembly) (version 2) | ecosystem: Environmental > Aquatic > Thermal...
GCCCTCACCGGATGGGGGTGAGCTCCGGTCCCTGAAGCCGGCCGCCGGGGGTGAGCAGGCGGGAGGAGGCCTCCTAACTTAAAGAAAACAAAGAGGCAACCAAAACCAGCAACCAGCCCAAGAAGGAGTCAAAAAGCAGCAAAAACAGCCCAGAAAAACCAACCAACCAGCAACCACAGCCAACAATCCCCACCAGTCCGCAGAGCTGCCACTCGAAGCACGCCCCAGCTCTGCCCACGCATCCCGCACGCTGCCAGCCTGCGCCCTTACCCTACGCCCACTCTGCCCTCAAGAGCACAAGTCTCCAGGCTTGCACCCCCGCCGCGTCCCAACTTATCCCACAGCAGCGCGAGCTCCCTCTGTAGGTCATGCTCTTTTTTTGTGGGGTCGATATCCCTGTGCCGGCCCGCGCCCTTTACCTTCCACCCACCCAACCCCCAGCCTGTCACCCCGCGCGCCAAGGGCTGTCTTCGTCATCCGCCCCGCCCATGCCCTTCGTCATTCAGCCTCAGCGCGTATGGTAAAATTCGTCCGTTAGATGGCTGGGCAGAAGATTCCGTCTGACCCGGCGGTTTCCGCGCCTTATCCCTTTACTCGTTGAGGAGGACAATGTTCCATGGCTGCTACCGAATCCACCATGCTGGCGCTGGGCACGCCGGCCCCCGATTTTAGCCTGCCCGACGTCGTATCCGGCCGCACCGTCTCGCTCAAGGATTTCGCCGGCAAGAAGGCCCTCTTGGTCATGTTCATCTGCCGCCACTGTCCTTATGTGGTCCACGTCAGGCAGGAGTTGGCCAAGCTCGGCGTGGACTATGCAGACAAGCCCGTCGGCATCGTGGCCATCTCATCCAACGATGCCGAGGCCTACCCGGAGGACTCGCCCGAGAGCCTCAAACAAATGGCCCTCGAGCTCGGCTTCCGCTTCCCGTTCCTCTACGACGAAAGCCAGGATGTGGCCCGCGCCTATTCCGCCGCCTGCACCCCGGACTTCTTCCTCTTTGACGCCGACCGCAAGCTGGTCTATCGCGGACAGCTCGACGACAGCCGCCCCGGCAACGGCATACCGGTAACGGGGCGCGATCTCCGCGCGGCCATCGATGCTGTGCTGGCGGACCAGCCCGTGAATCCGAATCAGAAGCCGAGCCTCGGCTGCAACATCAAGTGGAAGCCCCGCCGGTAAACGCAAACCCCGGCCGTCTCGTCCCGAGGAGGCTCCTCCCCGCCGCGAACCCGGATGGAATCCGCACCCCTGCGCCACGACGGCGCAGGCGCCCTGTCATGCCCAATCCTGGCCCTTGGGCGTGTGCTCCCGCATGTGCGCCGGGTCGATCTCCAAACCCAGGCCCGGCCCCCGCGGAAGCTGGAACTGCGAGTTCTTAATGACCGGCGGCTCGCCCAGCGCCATCTTCTCGTAGATGCGCCCCGGCCGCCCCAGCCGGCACTCCGACCGGTAGAAATTGGGAATCGAGGCCGCCAGATGCACCGAAGCGTAAGTCCGCACTAGCGTGCCGATGTTGTGCAGCGCCATCGGAATGCGATGGAAGTGCGCGTAATCGGCGATCTTTCGGCAGCCGGTGATTCCTCCCGCGAACGATACATCCGGGTGGATGATATCTACCGCGTGGTTGTCGATGAACGGCTTGAACTGCTTCACCAGCTCCAGCTTTTCTCCGGTCATGATGGGCGTCCGCGTCTCTCGCTTGATCGCCAGCCACGCCTCGGAATACTCGACGCTGCTCAACGGATCTTCCACAAACAGCGGGCGGATCGGCTCGGTCGCCCGCGCAATTGCGATGGAACTCGGCGTGTCCCACTGATTGTGGCAGTGGACTCCGATGTCGATGTCGTCGCCCACCGCTTCCCTTACGTTGGCGAAACCTCGCGCGATCTTGGCCAACTGGGCGGTTGTCACCACCGGGCCGGCTTGCTCGCCCCGCAGCGCCTGCGTGGGCTCCAGCTTGAACGTGGTAAACCCCTCCGGCTGCTCGCGCATCATCTTGGCCCACTCGCGGCAGCTTTCCAGGCTGTTCATGTCTTTGAGCGCATCCCCGTGCGAGTACATCGGCACCGCGTCGCGCAACGGGCCGCCGAGCAGCTTATAGATTGGTTGCCCCAGCAGCTTCCCGGCCAGATCCCACAGCGCGATGTCGATGCCGCTGACGAGCGGGATGATCGGCAAAAAGGGATGAATCGCGCCGGTCATCGACAGAAACAGCCGTTCGATGGCCAGCGGATCGGCCCCTTCCAACCGCAGCCGCGGAATCCGCGCCCGCGCCGTGGCCACATCCACGCCGGTCTCCCCGTAGCCGGTGACCCCGGCGTCCGTCTCAATGCGCACCAGGCACCCGTCGCCCTGATAGTCGAGTTGCAGCGCCTTAACGGCGGTGATCTTCACCTCGCCCCGCAGCGGAGCCGCCAAGGCTTCGTACCGCGCCATCCAGGCGCCCGCCGGCGCCGCCAGCGCAATCTTCAATAGATCCCTTCGAGTGTACATGAGCCTGCCTTCCCTTCCGCGCAGCGCGATGCCGGAACCCGCAAACGCTCCCGCACCGGCGCGCGTCTGCTCATGCTATCACGCGGGAGAAGATTCCGGAATGGGGCCGCCCGAATGAATGCGGCAACCATCGGGGCGTTGGGGCGCGCAGCTCACATGCATCCGGCGTCCTTGGACTGCTGCCCCGCCCTGCCGCCTTCAGAAGTGAATGCTGAAATTCCCGAACAGGTTCAGCCAGCGGTCCAGTGTCTCCACAGCGGGCACCGCGCCCAGCGCGTCCCCATCCGTGTGTCCGCGGTAAGCCTTGGCCGTGAACCCAATCCGGAACACTTGAAACCGGTCCAGCGCGAAGCTCACTCCGCCCAACGCGTAGGCGCCCCAACCGCTTCGCGATCCGCAGTCGGGACATTCGACGCGGAAATACGAGCTGGGCTGCTTCAGGCGTTCGGAATACCGCATGTAGGCGCCGCCACCGCCCGCCGACAACAGCACCCTGCCCTCAGCCAGAGGCAGAATCGCCCGTCCCCCAAAAGGGACCAGGTATTGAAAATCCCGGATCCGCAGGTAGCCCAGTTGGGTTGCCAGGTAATCCCTCACCCCAGCCGCGCCGAACAGAGTGTCGAGTCCGAAATCCGCCTGAAGATTCCGCTGGAACCGGTAGCCGTAGCTCACCGAAAGACCGCCGCTATTGGCGAAGGCCGGAGTGAGTTGCGCGCCCGGCAATCCAATGCCTGCGCCGATCGTGAAATTATGTTTCGGATAGTGGCTTTGCGCCGCCAGCGGCGCCGCCACCGCCAGCACGAGCAAAAGTCTCATACGCCCCCTCAGACGCAGCCAACCGCCGCCGGGTTGCCGCGTCCTAAAGACGATTGTCCCCCACCGCCGGAGGAAATGCTACCGCGCGGACGGGCATTCGGTTAGCCCGGGTATTTCGGCTGTTTCAGGTAGGCGCCCACGGCAGCCAGCAGCGCGGCCAGGATCACCGCCAGCGCCAAAAGCACGTCGCCGCTGCCGGGAGTAAAACGGTATGGCGAGAAGAAATAGTAGCGGACGATCAGTGCCGCCACCAGGACGCTCCAGGCCAAAAAAGCGCCGTTCAACTGGCCGCGCCGGGCAAACAGCAGAATCACCGCCCCAATGAGCGCCAGTACAATTAGCCCGTAGATCAACGCGCCTCCCTCCCACGGCAGCAGATAAAAATTCACCGTCGAAGGCCGGCTCAGCAAGACAATCAGCGCCATGGCCAGGATCACCAGCACGAACAGCGCATGGAAGGCGAGCGAATAAAGGCGAAGAATGCGGCTCCAGAATTTCACAATCAGGCTCCGATTTTTGATTCAGGCTTGTTTGAACCAATCATTGTAACAGCATGGGCGCGCGCGGCGGCAGGCGCTCGGGGCCCATAAGCGCACCGCGGGCGGCATGCAAGCGGTCCTGCGTCGCCTTTCACGCCAGCCGGTCCGGCGTGCAAAACAAAGCCGCGGACCCCCGCCTGCCGCTGCTTTGCGCCGGCAGACGGGACTAGTCTCCCGCCCGCCGGCAAAAGGGCTCAGAACAGCACTTTGAGCCCGAATTGCACCACTCGCGGCCAAGCGAACTCGCCAGTGACTTGGCCGAAGGCGGTGCTCGTGGGCGTCGTATTGGGCGCCGTGAGCTGCGGATGGTTCAGAGCGTTTATGGCCTCCGCCCGGAACTGCACTTGCCAGCCTTCGCGGATCTGCGTGTTTTTCAGCACCGAAAGATCCCAGTTGTTTGGCTCATCTCCGCGGATGCCGCCAAATCGCGAACTGAGCGTACGAATGTTCCAGGCGAGCTGCTTGGCCGTGTCGCGTTCAAAAACGCTGGTGTTGAACCAGCGCGCGGGCGTGCGCTGGCTGCCAGGCAGCGGGATCTCTTTCAAGCTGGCGTATATGATCGCGTTGCCGAAGCCCAGCGGCGGACCGCTCTGATAGGTGTAGATCCCCTGCACCTGCCAGCCGCTGATCGTCTGCCGGACCAGCGCCGGGCCGCTGTTGCCCCAGCGTTTCCCCCTTCCGAAGGGCAGCTCGTAAATCCAGGTCACAGCCAGGCGATGCGGCCGGTCCTGGCTCGAGATGACCTCCTCTAACCAGGGGTCCGTGGAATTCAGGTACCCGATGGCCTCCATCATCTTGGCCCAGGTGTAGGACACATTCCCGCTCAGCCCGGCTGAAAACCGCCGCTCAAAACGGACCTGCAAGGAGTGATACCAGGAGTATCCGAGATTCTGGCTCGTGCTCACGCCGGTGAAATGCGGGTACGGCCTCAGCAACTGCGAGCGGCTCGTCGTGGTGCCCGCCAGTCCGGTTCCCGGCAGCATCGGATAGAACGGATTGGGCACCGCCGCGCTCAAGAAGTTGATCGTTGGTTGATCGCGGTAAGGCAGCGTGCTCAAGTACTGGCGCGGGACCGGGTTCAGATCGGGCGAGACCAGCATTCGCGTACCCCGGTTGCCAACGTAAGACACTTCCAACAGATGGTTGTCAAGAATCTGCCGCTGCACGGCGAACTGCCACCGCTGCATGTAGGGGGACGTCAGGTTCTGGTCAAAGAAGCTGATCCCCTGCCCCAGATTCGTGCTCAATCCACCCGCCGCACCCAACGGATACAACAAGCCCTCCGGGAATGGGTTGGCCAAATCCGCGATGTAGGTCAAGCCATTGTCGCGGGAGACGACCACGCTTGTCGAACGGCTGAAGCCGGTTTGGTTCACGTGGACGTTGGTCACCCCGAGGGCGTCAAAGAAGATGCCGTAGCCGCCGCGCAGCACGGTGTTCTTCGTCAGCGTGAAAGCAAACCCGAACCTAGGCATAAACAGATTCTGATCCGTCTTCCACAACGTCCTCGGTTGGCCGCCCACGCCTGCAAACGTCAATCCGCCCATAGCCCGGAAGGCGCTCACTGGAACTTCCGGAATGGGATTCGCCGCATAGTTCTGCCGCGCCTGGGCGTCGATCGGGCTGGGCACGTTAGGATCGAAGGTTCGGATGCTGCGGTTGAACCGTTCGGTCACCGGCGAAGGCCGCTCGTAGCGGATCCCCATGCTCAGAGTCAGTTTCTGGTTCACCTTCCAGTCGTTCTGAACAAACCAGGCGGGCACCGTCGACTGCTCGGCATAGGAGTCATTGATGGGGAAACTGCCGCCCGGCAATCCGTACAGGAGCGCCGCCAGGCCCTGCCCCATCGGCGCAGAGGGAGAGTTGTCCAGCGGCCCGCGCTTGCCCCTCAGCCTGCCCAAGCGCTCTTCATCGCGCCATCCTCATTCCAAATCTAAGGAGCCAAACGATGAGATCAACCATTTTGTTGCTGTGCGCTACTGCCCTGGCCTGGGGTCAACCGGCGCCGCAGGCCGCCAAACCGCCCGTGCCATTCTCGCGCCATTTCATCGAAACCAAGCAGTATTCGCAAGCCGAGAATGAGGCGATCGTCGCCAAGTACAAGGGCCTGCGCACCACCGACGTGTTCGATGCCTTGCAAGCAGTGGGCTTGCACAAGGTTACGGTGATGGACCACGGCATCAAACCGATGTGGGTGGACGGCGTGAAACTTTCGCACGCCGTTTACGGAGTGGCGATCACGCTGCGGCTCGTGCCCCCGCAGGAGACCCCGCCCAACACCGAGTTCAAGTCCAACGACGAGATGATGCAGTGGCAGCGCACCTGGAGCAAGCGCTACATGCAGGGCGGCTACACCGCCTTCATCGCGCCCGAAACCGTGCTCGTCATCGAAGCGCCTCTGCGCGCCGACAACGGCTTCTGCGGCTCGAACAACGCTCTGAGCTGGAAGAACCGCGGCCTGCGCGGAATCGTCACCGAAGCCGGCTGCCGCGACACTGATGAGATGTGGATCCAGCGTATCCCCGTCTACCAGCGCGAGAGCACCCGCTTCATCAACGAAGGCACGATCGCCGTGGAGTCCTACAACACGCCGGTCGTGGTGGGCGGGGTGCTGGTCATGCCCGGCGACGTCATCGTGGCCGATATGAACGGCGTGGCGGTCGTTCCGCGCGCCAAGGCCGAACTGGTCGCCAAGATCGCCCGGGAAATCCATGACAGCGACAACAAGACCCGCATGCGTCTTTATAAAGAAGGCGGCTTGGAACCGGACTTTACGCTTACACGGTAGAATGGGGGATTTAGCCGCCGGCCGCACGGCGCGCTTAACGACAGGGTCATAGAACCACCGCGCGCCGGCGGCGAAGCCTTAGCCGAAACACCGGGCTAAGTTTGAACTGCGGATAACGCTCGAGGGAGGTTGTCATGAAGGTCGGTTTCATCGGGTTGGGCGCCATGGGGCTTCCCATGGCCAAGAGAGTTCTCGGCGCGGGCCACGAGTTGTTCACCATGTTCCACCGCAACCGCGGTCCGGCGGATGAATTAGCCTCCCTCGGCGCTCGAATCCTTCCGTCTGCGGCTGAAATCGCGCAGGCGGCCGAAGCGGTGATCACCATCGTGCCTGCCGACGCCGAACTCCGCCAGATCGTCCTGGGCACGGGCGGGCTCATGGAGGGCTTCTCTGCCGGCAAGGTCCTCATCGAGATGACCACGGCCACCCCGCATGCGATCCAGGAAGTCGAGCGCGCGCTCTCTCCCAAGGGGGTCCGCGTCTTGGACGCCCCGGTGAGCGGGGGCACCACGGCTGCGGCGGCCGGAACGCTCACCATCATGGCCGGAGGCGATCCCACGCTGCTCCAAGAGATGCGCCCCCTTCTTGAAACGATGGGAAAGACGATTTTTCACGTGGGCGCCGTGGGACAAGGCAAGGTCGTAAAGATGGCCAATCAGGCGCTGGCGGCGATCCATCTGCTGGCCATCGGTGAAGTTTTTGCGCTTGGGGTCAAGTCCGGGGCTGATCCCAAGACCCTGTATGAAGTCATCAAAGCCTCGTCGGGTTACTCGAAGATGATGGATCTGCGCCTGCCCGGATTCCTGTTGGAGGGATCCTTCCAGCCCGGCTTCCGGCTCGACCTTATGAAGAAGGACCTGAATTTGGCCCTGGACGCGGCGCAGATGCTCGGCGTTCCGCTGCTGTTTGGAGGCCTGGCCACACAGGTCTTTGCGGCCGCCAGCCAGGCGGGCCGGGGCGCGGAAGATTTTGCTGCGGCTGCGGACTTTCTGTCGAAACTCGCCGGGGCCAAGCTCTCGGCCAAACCGGAGGATGTTGCTTGATATGCTGCATGCGCAAGGAAGTTTGAACCCGCAGCTCGAGACCTTGCTGGAGGAGCTGGCCGCTTTCGACACAGCGACGTTGTATGAGGCCGCCGGCCAGACCGGCATGGTGGATCCGGCCATCCGGCCGGTTTGGAAGGGCGCGCGCCTGTGCGGCCCGGCCCTGACCGTGCGCTGCCCGGCCGGCGACAACCTGGCTTTGCACCATGCAGTGACCATCGCCGCCCCGGGCGACGTGCTGGTGGCTTCGGCGGATGGCTATCTGCTCGCCGGCGCCTGGGGTGAGGTTCTGACCGTGGCCGCGCAGGCCCGCGGCATCGCCGGGCTGGCCATCGACGGGGCCATCCGCGACAGCGAGGCCATCGCCCAGCGCGCCTTCCCGGTCTTCAGCCGCGGGCTGGCCATCGGCGCCTGCACCAAAGAGAAATACGGCGAGCTGAACATCCCGCTGCTGTTCGGCGGCGTCAAGGTGCGCCCCGGCGATATCGTGGTGGGGGACGCCGACGGCATCGTCATCTTGGACCGGGATCGCCTGGAGGCCACCTTGGAATGTGCGCGCCAGCGGCGCGCCCGTGAACAGAAGTTGATGGCGCAGTTGCAGAGCGGCAAGAGCACCTTGGAGCTGCTGGATCTGCCGCGCCTGCCTTCCTCTGACGGGAGAAAGCCTTGAGTTTCCCCAGCAGCTTCCGTTTCCTGCCCCTGCCTACGGAGATCCACTTCGGTCCGGGCATTCTCTCGACCCTGCCGGAGCGCATCCGCTCCCTTGGGGGCGGCCCATCGTTGCTGGTCACCGACGCCGGAATGCGCGCGGCGGGCTTGGTGGAGCGCGTCGAAGCGCTGCTGCGAGAGGCCGGCCTGGCATGCCGCGTCTATGATGCGGTCACGCCCGATTCCGGCACATCGCTGATCGCTGAAGCTACGGCTCTGGCCAAACAGGCGGGCGCAACCGTCGTCATCGGCTTGGGCGGCGGCAGTTCTCTGGACACGGCCAAGGCGGTCGCCGCCATGTGCACGAATCCCGGCAACATCCTGGATTACGCCGGCATCGACAAGCTCAAGCACAAGCCCTTGCCCGTTGTGGCCATTCCCACCGCCGCCGGCACCGGAAGCGAAGTGACCTTCTGGTCCGTCTTTCTGGACGACAAGACTCGGGTGAAAGCCGCCGTGGGCGGCGTCCTGCTTTTTCCCACCATCGCCTTGTGCGATCCCGAGCTGACGCTGACTCTGCCGCCTTCGCTCACCGCCGCCACCGGCATGGACGCGCTCGGTCACGCCATCGAGTGCTATGTCAATGACGCCTGCCAGCCGATCTCGGCGGCCCTGGCGCTGGAAGCCATCCGCAGCATCGGCCGGCATTTGCGGAGCGCCGTGTTGAACGGCCGCCAGATCGAATCGCGCTCGGCGATGCTGCTGGCCAGCACCATGGCCGGCATCGCCATGAACTCCACGCGGCTGGGGCTGGCGCACGCCTTCGCCATGCCGCTCGGGAGCTTCGATTTGCGGATGCCGCATGGGCTGGCGATCGGCATAACCTTGCCTTATGTGATGCGGTTCAACGCTCCGGCGCGGCCGGAACGCTACGCGGAGATTGCGGCTGCGCTCGGCGAGCCAATTGCCGGATTGCCTCTGCGCGAAGCCGCGGCGCGCGCCGCCGAGGCCGTGGCCGCCCTGGCGCGCGACATCGGAATCCCGGCGCGGCTAAGCCAGGCCGGCATGAGAGAGGAACACATCGAGCCGGTGGCGGCTGAAGCGATCAAGAGCGGCAACGTGGCGGTGAACCCGCGGCGGGCCACGCTGGAAGATCTGAAGGCCATCTTGAAGGAGGCTTTCTGAGCGCATGCAACGGCATCTGAACTTCATCGCGGGGCGCTGGCAAGAGCCGGAAAGCGGCGCCTGGTATTCCACGTTCAACCCCGCTCGTCCGCAGGAAGCGCTTGGCGAGTTCCCGGCTTCCTCGGCCGCGGATGTGGACGCGGCCGTCGGCGCTGCGGCGGAGGCTGCGCCCGGCTGGGCCCGCACGCCCGGCCCCCAGCGCGGCGTCCTGCTGCTGCGCTTCGCGCAACTGCTGGAGGAAAGCAAACAGGAGCTCGGCCGCATTCTGACGCTGGAGATGGGCAAGCCGCTCTGCGAGTCAGTGGGAGAGGTCGGCCGCGCCGCGGCCGAGGCCCGTTTCGCCGCCGGAGAGGCCAGCCGTCTCGACGGCCACACCTTTGTGAGCGAGCGGCCCGGCCTTTCTTGCAGCACCGTGCTTGAGCCGATCGGCGTGGTGGCGGCCATTTCGCCCTGGAACTTTCCGGTGGTGGCGCCCGTGCGCAAAATCGCCCCCGCGCTGGCCTGCGGGGATACGGTGGTCCTCAAGCCCGCCTCGATCACGCCCTGGTGTTCGGAGTTTTTGATGCGGCTGTTTGAGAAGGCCGGACTGCCCGCAGGCGTGGTCAACCTCGTGGTGGGCCGCGGCAGCGTCATCGGCGACCGCCTGGTGGACGACGCGCGCGTGGCGGGCATCACCTTCACGGGATCGACCGCCGTCGGAATCCCGTTGAATGAGCGCGCGGCGCGGCGGCTGGCCAAGGTGCAACTCGAACTCGGCGGCAAGAATCCGGCCGTGGTCGCCGAATACGAAGACTTGGATGCCGCCGCGCGGGAGATCGTCTCGGCGGCGCTGCAATGCAGCGGGCAGCGCTGTACGGCGCTGAGCCGGGTGATCGTGCTGGAGGCCCAGGCCGATGCGCTGGCGGACAAGATCGTATCTTTGGTCCGCCAGATCCGGGTCGGCGATGGGCTGGACGAGAAGACCACCATGGGCCCGCTCTCCAGCCGCGCCCAACTGGAGACAGTGCAGGGTTACGTTCAACGCGGCCTGGAGGAAGGCGCGAAGCTGCTGGCGGGAGGGAGTTGCCTGGTGGAGGATCCGGACCGGGAAGGGTACTTCTTCGCTCCCACCGTCTTCGATCACGTCCAGCCGGAATCGGCGCTGGCGCAGGAGGAGATTTTTGGACCGGTGCTGCCCGTGATCCGCGTGCGGAACTTTGAGCAAGCGCTGGAGGTCGCCAACCGCACGCGCTACGGGCTGGCGGCGGCCTTGTTCACTTCGAAGCTCAGCTACATCCAAGCCTTCACTTCGACGGTGCAGGCGGGCATGATCCACATCAATCACGGTACGGCCAGCCAGGCGCACATTCCTTTCGGCGGCGTCAAGGAGTCGGGCCTGGGCCCGTACTCGATCGGGCACACGGCCAAAGAGTTTTACACTAACGTGAAGGCGGTGTACATCCGATGGCAGTGAATCGAAATGCGCCCCGGGCGCCCGGCATCGCTCCGATTGAGGAGCCCCTGCAACGCGGGGAAGTGGTCTATCAGGCCTTGCTGAACGGCATCCTTCGCGGCGAGCTCGAGCCCGGCGCTCAGTTGAACGCCGACAACCTCGCCCAGCAGTTGAGGGTCAGCACGACGCCCGTGCGGGACGCGCTCAACCGCCTGGCCAAGGATGGCATTGTGGTCAAGCAACCCTACCAGGGGTGGTTCGTACGCAGCTTCGAGGAGCGCGAGATCCGGGAGGTGTACGAAGTCAGGGCCGGCTTGGAGTGCTTCATCGTCAAGCTGGCCTGCCAGCGCATCACGCCGGAGGAAATCGAGGCGCTGCGGGCGCATCAAACCGTCGGAGAGCAGGCCCTGGACCAGCAGGACCTGGAGGCGTACCGCCTCTACAACCAGGAACTCCACGCGGCGATCCTGCGGGCGGCGCGCAACGCCGAGCTTGCGGCGCTGGCCGGGCAGGTTGCGTTGAAGACTCAGATGCTCAGCGCCCGGACGATCCGCATGCACGGCCGCCCGCGGCTGGCGATCCTGGAGCACCGCCAGATCATCGAGGCGATCGCGCAGCGCGACATACCGACCGCCCAGGAGCTGATGGAGCGCCACATTCTCAGCGCAATGGAAGACATGCTCCGCCATGGCCTCACCTGAGCCCGGCGCCTCCACGCCGTCCGCTACAGCCTCCTCCGCACCCGCGCGTCTGCCCCGCTCCCGTTTTCTGGTCGTCGCCAGCATCTTTCTGCTCTCTTGGATTCTCTACATCGACCGCGCCGCGATTTCTTCGGCCAAGGCGGCGATCGCCAGCGAGCTCGGCCTGTCGGATCAGGCCATGGGCGCCGTGTTCAGCGCCTTCATCCTGGGCTACGCTTTGATGCAGATTCCGGGCGGCTGGTTCGCCGACCGTTTCGGACCGCGTCTGGCGCTGGCCGCGATGGTCTCCTTGTGGAGCCTGTTCACTTTCCTGACGGGGACCGCGCATACGCTGGGGCCGCTTCTGGCGGTGCGCTTTCTGTTCGGCATCGGCGAGGCCGGCGCTTTCCCCGGCTCGGCCCGCACTTTTTACAACTGGCTTCCGGCCAGCGAGCGCGGCATCGCCAACGGAATCCTGTTCAGCGGCGCCATGATCGGCGGCGGCATCTCTTACCCGATCTGCGCCTGGCTGCTGGGCCTCGTTGGATGGCGGAACATGTTTTGGCTGCTGGCGGTCCCGGGCTTCTTGTGGGCCCTGCTCTGGGCCGTCTTTTTCCGCAACCATCCGGCGCAGCCCGTGGCCAAAGAAGACGCCGCCGCGGACGCGCCTCGGATGCCGCTCTCGCAGATCTTCCGCTCCGGCCCGCTGCTGCTGGCGATGGCTCAGTATTTCGCGGGCAACTTCACCTTCTACATCGGCGTCACCTGGATGCTGCCATACCTGACCGAGCACTACCGGCTGAGCGCCTCGCAGGCAGCGAACTACGCCATGGTCCCGCTGATCTGTGGGGCGTTGTCGAATTGGACCGCCGGGTTGATCGTCGACTTCCTTTACCGCGCGGGTTTCCATGCCTGGAGCCGGCGATTCCCGGGCATCCTCGGGTTCCTGCTGGCGGCGATTGGGATTTGGTCCGTTTCCCTGGCGGATTCGCCTTTCACGGCGGTGGTGGGCTTCGCCGTCGCGATCTTCGGCGTGGAGCTCACCATCAGCCCGAGCTGGTCCTACTGCATGGACATCGGCGGCAAGAGCTCCGGCAGCGTCTCCGGGGCCATGAATATGATCGGGAATCTGGGCGGGTTTGTCAGCTCCAACGCCTTTCCGTTCTTGAGCCGGATTACGGGCAGCGCCTCGGCTTATTTTTACGCCGCGGCGTTGTTGAATCTGGCGGGCGCGGCCTGCTGGATCCAGATGCGACCCAGGAAATCCCGGGGCTGAAGGCCGGAAGTGGTCCCCTCGGACCCGCGCGTCTCCGGCCGGCAACCGGCTGCCGGAGATCAGCCGCCCGAGCGTGGCTTGCGCCAAGCCAGCCATGATGCTGAAGCCGGGAAACGAGGCACGAAGGAACGCGGCGATCCCGTGGTATCTTGGTTCGTTGCACAGGAAGCTCTCCGGTCACGGTTGGTTGCGATGGAAGTCCGTCCTCGTCCGGGCCGCGGCATCAGCGGCTCTGATCGTCCCTTGCTTCTGGCAGCCTTCGATTCCATCCCAGGATCTTTCCAGCCACGTTTATAATGTGTGGCTGGCGCAGCAGATCCGGGAGCATAAGCCTCCTAATCTTGAAGTCCGCGTCCAACCTACGAATATCCTGTTCGACTTACTGCTAGAGCAAAGCATCGCCTGGTTCGGCTTCGAGTTTGGGCCGAAACTTGTCATGGCAGTGCTGGTTCTGGTCTTTTTCTGGGCGGCGTTTGCGTTTGTGCGCGCCGCGGGCACAACTCATCCGCTGGTGTTCGGACCGCTGCTCGCGATGGGCGCCTATGGCTGGGTTTTCTACATGGGGCTGGCCAATTTCTACTTGGCGACCGGGCTAAGTTTCTTGTATCTCACTCTGGTCTGGAAGCGCAAGGGTTGGCCGGGATGGGCCGCCCTACTCGTGTTGGCGCTGGCTGCGGCCGCTCACCTTATGCCGGCCGCGTGGGCTGCCGCGGTGGACTTTTACCGGCGCATCTATGGGCAGTTGCAGCCGGCACGCCGCAAACTGTTGTTTGCCGGCGCCATCGCGTCGTTGGCAGCCTTCCACTTTGCGTTGCGCAAGGTTCTGGTGATCCAGTGGGAAGCCAGGCAATTGTTGCTTGTGACCGGGGTCGATCAGTTCGCGGTCTTCGGATATAAGTACCTCGCGATCATCGTCGGAGTGTTCTACCTGTGGGGATATGCCGTTTACCGGCAACTGCATTTACGGGAGGATCGGGGCCGGCTTAATACGCCGCTTGGGCATCTGGCCGGGCTCACGGCGGCGGCCGCCGCCATCCTGCCGGACGCCGTCCAGCTTCCCAGCCAACCAGCCCCGCTCGCCTTTCTGGCCCAGCGGATGTCTCTATGGCTGCTGGTCCTCATTGGTTGTATGCTGCCGGCTCCCAACAGGCTGCCTGGCTTTGCGGCTGCCTCTTTAAGCTTGGCCGGCTTCTATTTCTCATTCCTTTATGCCGACGCGCGCGCCTTGAACCGTTTGGAGCGCCAAATGACGGCCCTCGTGTCTGCAATTCCTCCGGGTTCCCGCGTGATTAACTCAGTCCAGGATTCCACCAGCCGGATTGATGTTCTGCTCCACATGGTGGACCGGGCGTGTCTGGGGCGCTGTTTCAGTTACGCGAACTATGAGCCGGCCAGCGGCCACTTCCGTGTCCGGGCCGTGGGCCCAAACCCTTCGGTCTTATGGAACCGGAGGGACATTGAGCGGCTGGAGCACGGCTTCTACCGCGTCAGTGACAGAGACCTGCCTTTGTACCAGATCCGACCGTGTTCCGGCACGGGCGAAGTCTGCTTGCACTCATTGAACCCGGGTGAGGTTGTTGAAAGGGTGAAGATCCGCCTCTTGCCCGCACTTTGGTAGCCGGAAGCCGTGCTGGGAAGACGGTCGCCAAGGAAACCCGCCGATCGCGGGTGGTCTCTCCCGCAGCGTCGCGAAGGACTGAGCCTTCGGTGGAACAACGACTAGGCAGGAGCGGGGACTGAAGAGCTTGGCCAAGTAATATCTCATTCAAAATCAATTAGATAAATCGTTCCGCTTGACTTCGGGAATTGGCCGGGGTCTGGGAGGGAGTCCTGCGCAGGTTGGGTCTTGCAATTTGATATTGTCAGGCTTATAATACTTGATAGCGAGGCACTAAAGTATGGACATCAACCGGTTCACGGAAAAAGCACAACAGGCTCTCCAGGCGGCCCAATCGGCTGCCGTCCGCTATGGCCACCAGCAGATCGACGTCGAGCACCTCTTCACCGCGCTGCTGCTCCAGGAAGGCGGCTTGGCTGCGGCCATCTTCAACAAGGCCGACGTGCCCGTGCCTCCGATCCTGCGGGCCCTGGAGCAGGAGCTGGATCGCATGCCCAAGGTCTCCGGCCCCTCCGGCCCGCCGGATCAACTCTACATCACAGGCCGTCTCAACCGGCTCATTGTCCAAGCCGAAGACGAAGCCCGCCGGCTCAAGGACGACTACATCTCGGTTGAGCACCTGCTGCTGGCCATGACCGAAGACGGCGGCGCTACCGGGCGGATTCTCAAGCAGTTCGGCGTGACCCGGGAGCGCCTGATGCGCGCTCTCCAGGAGGTCCGCGGCAGCCAGCGCGTGACCAGCCCCACGCCCGAAAGCACCTACCAGGCCTTGGAGCGGTACGGCCGGGATCTGACGCAGCTCGCCGCCCAGGGCAAGCTCGACCCGGTCATCGGCCGCGACGATGAGATCCGTCGGGTGATTCAGGTCCTTTCCCGCCGGACGAAGAACAACCCGGTGCTGATCGGCGAGCCCGGCGTGGGCAAGACGGCCATTGTGGAAGGCCTCGCCCAGCGGATCGTGCGGGGTGACGTTCCGGAGGGGCTCAAAAACAAGCGCATCGTCGCCCTCGACATGGGGGCCCTAATCGCCGGCGCCAAGTTCCGGGGCGAGTTCGAGGAGCGCCTGAAGGCCGTCCTCAAGGAAGTCCAGGCCTCCGAAGGCGACATCATCTTGTTCATCGACGAGCTGCACACGGTGGTGGGCGCGGGCAAGGCCGAAGGGGCCATGGATGCGAGCAATCTGCTGAAGCCCATGCTGGCCCGCGGCGAGCTGCACTGCATCGGGGCCACCACTCTGGACGAGTACCGCAAGCACGTCGAAAAGGACGCGGCCCTGGAGCGCCGCTTCCAGCCGGTGCTGGTGGACCAGCCGTCGGTGGAGGATACGATCTCCATCCTGCGCGGCCTCAAGGAGCGCTACGAGGTGCATCACGGCGTGCGCATCAAGGACAGCGCCCTGGTCTCAGCCGCGGTTCTCTCCAACCGCTACATCACGGACCGCTTCCTGCCGGATAAGGCCATCGACCTGGTGGATGAAGCTGCGGCCCGGCTGCGCACGGAGATCGACTCCATGCCCGCCGAGCTGGACGAGCGCCTGCGGCGCATCATGCAGTTAGAGATCGAACGCGAGGCCCTGCGCAAGGAGAGCGACGCCGCCTCCCGGGAGCGCCTGGCCAAGCTCGAGAAGGAACTGGCCGATCTGAAAAATGAGGCCGACGCCCTCAAGGCCCAGTGGCAGGCCGAGAAGGAAGCGGTCCAGAAGCTGCGCTCGCTGCGCGAGCAGATCGAGCAGACCCGCCACGAGATTGAAATGGCCGAGCGGCAGTACGACCTGAACAAAGCCGCCGAGCTCAAGTACGGCAAGCTCACCGCCCTCGAGCGCCAGCTCAAGGAGGCTGAGGCCGCGCTGGCCGGCAAGCAGGGCCAAGTGCGGCTGTTGAAGGAAGAGGTCGACGAGGAAGACATCGCCGAGGTGGTGAGCCGCTGGACCCACATCCCGGTCTCCAAGCTGCTGGAAGGCGAGCTCCAGAAGCTGCTGCACCTGGAGGAGGAGCTGCACAAGCGCGTGGTGGGCCAGGACGAAGCTGTGAAGGCCGTCGCTGAAGCGGTGCTCCGCGCGCGTTCCGGCCTGAAGGATCCCAACCGGCCCATCGGCAGCTTCATCTTCCTGGGTCCGACCGGCGTGGGCAAGACCGAGCTGGCGCGGGCGCTGGCCGAGTTCCTCTTCGACGATGAGCGGGCCATGATCCGCATCGACATGTCGGAGTATCAGGAGAAGCACACGGTGGCGCGGCTCATCGGCGCGCCTCCGGGCTACGTCGGTTTCGAGGAGGGCGGCCAGCTCACCGAGGCCGTGCGCCGGCGGCCCTACTCGGTGATCTTGTTCGACGAGATTGAAAAAGCGCACCACGACGTGTTCAACGTCATGCTCCAGATCCTGGACGACGGCCGGCTGACCGACGGCCAGGGCCGCACGGTGGACTTCCGCAACACGATCGTGATCATGACCTCCAACATCGGCAGCCACCGCATCCTGGGCTACCGGGGCGCGTTCTCCGGGGCCGCCTATGAGAACATGAAGGAGGCGGTGCTGGAGGAGATGCGGCGCGCTTTCCGGCCCGAGTTCCTGAACCGGATCGATGAGATCATCGTCTTCCACGCCTTGAGCGAGGAGCACTTGAAGCAGATCGTCCAGATCCAGCTCAACCGGCTGCGGGCGCGGCTGGCCGACCGCCACATCACGCTGGAGCTCAGCGAGGAGGCCGCCGAACATCTGGTCCGCACCGGCTACGATCCGAACTACGGCGCGCGTCCGCTGAAGCGGGCCATCCAGCGCGAGATTGAAACGCCGCTGGCCCGGCTCATCCTCAAGGGGGAGATTCGCGACGGGCAGACGGTGCTGGCGGATTTCGACCGCGCCCGCGGGGAGCTGGTCTTCCTGCCGCAGCCGGTCGCGGCCGGCGAGCCTTCCGCATAAGGAGCTGACGAAGCCATGTCCGAGCAACACAAACGCCGGCCCTTGGCCATGGGCATGACGCCCCAGCCGGGATTCGCCGGCGCCTGGCAGCCGGCGGTGGACATCTACCGCACGCACACCGGCTGGCTGCTGAAGTTCGAGCTGGCCGGGGTGACCGAGGATGATCTGGCCGTGGAAGTTCACGGCAGCCGGCTGACCGTTTCTGGAGTGCGCCGGGACTGGAACATTGAAGACTGCTCGGCGCATTACGCCATGGAGATCGCCTACAACCGTTTTGAGCGCGTGGTGGAGCTGCCCTGCGATCTGGAGCAGTCCCAGCTCAGCCTGGAGCTTCGCCATGGAATCTTGTTTGTTCGTGTGATTACTTCCGGAGGCCGGCCATGAGTGAGACTTACAAATCTTTGCCCGTGCTGCCCCTCAAGAACAGCGTGCTGTTCCCGCACCTGGTGATGCCGCTTTCCGTGGGGCGGCCCGCCTCGGTCGCCGCGGTCGAGGCGGCCCTCAGCACCGAGGAAAAGGAGCTGGTGATCGTAGCCCAGCGAGACAGCTCGGTGGAGACGCCCACTCTCGCCGACCTCTACACGGTCGGCGTGCGCGCCGTCATCAAGCGCATGACCCGGCCCACCGAAGACACCATGGAGCTGATCGCGCTGGGCGTGGAGCGCGTCAACCTGGTCCGGCTGGAGTCGGCCGAGCCTTACATGCGGGTGCTGGTCCAGCCGCTGCCTCTGCCCACCGACACCGGGCCCGAGGTCGAAGCCTTGCATCATGAAGTGATGGAGCTGGCCTCTAAGGCCATTGCCATGGCCCAGCCGCAGGCGCCGCAGGAGCTGAGCCGCCTGCTGATGGCCACCGATGACCCGCTGCGGCTGGCCTACATGCTGGCCTCCATGTTCAGCCTGGAGGTCAGCAAGGAGCAGGCCTTGCTGGAAGCGCAGACCCGCGCCGACGCGCTTCGCCTGACCCATTCTTACCTGGCCCACGAGCTTCAGGTTCTGGAGCTGCGCAACAAGATCGCCTCCGCCGCCCAAACCGAGATCGGCAAAGAACAGCGTGAGTACTTCCTGCGCCAGCAGTTGCGCGCCATTCAGCAGGAGCTGGGCGAAAAGAATCCGGAGCAGGCGGAAATCGAGCTGCTCCGCGAACGGCTCGAGAAGGCGGATTTGCCGGACGACGTCCGCAAGGAGGCCCAGCGCGAGTTGTCGCGCTTGGAGCGGCTGCCCTCCAGTTCGCCGGAGTTCCACGTCACCCGCACCTACCTGGACTTCGTGCTGGAGCTGCCGTGGCGCATCTCTACCGAGGACCAGCTCGACATCGCGCGGGCGCGGCAAATCCTGGACGAGGATCACTACGATTTGAAAGAGGTCAAGGAGCGAATCCTGGAGCACTTGGCGGTTCTGAAGCTGAATCCGGGCGCCAAGGCGCCGATCCTGTGCTTCGTCGGACCTCCCGGCACGGGCAAGACGTCGCTGGGCCAGTCGATTGCGCGCGCGCTGGGGCGCAAGTTCGAACGCATGAGCCTGGGCGGCATGCACGATGAAGCGGAGCTGCGGGGCCACCGACGGACCTACATCGGGGCCATGCCGGGCCGCATCATCCAGGCCCTCCGCCGCGCCGGGGCCAACAATCCGGTGATCATGCTGGACGAGGTCGACAAGCTGGGCCGCGATTTCCGCGGCGATCCGGCTTCGGCGCTGCTCGAAGTCCTGGATCCGGAGCAGAACAAGACCTTCCGGGACAACTATCTGGATTTGCCGTTCGACATCTCCAAAGTGTTTTTCATCACCACCGCCAACACGCTGGAGACGATCCCGCGGCCGCTGCTCGACCGCACGGAAGTGCTGCGCCTGCCGGGCTACAGCGAAGAAGAGAAGCTCGAGATTGCGCGCAAGTACCTCATCCCGCGCCAGCTCAAGGAAACCGGTTTGACGGCGGAGCAGTGCGTGATTGGGGACGACGTGGTCCGGCGCATCATCAGCGGCTACACCCGCGAAGCCGGCCTGCGGCAACTGGAGCGAGGCATCGGGCGCGTGGCCCGAAAAGTGGCGCTGCGATTCGCCGAAGGCCACGCCGAACCGGTGACGGTGCACCCGGAGGACCTTCCCGACTTGCTGGGTCCCGAGCGCTTCCACCCCGAGCAGCTTCGCAAAGAGTTGCCGCCGGGCGTCGCCCCCGGCCTGGCCTGGACCGAGACCGGCGGGGAGGTGCTCTACGTCGAAGCCACCCTTTTGCCGGACGGCAAGGGCCTGACGTTAACCGGCCAGCTTGGCGAGGTTATGCAGGAGTCCGCGAAGGCTGCGCAGAGCTACATCTGGGCGCACGCGGATGAGTTCGGCATCGACCGGGCCCAGTTCAAAGACGCCGGAGTCCACATCCACGTGCCTTC
>Ga0078972_1000252_pt1 | contig 19821 bp, 13 predicted proteins | sample YelNatPaOPGAMG01_FD_67568 | JGI IMG/M metagenome (GOLD analysis project Ga0078972, IMG submission 67568) | Hot spring thermophilic microbial communities from Obsidian Pool, Yellowstone National Park, USA - OP-RAMG-01 (SPADES assembly) (version 2) | ecosystem: Environmental > Aquatic > Thermal...
AGAATCCAAAGACGAAGCGTATAGAATATCGACCGCCGGATCCTGCTGCGAATCCGTATCTTGCGTTTGCGGCGTTGATGATGGCTGGTTTGGATGGTGTATTGAACCGGATTGACCCGGGCGAACCGATTGATAAGAATCTCTATGAATTACCGCCTGAGGAACTTAAGAAAGTTCCGCAGGTGCCAGCCAGTCTTGGTGAGGCGTTGGATTGTCTGGAAAAAGATCACGAATTTCTACTGAAGGGTGATGTATTCACGAGGGACTTTTTGGAGACGTGGGTTAGCCATAAGCGTAAGGAATTCGACGCGTTACGCCTGCGTCCACATCCTTATGAATTCCATTTGTATTATGATGTTTAAAATTTCTCCCCGTAGTTATTCATATTAGCGAAAAAACGGCTCAGGCAGTTTGTCTGAGCCGTTTTTATAAAAAATTACCATTACTGATTTCAGTAAAATTTATCGGCAATGATTTAGAAAGAAAAAACTTATATGCGAAAGAAATGAAAACATTTTACTAAGGTAACGTAATACAGACAAATTAATGAATTAAAATCCGAAACTAAAATTGAAGAGAAAAAAAACATGGGAAAATACTGCTATATACTTGATGGCGTTGGAATATTTCTGGTGATTTCTGGTATTAATTCAATAGCCGAGGAATCAGTAAAAAATCCAATCCAAACCGCAATTTCAGGTACCACAATCAGCGGATATGTGGATACTTCAGCAATCTGGAAATTCGGGAAAGGAAATGGTGGTACGGGTGTTGGGAATCCACTTTCCGGCGGGTCAATGCCCGGTCGTTCATACGATGGTACGCCTAAACAAGATGGCATTAATCTTAATGTCGTTGCGTTAACTCTGTCAAAACCCGCAGTGGATGAAAACTGGTCTGCAGGCTTTAATTTCACATTGTTGTATGGTCCCGACGCTGCCGGGTATAATACGACGCCGGCGGTTACTGTATCTGACTTCTCATTAAAAGATGCCTATGTGGAGCTTAATGTTCCATTGGGAAACGGCTTAAAATTTAAGGTCGGGAATTTTACAGAAGTACTTGGATACGAAGTCTTCGAAAGCGGTAAGAATCCGAATTACAGCCGCTCTTATGGTTACTTCATCGAGCCAACACAGATGACTGGTATCCTCGGGAGTTATATGTTTAATGATATTGTGAGCGTTGTTTTTGGAGTGGCAAATTCATGGTTGCCGGGAGTAAATGCCAGAGCCTTACGTAATGGTCTCCCCGCAAGCGAGTGGGAGAAAACTTACATAGGTATGGTAACTTTGACAGCCCCGGAAACAGCGGGCTTTCTCAAAGGCAGTACCTTGAGTTTCGGTGTCATTGATGGACTTGCAGGTGGCGCAAGTGATACAACGAGTCTTTACGCCGGAGGCAATATACCTACTCCATTAAAAAACCTTACCCTCGGATACGCACACGATTATAGGATGACAAAAACAAAATACAACGCTCCATCGAGTTATGCCCATGCATCATCGCTTTATTTCTTATATTCGGCTACAGAAAAATTAAAGATTAACACGCGTGTCGAATATGCCAAAGGGAGCGCCAATACGTGGTACGCAGTAAATAATCCACCGGGTCCATTCCCCGAAACAAATCCAAAAAACGAACTATTGGGGGTAACAACAACTTTTGATTATTCACTGTGGGCAAATGTCATAACAAGGTTGGAATTCCGTTGGGACCACGATTTAACAGGGCAAAGATATTCAGGAGTCGGCGATACAAATATAGGACCTTTCGGCAATGACGACCGAAACGCATTTTCTCTTGCATTGAATGTTATTTATAACTTTTAACGAATGTTTAAAATTTATGAATCAGAATATGGCTTGAATCAAATTATTGCCTTTTCTGATTTTATAACCATGAATGAAACGTTCAATCATGATGCAGAAGTTAATTTATCTGTGTAAAAAAATTTCGAAGTCCTTCGATACAAAGGACTTTAATGTGTCGTAAATTTAAATTGTTAAAAAAGTCGGATGCTTAGAAAAAATTCTTAAAAGGTCTGGTTGTGACAGCGGAACAACCAGTACCGAAAATTCTTAGGCATTAATTTTATAGTTGGTAAAAAGCAATAAATGGAATTACAAATTTTGAATAAAGTTAATGAATGTAAGGTTAAACTCTGTTATAGATAAATTTTAATTTTATTTTTAAATTAGGATTAAATGAAGAATACTTATTTTGATGTTGTGAGAGACTAATATGAAATCGACAAATGACAGGTTAAGCACAGGATTACCCGGTCTTGATAAAGTACTTGGTGGATTAATTGCCGGAGATAACGTTGTATGGGAAATAGATAGAATTGAGGATTATCTTCATGTTGTTGGTCCTTTATGCAATGAAGCCGGGCGATTAAGGCGACGGACAATTTATTTTCGTTTTGCCCGGCATCCCCAGTTGATTGGTGAAAATTGCGGTGTAGAGATTCATAAATTGAATCCTGAAGATGGTTTTGAAAAGTTCTTAAGCCAGATTTTGGATGTCATAGAGAATACAGGGAAGGGCGCTTTTTATATTTTTGATTGTCTTTCTGAACTTGCTGCAGAATGGTTTAGCGATCGCATGCTTGGTAATTTCTTCAGAATTGTCTGTCCATATCTTTACAAAATGGAGACAATTACATATTTTGCTCTTTTAAAAAACCATCACTCTTTTCACGCTACAGACGCCATAATAGACACTGCTCAGGTAATAATAGAAGTATTTCGTAACGGATATAATTTGTATATTTACCCGATAAAAGTATGGAAACGACACTCCCCCACACTTTACACTTTACACATCTGGAAGGGCGAAGATTTTAAGCCTGTTACAAATAGCGCTGAAATATCAGAAATATTTGCCTCTGCTCCGAAGCCATGGACAGATTTTTCAATTCATCGTCCTGGTATCTGGATGAAAACATTCTTGCAGGCTCAGGACATGATTGCGGAAGGAAAAGTAAATATTAATCAGGACGCCGAGGCGAATAAATTTTTCCACAGGCTTATCAAGATGGTGTTAACCAGAGACGCCCGCATGTTAAAACTCGTTGAGCAAAATTTCACCATTCAGGACATTGTTGAGGTAATGAAGAGGATGATTGGCACCGGTTTAATAGGGGGAAAATCACTTGGTATGCTACTGGCGAGAGCTATTATTAGAAATAAAGATCCCGAATTACAACAAAAGCTCGAGATACATGATTCTTTTTATATTGGGGCAGACGTATTTTATACATATCTGGTTGAAAACGGTTGCTGGTGGTTGAGGAAAAAGGAAAAAGATTTCGATTTGATGTTGAAGAACGCTGAACTGGCGCGTAAGAAAATTTTAGAGGGGGACTTTCCCGATTATATTAAACAACAATTTAAGGAAATGCTTGGGTATTTTGGACAATCCCCGATAATTGTTCGTTCCAGCAGTCTCCTTGAAGACAATTACGGGAATGCATTCAGCGGTAAATACGAGAGTGTTTTTTGTGCGAATCAGGGAACTCCGCAGGAACGTCTGGAAGAATTCATGAAGGCTGTTAAGATTGTTTACGCCTCAACAATGAGCGAAGAAAGTCTGATATATCGTAAACGTTATTCGCTTCTTGAACAGGATGAACAAATGGCTTTGCTTGTTCAGAGAGTCTCCGGAGAAAAATTTGATACTTTATTTTTTCCACACATTGCAGGTGTTGCATATTCATTTAATCCTTTTGTTTGGAACGAAAATATTGATCCGAAATCAGGGGTTGTTCGCCTTGTTTTTGGTCTTGGTACAAGAGCCGTAGACCGGACCCCAGACGATTACTCCAGAATAGTTGCTCTGAATGCGCCAGAACGGCGTCCTGAAGCTCGAACTGACGATGTCCGTCAATTTGCCCAGAGACGTGTAGATTTAATTGATTTAAAAAATAATTCTTTAGTAACAATGGATTTTGAAAATGTATGTAAAGTGTTTCCGAAGAATTTAATGGAGTTATTCGCAGAACACAGCGAAGATCTATCAGAGGGAATCAAGGATAAAGCATGGTCTTCCACGTTCACGAAAGTTCTTACTTTTGATAAATTGTTAAGCGATACAGAATTTGTACCGGTAATGCAGCGGATACTCAAAACTCTTGAAGAGGCATACAATTATCCGGTTGATATAGAATTCACAGCCAATTTTTCGACCACCGGCGAATTTAAGGTGAACCTCTTGCAATGCAGACCGTTCCAGGTGAGAGTTAAAGGCGAAGCAGCGAGACTAACCCAGCCGGAAAAAATCGAGAATAGTAAAATATTGATTAAATCAACCGGTCCAATCGTCGGGCGTAGTCTTGCGACTTCCGTCGATATGCTAATTTATATTGCTCCAAAGGCATATTCGCGTCTTAGCATGAGTAACAGGTATTCGGTTGCCCGAAGCATTGGCAGGATTTCTACTCAATATAATGGCGATGGCAAAAAAGTTGTAATGGCGGTTGCCCCTGGACGTTGGGGGACGTCAATGCCTTCACTTGGTGTCCCAGTTTCATTCGCGGAAATCAGCACATTTTCAGTTATAGGTGAACTGGCTCTGATGCACGAGGGTTTATTGCCTGATATTTCTTTGGGTACGCATTTCTTTAACGACCTTGTAGAAATGGATATGATTTATCTTGCTGTGTCTCCGGGCAAGGAAGGACATATTTTGAATGAAGAGTTAATTCTATCCCAACCTAACAGATTGACTGCTATACTTCCGTCTGCCCAGGACTGGATGAAAAACGTTATTCGCATTATTCAACCAACTGAAGATGATAATAAAAAACGGATTCATCTTTATGTTGACTCAATGAAACAGAGCGCAATTTGTTATTTGGATTATTAATATGTAACGTAAAATTTCCTAAAAAAATATTAAATGTTAAAATTCAGTTTTATGTATAAGAATATCTTATTCAGATTTATTATCCATTAGAAAAATTAAAAACTCTTATTATGTTAAAATTTTTTTGGAAATATCATTAGTAGTATGTTATTATAACAACGGTTTAATATGCAACATTGTTCAATGCAAAAAGCAGAAAGAGAGGGGAAAATCAGGAGGGGAAACCTACCTGATCCACAGGGACTTTATGATCCATGGTTTGAACATGACGCCTGCGGTGTCGGCTTCGTTGTCGATATCAATGGCAGGAAATCACATGATATTATAAAAAAAGCAATCACAGTTCTCATTAATTTGAATCACCGCGGCGCCTGCGGTTGTGAGCCAAATACAGGGGATGGTGCAGGTATATTAATCCAGATGCCCCACAAATTTATGCATCAGGCTGCCGACGACGCCGGTATAAGGCTTCCACCTCCCGGTGAATATGGAGTAGGCAACATCTTTTTACCAAATGAAGATGCTCACAGGAAAAAATGTGAACAAAAGTTCGAAGAGATAGTTGCCGAAGAAGGGCAGATCTTTCTGGGCTGGCGAACTGTGCCAACAAACAACAGCACTCTTGGTGAAACTGCTAAAAGCGGCGAACCGTTTATCAGACAAGCTTTTATCGGACGGGGTGATGGTGTTAAAACAGACATGGATTTTGAGAGAAAGTTATATGTAATCAGACGCCGGGCTGAAAATGAAATCCGTTACTCCGGAAGCAAAGCAACCAAAGATTTCTATATATGCAGTTTATCTCACAAGACAATTGTCTACAAAGGAATGTTAACTTCTAACCAGATAGAAGAATATTATACCGACATAACAGACCCCGCAATGGAAAGCGCTTTGGCTCTTGTTCACGCGCGTTTCAGCACAAATACTTTTCCGACATGGTCTCGGGCTCATCCGTACCGTTATCTGGCTCACAACGGCGAAATCAACACTTTGCGGGGTAACATAAATTGGATGAAGGCGCGTGAATCTTTGTTTGAAAGCGAATTTTTTGGAAAGGATATCGAAAAAATATTGCCTGTAATTTGTCCGGATGGCAGCGATAGCGCAATGTTTGACAATTGTCTTGAACTCCTTGTCCTCGCCGGTTACTCGTTACCGCAGGCGATTATGATGATGATTCCGGAACCATGGGAAAATCATGAAAGCATGAGTCAGACAAAAAAGGCGTTCTACAAATATTACAGTTGTCTGATGGAACCATGGGATGGTCCGGCAGCAATTGCATTTACTGACGGGAAACAGATAGGTGCCGTACTCGACCGCAACGGATTAAGACCATCAAGATATTATATTACGGAGGACGGACTTGTAGTAGTGGCATCAGAAGTTGGGGTATTGGATATACCGCCAGATAAAGTTGTCGAGAAGGGTAGGTTGCAGCCGGGCAGAATGCTCTTAATTGATACAGAAGAAAAGAGGATAATTTCTGACGATGAGATCAAAGAAAAAGTAGCGCGTCAGTATCCATACTCAGAATGGCTTGAAAGATATTTGATAGAACTTTCGAAACTGCCTGATCCGCCAAAAGTTGAAAAAGCGGAACCCAAAACCCTTAAAGAGCGCCAACTTGCTTTTGGTTATACTTTCGAAGACCAGAGGATAATTATGGCGCCAATGGCTCAGGAAGGTGTTGAAGCAATCGGCTCAATGGGGAATGATACTCCTTTGGCTGTTCTGTCAGATAAACCTCAGTTACTATACAACTATTTCAAGCAATTATTTGCTCAGGTAACAAACCCACCTATTGACAGCATTCGTGAAGAAATTATTACATCCACATCAATAACTCTCGGATCTGAACAGAATCTTTTAAAACCGATGCCCGAGAGTTGTCAGATGATAGAACTTGATAGCCCAATTTTAACAAATGAAGAACTTGCAAAATTGAAATACGTAGTACAGGGCAAATTCAGGTCGGTTACTATACCAATATTATTTAATCCAAATGAAGGTGGCGTAGGATTAGAACGGGCATTAGATGAGGTTTTTGCTGCGGCAGATAAAGCCATTGAAAGTGGGGTTAATATTATAATCCTTTCTGACCGCGGAGTCAGCCGCGACAAGGCTCCGATACCTGCATTACTTGCCGTTTCTGGACTACATCATCATCTTATTAGAAAAGGAACACGAACGCGGGTTGGACTTGTGCTCGAATCCGGCGAACCGCGAGAGGTACATCATTTTTGTTGTCTTATCGGTTATGGATGCGGCGCTATCAATCCATATCTCGCATTTGAGACAATTGATGAAATGATTAAAGACGGGCTCCTGAATGGGATTGATTACAAAAAGGCATGCAAAAATTATGTGAAAGCAGCAGTCAAAGGTATTGTTAAGGTAATTTCAAAAATGGGGATTTCTACTATTCAGGGCTATCAGGGAGCTCAGATTTTTGAGGCAATCGGAATTAAAAAATCAGTAATTGAAAAGTATTTTACAAACACACCATCCAGAATCGAAGGAATCGACCTTGATGGGATTGCTCGTGAAGCAAAGATGCGACATGAAAAGGCATTTCCACCTTCGCCATACAGAATAGAAGCCCTTGATAGCGGCGGGCAATATCAATGGCGTGCGGATGGTGAATTTCACTTGTTCAATCCTGATGCTATTTACAAACTACAGCTGGCTGTAAGAACTGGTGATTATAATCTATTTAAGGAATACACATCTATCATTAATGAGCAGTCGCAGAGGTTATGTACTCTGAGGAGTTTATTGAAATTAAAATATGCGCCACAGGTGATACCAATTGAAGAGGTTGAACCCGTTGAGAACATAGTAAAACGGTTTAAGACCGGGGCAATGTCATACGGCTCGATTTCAAAGGAAGCCCATGAGACGCTTGCAATTGCAATGAACAGAATCGGCGGCAAGAGCAATACCGGAGAGGGCGGTGAAGATCCGGAAAGATATAAGCCTTTGCCAAACGGGGATTCATTGAACAGCGCTATTAAACAGGTTGCTTCGGCGAGATTTGGTGTAACAAGTTTATACCTTATTAATGCAAAGGAACTTCAAATCAAGATTGCTCAAGGGGCAAAACCCGGCGAAGGCGGACAATTGCCAGGTCATAAAGTCTACCCATGGATTGCAAAGGTTCGTCATTCCACACCGGGTGTCGGATTGATTTCGCCCCCTCCGCACCATGATATTTATTCGATAGAAGACCTTGCTGAATTAATACATGACTTAAAGAATGCCAATCCGAATGCGCGTATCAGTGTAAAACTGGTATCGGAAGTTGGTGTGGGAACGATTGCTGCAGGTGTTGCAAAGGCTCATGCCGATGTTGTCCTAATAAGCGGTTACGACGGCGGCACAGGCGCCTCGCCTCTAACAAGTATTAAACACGCAGGAGTACCATGGGAACTGGGGCTTGCAGAAACCCATCAGACACTCCTTTTAAATAAACTCAGGTCTCGCATTGTAATCGAAGTGGATGGACAGTTGCGTACTGGTAGGGACATTGTTATTGCCGCTCTGCTTGGCGCAGAAGAATTCGGGTTTGCAACAGCACCGCTCGTTACGCTCGGATGTATTATGATGCGGGTATGTCATAAAAATACCTGTCCAGTCGGTGTTGCAACTCAAGACCCGGAATTAAGAAAGAGATTTGCGGGTAAGCCTGAGTACGTAATTAATTTTATGTATTTCATAGCGCAGGAAGTGAGGGAATTGATGGCACAACTTGGTTTCAGGCGATTTGATGAAATGGTGGGGCGTGTGGACAGACTGGAGATGAAGAAGGCTATAGAGTTCTGGAAAGCAAAGGGTCTTGATTACTCTGCGATTTTATATCAGCCCGATGTAAGTCCAGATGAACCAAGGCGATGTGTGATTGCTCAGGACCACGGATTGGAGAAGGCTCTTGACAGACGCGTTCTGCTTAAACTTTGTGAACCTGCCATAGAACGCGGCGAGAAGGTTCGAGCCACTTTGCCTATAAAAAATATCAACCGTGTCGTTGGTACAATGGTCGGAAGCGAAATTACGAAGCGATACGGTGCTGCCGGGCTTCCGGAAGATACTATCATGATTAAATTCAAGGGTTCGGCTGGACAGAGTTTTGGCGCGTTCATCCCAAGAGGTATGACTTTTATTTTGGAAGGAGATGCAAATGATTACATCGGTAAAGGCTTGTCTGGTGGAAAAATAATTGTTGTTCCACCGCCTGATTCCAAGTTTGCGCCGGAAAAAAACATTATCATAGGCAACGTTGCGTTTTACGGCGCAACGAGCGGCGAAGCATATATATACGGAATGGCAGGCGAGAGGTTCTGCGTCCGGAATTCAGGAATTGATGCTGTGGTCGAGGCTGTCGGAGACCATGGATGTGAATATATGACAGGTGGAAGAGTGGTTGTATTGGGGACCACGGGAAGAAATTTCGCCGCAGGTATGACAGGCGGCATTGCCTATGTACTTGATGAGGCAGGTGATTTCGGAATTAAAGTGAATAAACAAACTGTTGAACTTGAACATTTAGAGGATGAAAATGAAATTTCTGAACTAAATAAATTAATCCGTAAGCACGCCGAATATACCAAAAGTAAAAGGGCATGGAAAATTATAGCCATGTGGGAGGATTATATCCCAAAATTTATTAAAGTCATACCAAAGGACTACAAGCGAATGCTACAGGCAATTGAACGAGTTAAACAAACCGGACTCACAGGCGAAGCAGCCCTGATGGAGGCTTTTGAACAAAACGCACGCGATTTGGCAAGAATCGGTGGTTTATAAAAACTTTATCAAACTAAACCTTAAAAACCTTTTAAAAAAATGGGAAAGCCGACAGGATTCATCGAGTATCAGAGAAAAGTGGCGCCAGACCTTCCGCCACAGGAACGAATTAAACACTGGCTGGAGTTTCATCTTCATTTAAAAGAAGATGAGTTGCGAATACAGGCGGCGCGTTGCATGGATTGCGGAATACCTTACTGCCATACGGGAAGAATCCTTAACGGAGCCGCAAGCGGATGTCCGATAAATAATTTAATTCCGGAATTCAACGACCTTGTTTACCGTGGCTTGTGGAAAGAAGCGTTGGAGAGGCTTCATAAGACAAACAATTTTCCAGAAATTACCGGAAGAGTTTGTCCCGCTCCCTGCGAAGGCGCATGCACGGTCGGACTTCATCTGCCGCCTGTAACGATCAAGCAGATTGAATGCGCTATAATAGACAAGGCATGGGAGGAAGGATGGGTTGAACCAAAGCCGCCTGCGTATCGGACAGGGAAAAAGGTCGCGATAGTGGGATCAGGACCTGCCGGTCTTTGTGCAGCAGACCAGTTGAACAAGGCAGGTCACTATGTAACTGTTTTCGAACGCGCCGACAGACCGGGTGGGCTTTTGATGTACGGTATTCCAAATATGAAACTCGATAAAAATGCTGTTCTCAAACGCAGGATCGACGTCCTGGAAAAGGAAGGCATTGAATTCAAAACAAACACTGAAGTGGGAAAGAATTATCCTGCGGAAAAACTTTTAACAGATTTTGATGCGGCTATCCTTTGCATTGGCGCTACAAAACCAAGGGATTTAAAGGTTGAAGGGCGGAATTTAAACGGCATCTATTTTGCCGTTAATTATCTATCGCTCAATACACGGGCAATCCTTGACGGCAAAGGTGACGGCGGTTATATATCGGCTAAGGATAAGGATGTTGTAGTAATAGGTGGAGGCGATACCGGGACGGACTGCGTTGGCACTGCAATACGCCAAGGATGCAAAAGCGTCGTTCAGATTGAAATTCTCCCAAAACCCCCTCTGGAGCGACAGCCGAATAATCCCTGGCCTGAATGGCCTCGAGTTTTGCGCGTAGATTATGGACAAGAAGAAGCTGCAGCATTGTTCGGACGCGACCCAAGAATTTATTTGACCACGGTTAAACGCTTTATCGGTAATTCGAGTGGTCATGTAGAAGCTGTGGAGTTGGTTCAGGTTAAATGGGAGAAAGATTCCGCAGGCAGATGGATTCCAAAAGAAATTCCAGGAAGTGAAACCCAACGCCCTGCGCAATTGGTCTTGATTGCGATGGGATTTGTTGGACCAGAAACCTATCTCCTCGAACAGTTAAATATCGACTGCGATCCACGCTCAAATATCCGGGCTGAATACGGAAAATTTAAGACAAATATAAAAGGCGTTTTTGCTGCCGGCGATTGCCGACGGGGACAAAGTCTCGTGGTTTGGGCTTTTAACGAAGGACGTGCAGTTGCCCGAGAGTGTGACCGATATTTGATGGGACGAACGTCCTTGCCTTAAAAATTTTTGCTGGTTAGTTTCGGCGCTAAACTATTTTATCCGTTTTATTCGTAGAAAGCACCGGTAGTGCTTATTACGTAAATTTTCCTCAAAAATTATACACTTCGAATGTATAAGTTTTATTGAATAATTTATTTGCCCAATTTTATAAAGTTTTACAGGATGTTGCACATGAACTCGAATTCGCGGATGTCCCCGAGATAAGTTAATATTCACCTTGTTTTTAGTTTAAACTCAGCTGATTACCAGAAAGCACGTGTGAAAATTTGTTATATGGATTAGCAATACTGTTGTTCATTCATATACAAACTCGAAAACAACAGTGATTTCAGATTTATATGCACTCGAACCACTACAGCTGATCTACAAGGTTAATTTAAAGTCTGAAAAAGAAAACTTCCGATAGTCAAAAATCGTTATATTCAACAATCTGCAAATGAGAATTTTGGAATTATCTGAATGTAGTGTATAAAATTTATGTAAGGCTACAGGATTTTGTTCGCAGAATAAAATCCCGTTTCAATGTTCCATTTATGTTGCGAGATGCATAAAATTCTGTTATTTGACCTGATAATTGCTGTGGGCTTGTTAACAGATAATCAAAATAGCGAAAACCTCTCATACCAGAAAGAGGAGCGGCTTTCTCATGCCCTTGCAAATATCGCCCATCAGATTGGTGAACGTGAAGTTAAATTTAAGGAGTTGATAAATATAACTCAGGGACGAGGATACGACCTTCTTCTTGTATTGCTCAGTTTACCGTTTCTTACGCCGATTTCTCTTGTCGGGATTTCCACGCCGTTCGGACTTGCCATTGCATTTGCCGGGCTTCGCATGAGTCTTGGCAAAAAACCGTGGTGGCCTAAAAAATTGCTTGAAAGAACCATACCGCCTTCTTTCTTTCCAAAATTACTGAAAGTGACAATCCACATTTGCAAAGCGATTGAATTTTTCTCAAGACCAAGAGTTCAAATCTTCCACAATTTTTCATTATTCAAAATGGTTTCCGGTTTACTAATTGCAATAAGTGGCATTTTGCTCGCGTTACCGCTGCCAATCCCGTTCAGCAATACACTGCCGGCGGTGACAATCCTTCTTTTTGCCATCAGCGCGATGGAGAGGGATGGATTGATTTTTATCATTGCAGGATTCTCATTTATCTTAATGATTGGCTATTTCGCCATGCTGATTTTTGGCGGGGTGGAAATAATCAACATTATTAAGAACCATAATGGGTAAAATCTATACTTGGCTGACTTTTAGTTCAGTGTTTAAAAATGATTTTTCCGAGCCTGATAGATAGCTTCTGAATAACCAGAGAATAGTCCGGCTCAAGATTTCTAAAATAAAATCGAAACTTGCAATAACTTGTGGTTTATAAAATAAAAGATGGTATATTAAATTTGTGAGAATATTTTGCCTGACAACTTTAACTATTTTAATAATTTTGGCGAACGGCTATGGCGATTCAGAATCAAGCAAATACAGCGCGATAGTTCAAAGAAACGCTTTCAACCTTCGCGAGCCTGAACCGCCAAAGCCGCCAGAAGCTCCACCACCTTCTGTATCCGTAAAACTGACAGGAATTACAACATTACTTAATACAAAACGCGTCTTCCTTGTGGTTCAGGAACAAGGCAAACAACCTGAATCAAAAATGCTCCAGCAAGGGGATAAAGACGGTCCGATTGAGGTTGTAGAAATAGACGAAATAAACGGTAAGGTTAAGATAATCAATTCAGGCAAAGAACAAGTCCTTGATTTTGAAAAAGACGGTATTAAACCGCCCACATCGCCTGCAAATCAGCCGCCAAGACCAAATCCTGCTGTTCCGGGAGCAATGCCATTGCCAGGTGCAGTTCCCGCAAGCATGCCAGGGACAGGCGTTCCAACAGGCGCTCCACCACTTCCGGGCGCAGTCATTCCTGGCGCTCCGAATCCTTCAGCTAACCCGACAATCACTGGTCCATCTGTTTCAACAGGGACAGTTAATCCAAATGCTTCAGCCACTACAGTTACAATACCTCCTAATCCGCGACCTGTTCGTCTTCCGGGTTCAAAGCAATAAAAACATGCACAGGCTGTTAATTCTTACGGAGATGCGAAAATAATGGTTTTCTCCGTCGTTATTCTTTGTGCGCTGAAGGTATATACTCCCGTGTAAACTGCGGTTGTGGTTCTTTCAGATTTATTTCAAATTCTGCATCGCGGTCGCAGGTTAAAGTATTCCCATCGAAACCAAGTTTGGCAATCTGAAGTCACGATCGTCTGAATTCCATTCCTTTTTCACCCTGATACACAAAGTAGATTATATAGGCATTTTCGTCATCCAAAACAAGTTTTTCCATTTGAAAACCACTGGGACTTCCCATTTTCCAAAGGGTTGAAGAGAGTTTTTTATAAAAAATGTTAAGTTTCAGTATGGTCCTTTCGCCAAATTTAAAATAAATAATGTTTTTTCTTCACAATCCCTGTAAACAAATTTAAATAATGTTAAAGCTTTATTATACTGCAAACCAATGAGCGAACAGGTCAACAATACAGAGCAACAGCAAACAGGGTTAAGGCAGGACGGACGAACGCCGGTTCAACTCCGTCCCATAAAATTCCAGAATAACATTGCGCCGAACGCGCTGGGTTCAACCCTAATTGAATGGGGGAACACGCGTGTTATCTGCGCGGCGACGATGGAAGAATCTGTGCCAAAATGGATGACCGAACAGGGCGTTACTGGTGGCTGGATTACAGCCGAATATTCCATGCTTCCTTATTCAACGTTACAGAGAAAACCGCGCGATATAAGCAAGGGCAAACTGGAAGGTAGAACACAAGAAATCCAGAGACTCATTGGCAGGGCGTTGCGCTCGGCAGTTAATCTGGAAAAACTGGGGCAGAGAACAATCTGGATAGATTGCGACGTCTTGCAGGCAGATGGTGGTACCCGCACAGCGTCAATCACAGGCGCTTATGTTGCCCTTGTCCTCGCTATCAGAAAATTGCTGAGTGAAGGAAAACTGACAGAAAATCCGCTGCTTCATCCGGTGGCTGCTGTAAGCGTGGGAATTGTCGATGGGAAAATATTGCTTGACCTTACTTATAACGAAGATGTTGCCGCCGCGGTTGATATGAACATTGTGATGAACGCTGCAGGTGAATTCATTGAAATTCAGGGAACCGGCGAAGAATCCACTTTCACGCATGATCAGTTAATGGAGATGATAAATCTCGGGAAAACCGCAATTTCTCAGATAATCGAAATCCAAAAACAGGCACTGGCGTAAGTCAGATAATAAATTTGTTGCCGTGAATACATTGTGTAATGTCTGATTTTGCTGATTGATCAGGCTGTTTTTCAGTATTTTAATCGCCTCGCTGCGGCAAGGGGGTTTGTAGCGCTGACGACATAACTGGGAAGTTTCCGGTAGCCTTCGTTGACGCATTCGCAGATTCCGTTGGTGCGAAAGTCCGCAATCAAATCATCCCACACCCGGCGTGCCAGTTTCTGGTCTTTGGCGGCAAGCGCCCAGATTACCCAACCTGAGGCGGTTGCCCAATAAGCGCCGTTTTGGTACCGCTCCGGTTCCACCGGCGTCAGCAAACGCTGCCAGTATTCGCCTTTCAACAAATGCCGAACCTGTCCTCGCCAAAGGTATCGGCTATGGTTTGAATGAAGGAAATCCAAAACACGTTGGCGGCGGTCGGACAAAGGAAAGTCAAGCCAGATGGCATAAGCGTTGCCCCAGACGTCAATTTGGCGGCAATCGCGTGTGGCAGCAAAGAAAGCGCCTGCTTTTTCATCCCAAAGGACATCAATATTGCGTTCGATTAAATCTGCACGCATGCGGTATTCTTTTGCTCGAACGGAGTTGCCGGCGTCGCTATGGCGTGTCGCCATACGTTTGCACGCAGTCCAGTAAAGAAGCGATTCAAAGAACAACTCGCCTGTCTTTCCGATTGTATCAGTAAATCCGTAAGGCGAATGAGGCTTTGCAGGGTTGTTCGAAACCAGACCCGATACGCTTCGCGGCACCCAGTCCATTGTCTTGTCAAGCGCCACACTCCATTCGTTGAATAGATTCAGAGCCTGCGCGCGCGGCAATCGTTTCAGATACTCATCCACAGCGATTACAAGAAATTGAGGGTTATCCAGATTAGGTTCGCCGAGCGGATGAGTCACTGCTCCGCCGGCATAAACAGCGAGACCATCCGGTTGGACGCGGTCAGGCGCAGCACCATCGGCTCTTATACCCTTGATAAGATGACGCAGACAGGTTTCCACTTCCGCCTGCGGCATAAGGTCGCCAGCGTTCTCAACCATATAAGCAAAATCCCGTGTCCAGAGCGCCTTGTAATTTCCTTTTCCATCCGGTGTGTAGAACCATGAGCCGTCATTAGCCTTAACTCTGCATCCGTTCAATAATTCGCGGGTTTTGGCAGTGAGCCAATCGATGTCAGACAAATTATTTGTTTCGTCTGCACCAAAGCATTTCGGCATGTTTTCTATAAAACACACAAATGCAAACGTGATTACCAATATCCGACGCAATCCGTGGCTATTCATTATCAATGATATGGTTTATGTTTTTTTTATTGTGCAGATATAAGGCTTCATTTTCAAATTGCAAATACTTTTCTTTTTATAATCTAAAATTTTCGACCACACCATAATCTGCATACAGAATTTTTATCAAAGGAAATTCATCGTAAGGATTTTGTATAAAAAAATTAATATTCCCTTTAATCTTTGCGATTTTGGTATAAATTTTATGAAATTTTATTTTGTATATGACGAGGGTGTTTTTAGTAAGGCATGGGGAAGTTGAAGAACCCTACAAAGGCGTCTTTGCGGGGCGTACTGATATTGGTCTTTCACCAACTGGCGAAAAACAGGCTCTGGTAACTGCAAAGTTTTTATCAGAACAGAATATTCACGCCGTTTATGCAAGCCCGATGAAACGGGTGAAGTTAACATTAGAACCATTCATTAAGTTAACCTCTTTGAAACCGGTTTTTCTGGATGAACTCGTGGAAATTGACTTCGGGGCATGGACGGGCTATTCATTTGCGGAGGTCGAACAACATTTTGGCGTGAACGCTTACACTTGGCTTGATCAGATTGATAACGGAAGAATACCAAAAGCCGAAACCACCGAAGACCTCGTGCGCAGGGTTAAACCTGCAATAGACCGTATTATTACAAAGCACAAGGGCGAAAATATTGCCATATTCTGCCATGGCGGAATAATCCGCGTCATAATTTCAATTCTTGTAGATATACCGCTTGTCAAATTAGGAAAAATCGGCATTGATTATTGCAGCGTTAATAAGGTCGAAATCAATGACAACGGTGCCTCATTAAGACTTTTAAACTTTTTACCATGGAAGAATGGGAAACTCCCAATATACGCTAATCAAAATTGATATTGAATGTAGTCCGCAGGTTGAGGAATCAGTTTCAGAAATCCTCTCCGGAATATTCGGGACATTACCATTTTCTGTCGAAGACCATGAAACCAGAAAATTTGTTATCTCAACAATCCTGACCAATAAATCTGCCTTAACATCCGATAATAAAAAACTTCTGGACAAACGCCTTGAACAACTTAAAGAATTTTTTCCTGAGTGTGGTTCTTTGAAAATCAGATACTCATACCTCAGGAATAAAGACTGGGCGGAATCGTGGAAACACCATTTCAAACCGCTCGTATTCGGAAAAACTCTGGTTGTAAAACCGCCATGGGAAAAAGATTTTATCGTTGAAGGCGCCAAAACAGTAATAATCGACCCCGGTCTTGCGTTTGGCACCGGTAATCACCCCACAACAAAGTTTTGTCTGCGGCAAGTGGTAAAATACAGACCGGTTAAATCACCCGCTTCATTTCTTGATATTGGAACTGGTTCAGGCGTTCTTGCAATAGCAGCAGCAAAACTCGGATATTCTCCTATAACGGCGTTCGATTTTGACCCCACCGCAGTGGAAGTAGCGATGAAAAACGCGGTGAAAAACCGTGTAGCGCATAAGATAAATCTCTTTGCTGCTGATGTGCTGAAAATGGACGAAAAATCCGATGAAAGATATGATTTGATTTGCGCAAATATCACAGACGATATTCTGATTCAGGCAGTTCAGAAAATCTGCTCGCGTCTGAAAGAAAACGGGAAACTCGCTGTTGCAGGAATTTTAGAAAAGAATTTCAATTCCGTGCTCGACGCATATACAAAAGCCGGCTTAAAACTCTTAACATCCAAAAAGGAAAAAGAGTGGAAATCAGGACTGTTTATTAAACCAGAATGACAAAATATTTGCGTCGGAATCAAAATCCAAAAGGTCAGTGATTAAGATTGTTTCTAAAAACCGAAGATTACAATAAATTTGCCTTACAGAGAAAAAACAGGATACTCTTGATTAGTCAAAATGAAGATTATGGAAAGCGGTAATACAGCTGGAAATAAAAATGTTATGACGATGGACTCGCCCGATGAACGCGGATACTACGGGCGATATGGCGGACGTTATGTGCCTGAAACCTTAATGCATCCATTGAAACAACTTGAAGAGGAATATTTCAAGGCGCAATGCGACCCGGAATTTCAGAAAGAGCTCTCGTATTACCTGAAAGAATATTGCGGACGTCCTACGCCTTTGTATTATGCTGAAAGGCTTACCAGGATGTTGGGAGGCGCAAAAATTTACCTCAAAAGGGAAGACCTTCTCCACACCGGAGCGCACAAAATCAACAACTGCATAGGTCAGGCACTGCTTGCAAAAAGAATGGGGAAAACTCGCGTTATTGCTGAAACCGGCGCAGGTCAGCATGGCGTTGCCACTGCAACTGTTGCAGCGATGTTTGGGTTAAAGTGCGTTATCTATATGGGGGCTGTTGATTGCGCCAGACAGGCGTTGAACGTTTACAGGATGAAAATCCTTGGCGCTGAAGTTGTGCCGGTAACCGCTGGTCAGCAAACCCTCAAAGAAGCCATCAATGAAGCAATGCGCGATTGGGTTACTAACGTCCGCAATACACACTACATACTTGGCACTGTCTATGGAGCGCATCCATATCCATTGATGGTAAGAAATTTCCAACGTATAATCGGCGACGAGGCAAGGGCACAGATTCTTGAAAAGGAAGGCAGGCTGCCGGATATGCTGATTGCCTGTGTCGGTGGCGGTTCTAACGCCATGGGATTGTTCTACCCGTTCCTGAAGGATGAAAGTGTCCAAATGGTAGGTGTTGAAGCTGGCGGCGAAGGGATTTATCCGGGAAAACATGCTGCAAGGTTTCAGGGCGGTTCGCTGGGTGTTCTTCAAGGAACATGTTCTTATGTCTTGCAGGATGAGTATGGGCAGATTCAACTTACTCACAGCGTTTCTGCCGGGCTCGATTATGCAGCGGTTGGACCGGAGCATGCTTTTCTAAGAGACATTGGCAGGGCTAAATACACATACGCAACTGATAAAGAAGCCCTGGATGCGTTTTTCATGCTTTCACGTTTGGAAGGGATTATTCCGGCGCTTGAATCTGCCCATGCCATTGCCGAGGCTATAAAACAGGCGCCAACCCTGGGCAAAGACAAAATCATAATCGTCAACCTCTCAGGCAGAGGCGATAAAGACGTGGCGCAGGTTTCCGAAAAGATAAAACTGTGATTATAACTTCTGGGTTATTTAATCGGTTTTTTTGATAAATCGTAAATGAAAATCCCGTATCCCACGCCTGCAGGGTCTTTTGATTTTGCCATCTGAAATGCCATGAAACGACCATCATCACTCACGACCGGGTTCGAGGCTTTGTAACCGGGATAAGTGGTAAAGAAAGTTAATCTTTCCATTTCGCCTGAGCCATCGAGTTTTAATTTCCAAATATCTATATAATTTGACCCCTTCCGATTTTGTCCATTTTCTCTGTCGCATTCAACCAGCGTATATTTTCCGTCAGGAAATATCCCTTCCGGTTCATCATATTGGTCAGGGGCGTTTGAATAGTTCGTAACCTTTTTAGTTTTCAGATTTATTCCGCAAACCTCCGTTCCCTGATAACCATAAGCGCTGAATATTAACTCTTCCTCGTCAGGGGGTCTGAAATTCTGCGTTTCGAGTGTACATGAAAATGGTAGCTCCCTGCTGTCCACCACAAGCCGTTGGTTTGCAAGTTTTGGAATACCGTTTTCATAAACAATATCGGCTTCATAAATCCGCGATGTTCCTTTTGGCATTTCGTCCGGATACTGCGCGCTAACATGAGTCCAAGCGATATGCATTCGTTTTCTTGAGACAGCCGGACCTTCGCTGCATTTTGTTCCCAGTGGCACAGGCGGTTTCGTTAAACTCTTATCCAGCACATATAAATAACACTGAACTCTGCTTACATGCGGATTTTTAGGGTCAAACGATTCTGCGCCTGAAAGCAAGATGTCCCCGTTTGCAAGGTAAAGAGCCCGCGTGTAACCTACATGATAATAATGGTGTGTTACCGGTCTGATAATGCCTGTTGCCACCTCGACCTCATAAACGTCGCCGTAGGTTTTTTCCACGAACAGGATTTTTTTACCATCATGCGACCAGTCTGCCCGTTCACCAAACCATGTCAGCCGTTTTATCCATGGTGGCAATTCATC